>ENA-UOXV01006753-UOXV01006753.1-marine-metagenome-genome-assembly--contig:-NODE-6753-length-11869-cov-5.727527_pt1 | contig 11869 bp, 6 predicted proteins | sample MGYA00238165_ERZ766961 | MGnify/ENA primary metagenome ERZ766961 (study PRJEB28924, sample SAMN03173240) | marine metagenome | biome: Marine; feature: Water; material: Subsurface seawater | place: North... | reverse complement strand
AGTTTTTCGCTCTGCGATTTGTGACTGTTTGTCATTAAACGTATCTATCTCTCTACTTAATAGGGAATGTGACTTGTGTGTGCTAGCCGGTCGCATCCTCTGACAATGATTTGAGCAGTGAGCAGTATCCGAAATTGAGAAAAGTCAAAGAAAGAATGAGGAAAGTGAGGGCAATAGAGATTGATGGGTGAGTGAGATAAGGAGGGAGGGAGGGAGAGCGCTTGCGCGAAAGACCCAGACAAGTGTGGTAGGGGTAGCGAGAAAGGAAGATTGATCAATACATTCTGCCAAGTTGGCACCCAGACGCAAAACTTTGTACCAGTCGGTAGGCTTCAGGTTTTTTCATCACGTCAAGCCCCCCCTCCTTATTTCCAGGGACTGATGAGGACAAATTTGTCTCGGGAGGTCTCGAGGTATCACATCCCCTTATCACCGCAAACAAGCTGCTGCTTATGTTTTTGTTTTTTCCTCAGTCAATTCGCTTCATGCGACGTTCGAGTTCCTCGGCCTCACGGCGTTCTGCCAGCTGTGCGAGCCCCCGCGTGACCCTGAATTCAAGCTCCTCGACCCCCTCATAAGTTGCCGACGAGATCCGCAGCGCTCCTGACAGCCCCAAATGTGTGAGCCGCCACAAAGGTAGCGGTGGCGCAGGCTACAGCAGAGTCATATCGCGCTTACCGCCTGGGGCGCGAGCAAGCTGGTCCTCTGGCACCGTCACATCTGCCTTGGACACCACATCGATCCACGGATGCTCCTGACCGCCCCGCGGCCCGCCGCACCTCGTTATCGACTAGTCATTTGTCAGAGCGAGCGAGTGAGCGTGAATGGTGTACCGGGAAGCGAATCTTGAGCTCCTTGCGCACAGCTAGCTGTGCGTCGATGGTCGACTTCTCGCCAGATTCGGCAGTGAGATCAAGCACAAAGATTACAACGCTCTTTAGATGCTCCATCGAGGCGAGCGTCAGCTTCTCCATCTCGTTGCGTTCGTCGTCGCGTCTCGGAAGCAGCCCCGGTGTGTCCATAACCTATTCGATGGCCCCACCCACAGCAGCTTATTAGTGTCTGCATGCGAAGCCAGACACGCAATGCAATAGGTCTGCAGGCAGTGGAACGATATTGGCCTAGGCGCGGGCCTGGCAGACGCGCTCGCCCTCGTTGTCAATTACGTGGCCCAGAGTCATGCCGCGAGTCGTAAACGGATAGTTATTCACTTCCGGGGTCCCTGTTGAAATAGCACGGACGATGGAGGATTTCCCAACATTTGGAGAGCCGACCAGTACGACCGTGTCGAGCGACGTGTCGAGCATCGGAACGTTGCGCAACTCCTTGCCGATGTCGAGGAGGAGGTCGACCGCCCAGCCGTCCCTAAACCATAACTCCTCAGCCGCATCGATCAAGATATCCACTTCTGCCTCTGCGAGTTTACGACTTTCCGCGTTCTTACCAGCCTGTGCAGCCGCCTTGCAAAGAGCAAGCGAATTTTTGCGAAGCTCCCGCACATTTTCTAGCGTCTCCGACAGCGATCCGTACCCAGCCAGCTCGCGAGCCTTGACCGTCAGGTCACAGACCACCCTTTCAAACGGCTGCAAACGCCGAATCACGCGGTCATATCCGTCAAGAATTTCGCCGAGCGGCTTGGTAAGGTGCTTGGATAGCATGTTCGCACGCTCTGCTGCCCACTTGCGAGCACGCTGCCGCGAATTTTTAATCTGCGCACCACGCTGATTAGCCTCTCATCCCATCGTGGAAGCAGGGAAGGTTGGGTTGCACCGTAACATCTTCTTTTACGTACATGGCCTGATTGATGGCCTTGTTCAACAGCTCCTCGGCCGGGTACACGCGCGGTAGCTGCCGCAACCCGCCTATCTCCAATCTGCATTGCCCACCTGAGCTTCACGACCGGCCCGGCAAGTTCTGGGATCGAGCCTAAGCATATGCCGATGACCAGCATCAGTTTATGTCCGGGATCGTTGGCAGGGTTGGGGGTTCTCACTTGCGCTTCTCTCGGATCATCTGTGCCATAGTCGGGCCGAGCTCCCCAGGACGTGACCACCCCGCCTGTTGCATCGCCCACTTTGAAGGGGCTGTACCACTTACTCTACCACTCCCAACCTTTGGTAGTGATCTCCAGCCCGAACTTGGTGACTCACCGCCCACATTTGCACAAACGCTGTGGCTTGGCACCGGCACGAGCCGACCAAGGGGTTGCGGAGCGGCGAAAGCTGTCGGGCAGGCTCCTAGAATCGTCCGCGTATCCCTAAGTGACGAGTGGCCCTCCGCGGTGTATGAAGGCATGAGAAACATCAGGACAGCAGCAGCAGCATGCCGGCGTGGCCGCATCGCGTCAACGAGGCGCGGCTCGATGCGACTAGAGCTTAGCACTTCCTGGCCAGGGGGCCGCCTGGTTTCCAGATGAGAAAGTCGGAAAAAGTCAGAAAATATTAATAATAAGCTACCTCTTTTCGCGCGATTGCGCCAATCCGCTCGCCGCTGGGCTGGCGAGCTCCGACAGCATGCAGGAGCTCGATATTTTGCAGCGTGTGGTAGCATTCCGCATCATCTCATAATGACCTGTACTATGGTGGTTTCTCTTCCTTTCGCGATCGCCACAATTCGCCAGATGGCAGTGGCTGTTATTTCACTGACTGTCGAGCTGTCTCGAGCAGGTTGGGGAGGCGTCCGAGGCGTTCTCAGCGCGTCGCCACGCCTCTTTCCGCCTGGACCAGGTATTTGTTTCAGTGCAGTTTGCGGTTGCACCTCAAAAAGTCATTGTGTCTCTCCGCGAGGCGACCTGACCAGGCGCGCTGCGCTTCACAGGCGGAGCGTGTTCTGCGAGGCGCCAAGGCTGCACTGGAGGATGTCCAGGCGCTACAGCGCGAGGCTACACAGCGGCTAGGAATGATTAGTAGTGTCGAACTGGAGGCAGAGGGTGGATGTGACGCAGTCGCGATAGAGCGGCTGTGCAGGGACCTCCCAGGCCTGGTGCGCAGATTCATGAAGTCACTTCCGGCGCCCGAACAGGATGAGTTCCTAACAGAGGCGGACCGGAGCCCACGAGTTGAGGTGACGACGGAGGGCGGTGAGCGAGTTGTTCGGGTGACAGAGCTGTTTCCGACGGAGAACCCCACCGAGGCTGGACTGGTGGAGCGGGAGTACCGCCCTGACCGCATCTCTGGCAAAGAGCTGGAGTTTCTGCAAGAACAGGGGCTGCGAGACGCGCGCGGTCGTGGGGCGGGAGACCAGAGCGAGGAGCAAGATCCGTGGGGGAAAGTCTGGCGGGTGTCGCGCGAGGTGATCGCAGTGCCCGCCAAGGCAGACTGGGGCGAGCGGCGGAACCGAGACCTCGAGCACTTCGTATCCCTCGCCATGCCCGCCGCGCGAGCGGCAGCAGGTGTCGGGGGGCTGCGAACGGAAATCCTAGCGGGTCTGGAAGCGGTCAAGGCTGAGGAGATGCATCGACGGGTTCGGGGGTGGGTCGCGCTGCGAGGCCGGCGGGTAGACAGCTCGGACCTGGGACCAGGGGGAGGGCAAGGGACCTATGAGGCGGAGCGTGCCGAGCTGCGCGCGGCAATCGCGGCCTTAGGGGAAGGTGCTGCAAGTGGAACTCGCGCGGAGTGGGACGTGCTCGAAGCGCGAGCGCTGGCGGAGTTGGCAGGAGCGGCGGGGGAAGTGCGGAGAGCCGAGGCGGCTCTGCAGGCCTCCCGAGCGGCGCTCGAGGCTGCGAGGCGAGAAGTGACACGGATCGTCGACGGTGCTGCAGGGAGAGAGATGCGATGGGCAGAAGGGCGAGCAGGAGAGTGGATCATTGCGGTGGAAGCTGCGCAAGAGCAAGTCGCTGCGGCACAACGGAAGCGGCGGCGTGCAGAAGCAGCGTTGGAAGAGGCGCGGCAGAATCGCAGAGGTGGGGAAGTGGAGGGCGACGAGGGGGCGGAAGAAGTGTTGCGGATTGCTCGTAAGGAAGAACTAGTGGCAGAGCGGGGGAGCAGCGACGCACTGCACCTGCTGGCGGAATGGAGGCAGCTCGCCAATGCCGCGCACGACTACGCGCAAGACAGCATCAGGAGCGAGCGGCTCCGCGAGGCTGCTCGCGGGGCAATACTGGCACGTTCGGGAAGCGTGTCAGGAGTTCGGGCAGGGCTCACGGAGTGGGGTGCAAGGGCGGCGGGAGCAGGTGCAAGAATGATTGCGAGCGTCGAGGAGGCGGTTTCGCACTGGCGGATGGGTGTGTGGGAAAAGGGCGGAGAAGCGCTTGGGAAGTGGGTTTCCTGGCTAACAAGGGAGGAGCACCAGCACAGTGAAACGATGGCCATGGGCGAAGTACCTCGCGCGCTGGACGCAGGTGCTCTGGATAGCAGTCCCCGAAAGGGAGTGGTGGCCGAGAATGCTGCGGCGGGGCTGGCGGCCCTGCGCCAGAACGGTTCTGCGGTTGTTGGGTGGGTTTCTGTGGAGGGGCTGCAGGCGGCACTGGTGGCAGCTGGGTGTCGGGTGAGCGAGCAGGAGGCCCGGCGGCTGCTGCTTGAGGCTACATCCGACGAGGTTGATGATTCTGCTGCGGAAGGGTTGGGCCGCGGGGCGCGGGAAATGTACCTGGAGGCAATGCTGCCGCGGCTGGCGGAGTACTCGGGGCAGGAGGGTACTGGCACCTTTGACTGGCAGGGGCGGACAATTCTCGCCCAGCTGCGCGAGCGTGCAGTGGAGGGCAGCGCAGAAAGTGTCGGAGACGTGTGGGTCGCGGCGCGAGACGCGGATTGGTGGCGGGGCGAGAAGCTGCCGGCGCGCCTCTGGGACCCCGCCTCGGAGGAGGTACACCACCACCACCACCGTTCCACTCTGCGCCAGCTACGGCGCGCCTGCAGGCACCGTGCTGTCAAGCGTGCAGCACCTCACGGGCCACACGGGCGCAGGCGGTATGGAATTCTTCGGGCGTGTACGCAAGGCTAGCGGACGTGGAGGCTGTGCTGGGGCCGGACACGGGCCTGTGGAACGGGACGGGCCTTCTCGGCGCCCTCGGCCTGCCACTTGCGCTCGCTCTTCCTCCGCTCGCCAAAGAGGCCGCTTCTGCCGCGTCGGGTGCGGACTTGCGCCCGGAGGCAGAATTGCGCCCGGAGGCGGGCTGCTCCCTTGGCGATGACCGGCCGGGAGAGCCGGACGAGGTTGGGGCGGCGGAGGAGGGCGGGGCAAATTGTTGGGGTAACATTCACGCTGCTGGAGAGGAGGGACTGGTTGCTGTGGGGCGTGCGCTAGCCCATTGCGGGTTTGTTCGACAGATGCCTTGCTACAGTGAGATGCGCCGTCTGGGCCTGCGATCGGTGGCGGCGGCTGTTCGCGACACTCACGGAGGACTGCGGCGCGCGGCGTCGCAGCTTTGGACCCTGCGTAGTGCGGCGGGGCTGGACGAAGAGTTCGCGCTGCTTCCGCTGCCGCGACGGCTTGTAAGCGTGCCATCGGGCGAAGTGCTGTGGGGACCGGCCCAGTGCCTGCAGGAACTTCACCGGATTCTCGCCGAGGGGCGCCCCGTCGCGCACACACGTGACGGGCGTGGGGTGTTGGTATGTGGTGCTGCTCGGTTCCGTTGCGAATTTGTCGCGGATGACTTTAGCTCGCTGTCGGCGATCGAGGCCGTGGTGGATACTCTTGCCGAGGACCTCCGCGTGGTGCGCGAGGGAGACATGCCTATGTACGCGGAACTGGGCGCGATTGGGCTGGAGGCGGTGAGCAAGGCGGTCCTCGAGTGGCGCAAGTATCTCTGGGGCGCGCTTGGCGCGACGAGCGCCGCGCTAGGCACCGACTGCCCCTGGGCGGAGTCGGGCATGCACCTTGTTTCCAAGGCCCTTGAGCTGCGCGGGCCTTGGGAGCGCGGCCCAGAGGAGCGGCGTTCGGCGCGCGAGGCGGCGGCAGGGCGCCGCCTCGATGGCGTTGGCACCAACATTGACACGCGGGAGTGGAGCTCGGTGCTCAGGGTGGTGCTGGAGTTCGCGGACGAATCACCGAAACCAGAGATGATGCCATCGTATCGCGAACTTGAGCAAGGCGGTCTTGCGCACGTGGCCCGCGCGCTGCGCAACCGCTCAGCGTGCGAGCCGCGAGTGCAAGCAGGAGAGTTAGTGCCGCACAGCGCCTCAGGTCTTTCGATCGCAGCGGAGCAGCTTGGGCTCCAGTGTGCTGCAGCCTCAGCGAAAACCGCTGCAGGAGACCCGTCTCCCCCGCGGCTGGTAGTGGAGGTGGATCTTGCGCGCCGTGTGGCGCGCTTTGCACCCCCCGGGGCGCTGAGGGCAGCGCTGCAGGAGGTGGCAAACGGCCGGCCCTGGATTCCCTCCTACGCAGAGATGCGCGCAAAGGGCGCGCACGACCTAGCGGAGGCAGTGAGGCAGCGACCGCGCGGCATGCTGGGACTACTCGAGTTGTTCAGCGACGCCCCGAGGAGCGGCGGAGGTGGGGCGGTTGGCTCCTCTGCGCCCGGCGACCGTGTTCTCGTGGACGAAGATGTGCTGCGGGGAGAAGGATCCACGGGTTCGCTCCGGTTGCCGTATCTGCATCGCGCGCTCGATCTCGGCCCACGATCAGGGCCGCCCGACTCCGCGGCGGGGTGCACGCGCGAGCTCTGGGACTTGGAAGAGGCGTGGGTGGTGCGCCGAGCACTCGCCGACCTCGCGTTCGAGCTTCGCGTGCTGGACCGCCTCCCGCGATACTCCGAAATGCGAGCACACGGCTGGGGTGCTCTCGCCGACCACATTCTGCAGACGCGGCACCGCTCGGACTGCCCGCGCTCGGGGCGCGCTGCGGGAGCGGCCTGGGCTGGAGAGCCGTGCGCGTGCCTGGAGCTTCTGCTTGCGGACAGATCAAGGGTTGAGAGGGCTAGTGAGCGGCTGTGGGCTGCGCGTGAGGCGGCGCTGGCGGATGGAGCGTCGAGCGAGCAAGTCGAAGGGGGCCTGTGGCAGTTGCAGCGGACACAGGAGCGGATCGAGGCACTGGCGCAGGTGCAGCTGGAGCTCAAGCTTGTGAACCACGACTACGAGCCGGTGGACCCGGCCGAGGCACACGACGACGCGCCGCTGGCGGGGCTCCCGAGCGAGGTGGTGCAGCGCTTCGATGAGCTTTGTGCGCAGATCGAGACGGAGCCGTCCGGACAGGTCAACGCCGCCAAGCTGCAGCACAAGATGCGCTGGGGGCTCGGCTGGCCGGAGCTCGTCGCCCAGACGTCGATCTCTTTCACCCGTGCGCTGGAAGCACTTGGCGTCGCACCGCCGCGCGGAGACCACGCAGACATGGCAGAAGCGCTGATCGACATTTACGTGAGCTCCGCGTTGCCAATCATTTGGATCTGCCCCTGCTCCCCCCGCGCCCCGCGCGAAGAGTATTCCGATCCGTCACGCAGCCGAGCGCTAACTTGGTGCTACGCGCTGCGTGCGGGCCGAACAGGTGCCACGCGCGGATCTTGTTGCAGCTCTGGCCGCGTCGCGACGGGCGCCCGAGGATTGGTGGGGGGCGCAGACGAGCTCGGAAAGCAGCGCCCAGATCGAAGAGGCACGCGCGCGCGCAGTCGCAGCGCTGGCACCGTTGCAACGCGGCATGTCGCGGGTACAGGCGGACTGCGGTGGAGGCGACAACGGCACCGCGCCTCTGTCGCGCAGCTGCTTTCTCCGTGAGCTGTTCGCCGGGATGGCCCCGGACGAGGAGGGGCGAGTGCGCGCGGAGGGCTTGCGGCTGGGGCTGCTGCGCGCCGGAGTCAAAATCTCGCACGTGGAGGCAGCGCGGATGGTGGATCACTGTCTGGCGCGCGGCGAGTCTCCTGCAGGCGGCGCGGGCTTCCAGGGTTTCCGCCGCATGTTGCTGTCCTCGCGTATTCGGGAGCGTTTGCTAGCCCCGCTCCCGCCCGCCGGCGGGGCTGGCGCCCCACCGCACGAGACTGGACTCGATCTCTGGGGCTGGGCGATCCGGAAGATGGCGGCCCTGGAGAAGACACACGGGGGCGCAGGTGGCGGTTGGCGCGCGGTGCTGCGGCAGCAAGTGCAGCGGGAGCCAGTAGAGGTGCCGCCCAAGGTGCTGCTGCCCCGCCTGCTGCTCAAGCCGCCGGGCAAGGCGTCGGCGAGGACGCCTCCGCTTGACGTGGTGCTTCTGCTCGACGCTTGCGAGGCCATGTCTGGCAAACACTGGGCCCAGATCCGCGCTCTGGCCGAGAGCCTTGTGCGCGCGCTCGAGCGAGCCGACGAGGGGATCGTGCGCTGCGGCTGGGTGCAGTTTGCTGGCGACATGTGGGCTGAGTTTCGTCCCACGGTCTACCTCGACCAAATGCACGAGGCTCTCCAGCGCTGCAACATGGCCCATTGTCAGCGACTGCGCGCTCTGGCTGCGGAAGGCGATGCAGAGGCGCATGCCGGGTGGACAGCGGCGCGGGACGGGGAGCTGGGCGCGCGGATCACAGTGGGGGCGACTGGAGTGGCAGACATGCTCGAGGTGGCGCTCGATCGGCTGCAGCATGACCCCGAGCGCACATCCAAAGCCGAGCTGCGTAATGATGGTTTCATCCGCCCGCATGCTCGCCACGCGGTAGTGCTTTTCTCATGCGCTGAGACGCTTCAGGCGCACGCTGTCGCGGGAGACGGCATGAGCCTCGCCGGGACTGTCACTTCGCTGCGCACGCGCGGCGTCGAGCTCTTTGTCGTCGGCAAGGGTTGTACGGGCGAGCGCCGAGAGCAGCTACGCATGCTTGCTTCGTCGCCCAAATGCCAACACCTGATTATGCTTCCGCCGCCAGAGCTGGCAGCGCCGCTTGTGGAACGCACAAGGTGGGACGAATTGCTCTGCGAGGTTGAAGAGTGGGTGGACACCTCCTCGCGGGCACGCCACGCACCGACACTTATCTCGCTGCGGCGAGATGGGCGGCGTGACCTCGCGACGGCCATTCAGCAGCTGACGCGACAGGTCGATGCGGCCTTCAGGGAGGAGCGCAGTGCGGTTCTGCCACGCGTGGAAAGCGGAGTAGCGCTGGTCGCAGAGGAGCTTGGCCTCCTTTTGCCCACGACCACCTTCGAGTATCACCCGCAAGAGGCACCGCGCACTGCTGTTGACGCCGAGATGGGATATGACCGGGGAAAGAGCAGCGGCAGCGCGGGAGAGTGGTCAGAGGGGTCGGAATCAGAGCCGGAGCCTGAGCTGGAGGCCGGGGCGGCAAGGACACGGATACAGGATGGGGCAGACGCAGAGGAGGCTCTAACAGCACAGCAAAGAATCGCGCTGATTGTAGAAGAAGTCTCTCGAGACCGCGCGGCGACGCTCGAGGCGGCCCGGGCGGGCCTGATTGAGGGAAACCACGAGCGGGTCACCGAGTGCACCGAGCGCCTGCCACACCACCTCCACCATCTCAAGGCGCTCGAGCGCATGGTGTCAGACGAGGACTGGCGGATCGACGCACTTCTCCACCCGCAACAACTTCCCGATGCGCCCCACCCTCAACACGCGCCTGTCGCGCTGCAGGCGGTCGCTACCACGGACCCCGCCCAGCCATCTCGAGCAGTCTCAAAGGGTGTCCCTGAGGCGCACCTCGGCTTCGGCTTGCTTGCGGCCGCACCTCACCCGCGCTCAGCAGCGAGTGCACCAGCGCGAGGTGTCTCAGCGGAGTCAGAGGAGACTCGTGCCGTCGGCGCGTTGGCGGCAGGACGGCGGGGGCCAGCTGCGCGGCCTACTCTGGTTAGGGACAGAGGAGTGTCAGATCGACTGCAGTCTCAACAGCAGCAGGGCAGAAAAGATTCCGGAGTACTTGCTTCCGCTGGGAACAAGCTGAACCAAGGCGATGGCAAGGGCCACGGAAAGTCAGGGAAGGGCACGGCCAATTTCCGGCCGCCGAATGCTGGCTTCTCTCGGACAAGGGCGTTACCGAGGTCGGTGGGAGATGGATGCCTCAGTGTGGGGCAGTCCCTCAAATCAGCGGGCGGAGTGCTGCCTTGCGTGAAGGACGTGAGCCAAGTGGCGTTCGTTCAGGGGCTGCGGATGGGAAATGCGCAGCTGTCGCGAGAGGCTGTGCTGCACGCGGTGCACACGCTGGCCGGGCGGCCGCCGCGGCAGCACTTACTGAAGCGCGGGGTGCACCCGGATGACGCTGACCTCGTCCGTCTCCTGCCGACGCGCGCCCAGCTCTCGGGCGCCGGCCTGCACCACGTGGCCGCCTCCATCGCCCGCGTGTTTGGAGGCGCTCGGGACCCTGAGTCAGCCCTCGTGCTCCTCACCGACCCGCACGGCCTTCGCACCTGGGGCCCGCACGACGTCGCCCGGCACCTTGAAGCAGCGCGGGCTCGCCTTGGATCTGCCGCCGTCTCGCGCTACAAGCGCGCGGCGCTTGCTCGGCGAGTGAACGGCGCGCGCTTGCTCGACATGTCTCCCGCGCACCTGCGCGAGGTGCTTGGTGTCGAGGACAGTGCCCACCGCCACATCATCTACCGCCGCCTACTGCTCGCACGTGCCCTGCATGTTCACAACGAGATTCGTCATGGCTCCCTTGAAGACTGCCATTGGCCCCGCACCCTTACGGGCAGACCAGACTGAGGCGCTTAGCAGCTCGCGTGAGGAAATAGCACATTTCGATTACCGAGCATGTATTATACTCGAATATGTCAGTGTTAGATTTCTGCTCTCGGTCTCTCTAGTCCTATCATGATTGATGTAACAGTGATGTCAATAAGTTGATTTTCTCGGCGTGGCCTATCAGTGCATGGCCTTGATAGCCGCCTTAAGGGTCTTCACCGTCGCGACCTTGCGGTCGTCCTTCCCCTTGGCTCCCCCTGCGCCCTGGGTGGCCGCGAGCGGCTGGCGGACTCCAACCTTGCGCTCAAAGGAGGCAAGGACCGTCTGGAACCGGGTCAGGGGGGCCGGCGCGCTGCGCTCTGCCGGAACAGCAGCGATGGCCGCGGCCGTGTCCGCGTCGCGCGTGAGGAACCGTAGGAGCGCGGCGGCCAGCGCCACCACCTCCTCGTCCGTACTGCTCATTGATTGCATCACCTCGCCGAGCGCCTGCGCGGCAAGCGGCAGGGCGGCGAGCTGCGGGCGGAAACGGTCGCCGTAACGGGTGAAGTTGTTGAGGGTCGCGAGCGTCTGGCGCGCGAGGATGATGTGCGGCTGCGAGCGGTTGCAGGAACGAAGCACCGAGTAGAGTTTCTCCACTGCGCCGAGCTCCGCGATGCACTGGGCGCAAACGTCGGACCACTGGGTCGCAACCTCCAGCGATCCAACAGCCTTGATGACTGCTGAAATCGAGTCCGAGTGGATGAGCACGTCCAGCCCCGCCTGCGTTCGGTTTCCGAGCGTCATGTGCTGCTGCACCTGTGCCTTGGCCGCCGCAATGCGCTGCCGCATCTCGCGCGCCTTGCTCGCCAGCTGACGGCAAGCTGCCCACATGCGCTTGCGCTCCACCCACCCGCGGTAGTGCGCCTGCACCACTGACACCGATCGCAGGTAACGTCGAGCCCACGCCCGCGCCGCATACCCGCGCCATGCCGTCTGAATACGCACCGTTGCCCGCATCATCGTCGCCAGACGCCGGGCTTGACGCCCGCGGAAGAGCCTTTGCGCGGTCTGCGAACCCGTGCGCAGCCGGTGGAACGAGCTGCTCTGCGAAAAGCATCGGAAGGCCGTCTGAATCTTCACGATCCTGGCTCGCGACACAGAAAATGTGCAGACCTGCAAGTAGCGCCGGAAGACAGTCTGAATCTTGACGCTGGCAGCATGCTGCTTCGCGACCGCACGACGAACGAGGAAGCCGCGCGCCATCTTTTCCATCAACACAATAGCTGCACGAGTGCTTGCGTACTCCTTCTGCTGCGAATAGCGGCGGAAGGCAGTCTGCAGCTGCACCATGCGGCTGTGCGTGAGCTGGTAC
>ENA-UOXV01006751-UOXV01006751.1-marine-metagenome-genome-assembly--contig:-NODE-6751-length-11870-cov-4.900127_pt1 | contig 11870 bp, 11 predicted proteins | sample MGYA00238165_ERZ766961 | MGnify/ENA primary metagenome ERZ766961 (study PRJEB28924, sample SAMN03173240) | marine metagenome | biome: Marine; feature: Water; material: Subsurface seawater | place: North... | reverse complement strand
TTCTTCATTAGGGAGTGTGTTCCTATTTAAGAACATAAATTCAGTTCTTAGTAGCCCTACACCTTCCGCGCCAGCATTCAAAGCACCTTCGATATCCCTCGCAAGTTCGATATTTGCTTGCATACTCACTCTCGTTTTATCTTGAGTAACTGCTGGTAGTGATCGCAGGCGAGCTAATTGTCTGTTTAAGCGGCGTCTAGCTTCGGTTTTCCTCGAATATTCATTTAAAGTGACACTATTGGGATTGAGAATCACTCTTCCAAGTTCGCCATCAACTACAATAGCCTGGCCTGACTTTACTGAATTAAGGAGGTTATAAACACCCAAAACAGCAGGTAGATTCATCGAGCGAGCCATTATAGCTGTATGGCTCTCAGAGCCGCCTTGCTGTGTTACAAAGCCAGCTATTTTCCGTGGATCAATTAGTGCTGTATCAGCTGGGCTTAATTCTTCGGTCACCAAAACAGAACCTTGGGGAATTAGTGAAAAAGCCTGATAAGGTGTTTGCATCAATTGTCTTAATATACGGGAACCAACGTCTTTTATATCTTGTAATCGCGCGGATAAATAGGGGTCCTTCACCTTCGTGAAGCCTTTTGCTATCTCATGCACGGTAGCTTGGACAGCGGCTTCAGCATTTATTTTTCGTTCTGCGATGATTGTTTGCATTCCAGTCACCATACGTTTGGAAGTTAACATTGCAGCATGAGCATCCAATAGTAATCGTAACTCGTCTGCAGTGGTGTCGTTTAGAGTATTTGTCTTCACCTTCAATCGTGTGATCTGTTGTTGGGCTTTTGAAATAGCTTTGCTAACTCTCCTCTGTTCCCTGGGGATCTCATCAGATGGAACTGTATATTCTGGGACTTGACCTAGACCTGACTGTATTATGTGCACTGTACCTACTGTTATTTCTCCTGATACCCCGATGCCGTCAAAGCGCTGCTCATCATCAGGTTCTAAAACAGAATTTTGATGATTACTCCTCATAAAACTTATTATCCACAAGTTCTATAATCTTCTGTATTGCCTTTTCGGCATCTATCCCAGTAGCTCTTATCTGAATAACTGTGTCTTTTGATGCAGCTAACATCATCAACCCCATAATCGAATGCCCCGAAACGGTTTCATTGTCTTTACTGACGTTAACGGTACATGAAAATGGCGCAATAGTTTCTGTAAATTTAGCAGCGGCACGGGCATGAAGACCGCGCTCATTTATAATTGTCAGTTTCTTATCAATTCTCATTTCAGTAGACGCTCTCACGCAGATGAACCTAATACTTGTGACGCAACCATTATATATTTTTGTCCGGCATCACGTGCTTGAGTTACGGCTTCTAACATTGTTTCTGAAGAACGGACGCTTGCAAGTTTGACTAGCATAGGCAGATTTACACCCGCAACAATATCTATTTTTGCTTGTTCCATTATGGATATGGCTAAGTTTGACGGCGTTCCTCCAAACATATCTGTAAGTATAATAACGCCTAAACCTCTATCTACTGATTGAACAGAATTAAGGATATCCTCTCGTCTTTTTTCCATATCGTCATCAGGACCTATACTTACTGTTGCGACTTGGCCTTGAGGACCCACAACGTGTTCCATAACTTTTACCAATTCGACTGCCAGATTGCCATGTGTTACTAAAACAATACCAATCTTATTCTTAGAATTAATTTCAGTCATTATTAAGCTCCTGCATTACAATTGCCGGGTCAGTACTATTCAATCAAATCACGATGACGCAGGTTTACAATAAATTCTCTCTGTTTTAACCAATTATTCAATCGTTCCGCAACAAAAACCGATCGATGTTTTCCTCCGGTGCAGCCTATTGCGATGGTTAAATAACTTTTTCCTTCATCCGCATAAAAGGGAAGCAAGGGGTCTAAAAAATTCTTGAACCCATTGAAAAATATTGAGAACCTTGGGTCATTCTCTATGAAAGCCGCAATTTCCTTATTCCTACCATCCAATGGTCTTAATTGTTCGTTATAGTGAGGGTTTGATAAGAAGCGAACATCAAGTATGGTATCGGCTTCTGCGGGTAGGCCATTGCGAAACCCAAATGATAAAAGACTTAAGGTAAGTTTGCTTGTGTTTTTGAGCCCTAATCGTCGACTCAAAATGAGGCTGAGGTCTGATATTGATAGTCCAGTGGTATCGATTAGTAGATCAGATTTTGTCCGAATATCGGTTAATAATTGTCGTTCCAGTTTAATCCCGTCTATTATGGGGAGACCATTAGACAAGGGATGTTTTCGCCGTGTTTCTGTGAACCGCTTAATTAAAGTTTCATCTGCACAATCAACAAATACAATGGAAACTAAATGATCAGAAGATTTGATTTGACTGGCGTACTCTAATAATGTTGTCTCATCAAAATTTCTTGTCCTTGCATCTATGCCGATTGCTATTTTGAGGTTTTTGTTTGCTGTCGACTGCGAGCTTCCATTTGCTAACAAGGCTGGTATAAAGTTTAGTGGGATATTATCCACAGCCTCGAACCCATAGTCCTCCAAAATATTTAGACATGTGGATCGGCCTGCACCTGAAAGTCCAGTAACTAAGACAACTTCTTGTTTTATTTTTTCATTGCGTGTTGGTATGGGCATATTTATTACTTGATCTCATGGAGTTAATGGCAAGTTGAACTTTTAATGGAGCGGAGTTCTCAAATGGCTCAAGTCCAAGAACTGGAACCTGCAGGCCAAGGTACCAGCAAAACTGTGGGATAGGAATTCTATCTATTTTTTCAGGTGGCATCATATCTAATACCAATCCTAAACGAGCTCCTTCCTTTGAAGGCATATTTATTATGCCAACGCCTCGAACCTCAATCTTATCACGAATATTTTCGGGGCTCGACATAATCAGCTCTTCTTCTTGTCGAACAATAATAGTTTGATCGTCAGAGACTAACTTTCCTCCACAGTTTATAACCCGTAAAGCCAGATCAGATTTACCGCTTCCGGAGGGGCCTCTAAATAGAATCGCCTCATTACCAATTGCCACGCAAGTACCATGTATTTTTAGCATAATGTAGCCCTGTAAAATGATCACTATCTTATTTATTTGATAGGCTTAAAGTTTCGGATTTTGGTAACGCTACAGACAATTTAGCGCCTATTTTTTTCTTGTCTTTAGAATATATATTTTCAGCCCAAATATCGCCATAGTGAGCCGCTATTATTTGCTTGCAAATAGATAGGCCTAAACCTGAATGTGTTCCAAATTTCTCATCTGACGGGCGTTCTGAGTAGAACCGATTGAAAACTGATTCTAATTTGGTTTCTGGTATCCCTCCACCTCTATCTTCAATGGTTATTAAGATATGATTTTGTTTTACTTCACAGCGAATAATTATAGGTTCGCCCTTGGGAGAAAAAGTTTCTGCATTATCTACAAGGTTTCCAATAACTCGAACTAATTGGTCTTCATATCCGTCCACAATATGTGCTAGATCGTTATTTATGATTTTGAGTTTCACTTTATCAGGTGTAAATCTTTTTATAGAAATTGATATATCATGAAATGACGTAAGCATTTGTTTTATATCGATTGCCGACGTTTTTTCTCGGTTTAATTCAGAATCTAGTCGGGATGCTGCTGATATATCACTTATTAGTCGATCAAGCCGTTTAACATCATCAAGTACTAGTGCAAATAAGGTATCTCTTTTGGATTTTTCAGAAACTTTACTTGCTGTTTCGACGGCACTCTGAATAGACGTTAGTGGATTTTTAATTTCATGAGATACATCAGCGGCGAACCTTTCTGTTGCATCCATGCGTTGCCAAAGGTTAGTTGTCATTTGTCGTAAAGCTCTTGCCAAATCCCCAATTTCATCATTTCGATTTGAAAGGTCAGGTATCACACTCTTCCTATCACTTCTGTTTCTGATTAATTCTGCAGCTGCAGCCAGTCTTTGAATGGGGCGCGTGATGTAACGGGCAACGTACCAAGAAAATGATGAAGTTATTAACGAAACGAGAAACCAGATGCCTATCAGCTTCAATCTCCTATCCTGCATGGAAACCTCTAATTTTTTTCCATCAATAGACAATAATAAGGCTCCCACAACTTGTTTGTATTTCTGAATGGGAACTGCAGTCGCCAGTATTAAACCTTTGGTTTTTTTTGCTTTTATAGTTCTAATCGAAATCCCCTGCAGAGATTGCAGGACTTCAGGGAATTCACTAGCCAGTTGCAGTGTTGTTTTTTTATATAGTTGATGTTGTTGTTGCTGGGATAAGATTTTGAATAAATGTTCGTATAGCTCCTCAGCAAACGATTTAAAAAAAAGATTAGGAGTTAAGGGTGCAAGTGGCTTCGTTTCTACTGATCGAGCTCTTTCGCTTGTGGTCATGCTATCCGCTAAAAGGTTTCCGAGACTGTCAAAAATACGGGAACGCGTTGGCAAATTTAATGCTGTTCGATTAATAATTCTCTGGACTAATTGTTTTGATAGGGAATGGCTCGCGTTTTCATGATTTATCACGGCTGTTTCTGCAATTGCGTTTGAAAATAAGCCTGCTTGTTGAGATAGTGCTCCTAACTCAGATTGAATAAGGCTATTTTTATACTGATCATAATAAAAAATCATTCCAACGGCTAATAGAATAATGGCAAAAGTATTAATGGCCAGTATACGGAGCGTTAGACTTGAAAAACGACGGTTTTTTATTTCAGAAGAAAGAATTAATCTTCTTTTAACCTCGTTGGCTGAGCGTCCACTTTTCATATGAGTATCTTGGCGTTCTGCAATAAAATAAATTTCTAGATTTTAATTGTGAATGTGCTCCTTATAACGGTATCCAATCCCGTATAAGGTTTCTATAAAATCGAAGTCATTATCTACTTCTTTAAATTTCTTTCTTAACCTTTTAATATGGCTGTCGATTGTGCGGTCATCTACATAAATGTTATCGCCGTAGGCTGCATCCATTAATTGATCTCTACTTTTTACGTGCCCTGGCCTTGTCGCCAATGACTCTAGTAGTAGAAATTCAGTCACAGTCAGTTCTAGGTTGTTTTCTTTCCAGACACATTGATGTTTAATCTTATCCAATTGAAGCTCACCTCTGACCATATTTTCTTTCCCCGCGGTTATTGTTGGGTTTGTCATAAACTTCTGGCGGCGGAGTAGAGCTTTAATTCGTGCAATCAACAAGTGCTGTGAAAATGGCTTTTTAATGTAATCGTCGGCTCCCAGTCCCAGTCCCAGCACTTCGTCAATTTCATCATCTTTTGATGTCAAAAAAATCACTGGAATTGAAGATGTCTGACGAAGTTTTGTTAACAATTCAATACCATCTAATCGTGGCATTTTGATGTCTAAAACAGCTAAGTCTGGCGGCGTGGTATGGAAACCGTTTAAAGCCTCTTCACCATCCTTGTATGTATCCACATCAAAATGTTCTGCTTCTAATGCCATAGAAACAGATGTGAGAATATTTTGATCATCGTCCACTAGGGCAATTTTTCCTGACATTATGGTTGACCTCTCTATGTGAATACTAGCCTATCAATTTAAAATTGAATTATGGCAAGGTTATGTCAAAAGCTTCACTAGACAAAATATGAGATGTTGTATCCATGATATAGAAAACTTTTTAACCTTTATTCACAAGCACTATTTGAACTCAGTTTATATAAATGATTGGTTGCGTTTGTTCTAATGCTACCGGAGCATTGCACTATATAATCGCCGATGAAGTATAATTATCGATGTTTTGTAGTCAAAATTTCTCTAATTTTAGCATAATGTTTTGGAACATCTAAACAACGTGACTGACCAGTTAACACGTCTCACAAAATTAGAGGTACGGTGAAAAATGATTTTTCACTCTGGTAGATTAACGGATATCTCTCAAACTATAAAATAATTCTTTGGTTGGGCGAACTTGGTTATTGCGTGCTTGAAGTTGGAGGTTTTATTTACAGTGGGGATAAAATTTGACGAGCCATTATTCTAATTGAGTTTGCTACTGCGTCACCAGATATTGTTATATATAGAAATACCCTGCTGGTCAGGTGACTGGGACCTGTGTTTGTTTATCAGAGTAAATACCAATCATTATTTGCGGTTATCAATTTTCTTAATGCCATTTAATCCATTGTGTGTGTGAGAATGACTACAACTAAAAAGTTACATAGGCGCTCTATGTTACACTTATATGTGATAGAATTGGTTTCTTCTTTGAAATTCAATCTATTCGTTGTCTGGAACTGGAAATAACATCAATTTAAAAGAGTAAATTAAGGGCTCAAATCCCAATTTAATTCTATACTTAATTAAGTATTTTTAGATATCGACTTGTCATATGTAGATATCACTCGATAACATAAGCACGTAGATTCGATTTATTTCAACAGTTGTTCAAACTCGGACTTGAAAAAGCTTGGAATAAATATAAGAAGAGTGGATTAGTAACTATTTTTTAATGGAGGAAGCAGTGGCAATAATTGGTGGGGCCGAGGCGGGCAGGCACCTAAAAATGCATGGCTTGGACAATTTAGGAGCTATTCATTGGAACTTAAGTGCCGCTGCACTTTATCAGGAAGCTATAACTAGACGTGAAGGGATTGTAACGGCAGGAGGGGCCTTAACAGTTTCGACAGGGGTACACACCGGTCGGTCTCCTAACGATAAGTTTATAGTAGATTCTCCTAGTGTTCACAATAACATAGATTGGGGATCAATTAATAAGCCAGTTAAAGCCGAAGTATTTGAACTAATTCATCAACGGGTTTCAGCATATCTACAGGGACGGGATGTATTTGTTCAGGACTGTTTTGCTGGAGCAGATCCTAAATATCGACTCAATGTTAGGGTTGTTACTGAATCGGCATGGGCGAATTTGTTCGCACAGAATATGTTTATTCGTCCCTCGAAGGAACAACGAGTGGACTTTAATCCTGAATTTACAATACTTCATGTGCCTGGGTTACTTGCACGCGGTTTGGATGATGGTCTTAATTCGGAAACTTTTGTAATTGTCGATTTTGATAGAAAAATGGTGTTGGTTGGAGGTACCAATTACGCTGGGGAGATAAAAAAATCGATCTTTGGCATTTTAAATTATTTGTTACCGGACCAAAATGTTATGCCGATGCATTGCTCGGCTAATGTGGGAAAAGATGGAGATGCCGCGATCTTCTTTGGCCTCTCTGGTACCGGAAAGACTACATTATCTGCTGATAGTACAAGAACTCTAATTGGGGACGACGAACATGGTTGGTCTGATGGTGGGATCTTTAATTTTGAAGGTGGTTGCTATGCCAAAGTCATAAATTTATCAGAAGAAGCAGAGCCAGACATATTTTCGACTACACAAAGATTTGGGACCGTTTTAGAGAATGTAGTTTTTGATCCTGCGACGCGAGAACTGGACTTATTTGATAAAACATTAACGGAAAATACTCGGGCTTGTTATCCACTAGAATTCATGGCAAATGCGAGTGACACGGGCTTAGCTAATCACCCAGATAATATAGTTTTGTTGACTGCTGATGCATTTGGTGTTTTGCCTCCAATATCAAAACTAACACCAGAGCAAGCGATGTATCATTTCTTATCTGGTTATACAGCAAAAGTAGCGGGTACTGAAAAAGGATTAGGGAGCCAACCTGAAGCTACCTTCTCAACGTGTTTTGGGGCACCATTTATGCCCCGACGACCAACAGTCTATGGGGAGATGCTTCGTGAAAGGCTGTCTAAACATAAGGGCTCGTGCTGGCTTGTTAACACGGGTTGGTCCGGAGGATCGGCAGGTGATGGGGCCCAACGAATTAAGATTGCCCATACGAGAGCGATGTTACGTGCTGCCCTTAATGGAAGTTTAGCTTCAGTTGCTATGACGTCGGATAATTGTTTTGGATTAAATATCCCCGAGCAATGTCCAGATATTCCAGCGGACATACTACAACCTCGTAAGGCATGGAAAGACGTAAAAAAATATGACGTAATAGCATCTGATTTATGTGTCCGTTTCTCTAATAATTTTAAACAATTTGAGGCAGGCGTTTCAAAGGATATACTAGCAGCAGGTATTCACCGAGTATAAAGCGCTTCGTCTCTTCTCAATATAGAGATTAAGAGCTGTCGCCATTGGTATTTATTTTTATTGAAAATAAAAATCCTCGACCTCTTGTCGGCACTATTAATTAGACTTTATTGGTTAGATAGTAATGAAAGAGGTGTGGTAGTGTATAATCTTCTATCTGGAATGAGAGTGATTGAAGGGTCAGCGTTTGTTGCTGCTCCTTTAGGCGGGATGACGCTGGGACAGCTAGGTGCTGAAGTTATACGGTTTGATCCAATTGGTGGTGGGATGGACCACAAAAGATGGCCCCTAGATAACAAAGGTAACAGCCTTTACTGGGCAGGTTTAAATAAAGGGAAAAAATCAATTGCAGTGAATTCTCGGGAATCTGAAGGTCGTGAAATCATAGAAGCGCTTATATGCCAACCAGGACCAGATAATGGTATATTTTTGACTAACCATCCGCCTGGGGGAGTCTACAATTTTGATAAATTAAAAGCTCGGCGTAAGGATCTGATCATGCTCAATGTCCTGGGGAGCCATGATGGAACTCCAGCAGTAGATTACACGATCAATTGTGCATTGGGTTTCCCTTTTGCAACTGGTCCCCGAGGAGGCGAAAGACCTGTTAATCATTTGCTCCCAGCTTGGGACCTGGTCACGGGTAGTATGGCGGCTACTGGTATTCTGGCGGCAGAACGCCAACGGAGTAGGACAGGTTGCGGTAATTTAGTAAAATTAGCTTTGTCTGATATTGGGATTTGGGTAGCTAGTGCGCTTGGACATATAGCAGAGGCGTCATTATTGGACAAAAATCGAACAGCTGATGGAAATCATATCTATGGTGCTTTCGGCCATGATTTCCTAACGTTAGATGGTAAGCGAATAATGTTAACTGCGCTTACAAAGGCGCAATGGCGAAGATTAAAAATGGCTGTCGAAATCACAAAACCTGTAATTGAATTTGAAAACGATAAAAATCTAAATTTAGATAATGAAGGGGATAGATATATAGCTAGAGATAACATAGTAGCTATGATAGAGCCTTGGGTTGCATCACGTGACTACAGCAATGTCAAAAACATACTTGAGAAAGCTGGTGTATTATGGGGGCCGTATCAAAACTTTACTGAATTATTAAAAAATGATCCGCGTTGTTCAGTTCAAAACCCACTAATTGAGGTTAAAAATCAACCAGAAATTGGGTCTTATCCCATGGCAGGCCTACCTTTACGTTTTCATGATTTGGCAAATATGCCGGTAAAAGCTGCCCCATTACTTGGCGAAAATACTGATGAGGTTTTATCTGATATTTTAGGTATGCCTGACCATAATATTGCAGACTTGCATGATAGAGGAATTATAGGAGGGGTCGTTGTCTCTGTTTGATAATTCTTCAAAGAGTTTTTAGTTTCTCCACGTGTCTCCTAGTTGACGCTCGACTAACCACCGCTCAAATAATTCCGGTGTATAAGTGTCTTCAACCCAATCACATAACACCGATCCGTTATGGGTATCGGAGAAAAAATTTGGAAAATGTTTTATCCATCGTTGGTGCTTTCCAGGTAAATGCAGGTAAGGCCAAAACCTAAAGTGGCGATTCACTTTTTTTAAACCATCTACGCCATATATGTTTAACAAATATATCGCACTAGCTAAAGCCGTTCTGTCCGCTCCTCCCGAACATTTGATAAGAATTGGAGTTAAAGCACTATTATAAGCTCTTAAAAGGCAAGATAGCATTTCTTTTTGTGGTAGACGTCGGGAATGCAGTGGACTGTCGATATGAACGATGCCAAGCTTATTGCATGTATTTCTTTCTGGATTGTACCATGTAGAGCGAGGGTTCTCTCCTCGAAGATTTATCACTGTAGCAATTTGAGCATTTTGGAGCAATGGAGTGCAGTATTCCCCGTATAACTGTGCGCATCGGAACAAGTGTGTATCCACTTGATGCCAATTATGGGTTAATCTTAAAAATTTATTCCATAATAACAGTTTAAAAATCCTATCCAGGTAGCCAAGTTTTTGGATCTGAAATCGCTTGCACCCTTGTTACAGAGTTTTTCACTTCGTGTATACCATTCCTATCTGCTGGTGGAAACCATATCCATGGGATCATTTTTTCGCCTGCATACTTTAGCTGGGTCTTAAGTTTTCGATCTTCATGGTATTGCTCTACGTTAAATCCACGAGCACGCAGAATATTGGCGGTATCTTTAATAAGATCGTAGGGCGCTCCCTGCGTGTGCACAACAAGAATATCAGTTGGTGTTTTTCGGTTAGCTTGTATCTTTCCTTCCCGCATCAATTTGGCGAATATGCGAGTTAAGCCAATTGATATGCCGATACCAGGGAGTTTTTTATTGACAAAGTCTCCAACAAGATTGTCGTATCGTCCGCCACCGCAAATCGCTGGAAAATTTGGATATTCTGTGAAGCGAGACTCATATACCGTACCAGTGTAGTACGCCAACCCTCTTGCTATTGACATATCAACCAGAAAGGTTCCTGCTTTATATTTTTCGAGCTGCTGAATTACAAACTCTAATTCATTAATTCCTTCTTCGAGTAAACTGGACTTTACGTTAAGGTCCCGTATTTGATCAATAACAGAGTGACCTGCTCCTTTGATTTCAGCAAGATTTAAAACCATATCGATAGTCGGCGGTGTTAATTTTAGATCTTTAGAAAGCATAGTCGCCACGCCATCAGTACCAATTTTATCTAATTTATCAATTATTCTTATTGTGTTAGATGTGTCTGAGATAGAAAGTCCCGAATAAAACCCTTCTAAAATCTTGCGATTATTGACTTTAGTTGTCAGGGGGCCAGCGCCGATTGATTCGATAGCTTCATGCATTATTATTGGTATTTCTGCATCAAAATGAAGCGGAATAGGACGTGTATCAACCACATCAATGTCACACTGTAAAAATTCTCTAAAACGACCGTCTTGAGGGCGCTCTCCACGCCATGCTTTTTGCATTTGGTAGCGTTTAAATGGAAAGTTAAGTTGGTTTATATTAGCCGCAACGTATCTAGCCATTGGGACCGTCATATCATAATGAAGTGCATAACTTGGTTCGTTTTCATCACTATTATTATTTAATAAGCGTCCAATAGAATAAATTTCTTTATCAGTATCCCCTTGTTTTAAAAGTACCTCGACCGGCTCTATTGACCGGGGTTCTATGGAAGTGAATCCGTAACTCTCAAAAATTTTTCTAAATGAGTCGATCCACTGTAATTCAACCAATCTGTACTCAGGTAACCATTCCGGGAACCCGCTTATAGGCCGAACTCGTTCTTTTGATGTGGTAATCTTAGTTTCTGAGGGTGACATTAGAATTTAACCAAAAAGTTTGAAAGACGAGTTCTAGAATTGCACAAATATGTATTATTATCCTGACGGATTAATATTTGATACCAATACTAATCTATTCCATCCCGATTGCATGTTGATAAAGCACGAGAAGTTCCTCCTGTTCGGCTCGGTCTTGGTGGTCCATTTTTCTCAGACGAACTATTTGTCTCATAATTTTTACATCAAAGCCATTACCTTTCGCATCTGCAAATATTTCACGAATATCAGCAGCAAGTGCAGATTTTTCTGCCTCTAATCTTTCTATTCGTTCTATATATGAACGTAATTGCTCGCCTGCGATTCCACCAACTTCAGCCATAATTCCCCTTAACTTCTGTATAGTTTATTTAAAATAACTTTTCAGCGATACTAAGACCAAATAGGTGTTTCCAGTACCTTAAAATTAGTCAAACGGGTTATAAAAAAGTAGCTTATAAAACTTAAATTGT
>ENA-UOXV01006750-UOXV01006750.1-marine-metagenome-genome-assembly--contig:-NODE-6750-length-11873-cov-5.691911_pt1 | contig 11873 bp, 15 predicted proteins | sample MGYA00238165_ERZ766961 | MGnify/ENA primary metagenome ERZ766961 (study PRJEB28924, sample SAMN03173240) | marine metagenome | biome: Marine; feature: Water; material: Subsurface seawater | place: North... | reverse complement strand
CGAGTCCGCGCAACGCAGGTGTGCAGTCTTTGCCCAGCCACCAAGATGCCACCAGTCGTTTGTGCGGTGCACTGGCATCGCGGTCTGATCGCTAGCGACCAGCGTTGAATTGGTGTCCCGGAGCAGGTAGCAGAGTGGGGAGAGAGGGACGGCGCGAAGTTTGCGCGACGACTGAGCAAGTTTCCTTGGGTAGAATAGAGGCACGATGCGTGTCTACTGGAGGCAGATTTGATATATACGGTGCAAAAACGAAGCTTGATCTTCCGGGATCATGCAGCCACTGCCACAACTCCGCCTCCTTGGACATGCAGATCTTGCTCAGAGTATTTCTTTTGTCGATCGACCGACTGCAGTGCGTTGCAGAACTGTTAGCAAATTCTAGTAGAGGCACAACCATGCGTTTAAGTCTCGAAGGGGTCAGTCTTCAGGGCTGAGCAGACCTGCATCGAGAGAAAGGCACTCATGAACGAGACTGCGAGAAGCCAAGGCAATACTGCAGCGTACCTGTTGCACTCGGGAAGTTGATCGTATTTGCTCGAATTGTGACGAGAAGTGGGCAACAGTGATGCGGAGCTCACCATGTCCACTTAACCAGTGCACTCATGAAGAATAGCGCAGCGATGTAGCTGCATCATGGGGACAGCTAAGTTCCCACGAAAGCAAACACTTTCTTGAGTGGGGTAAGTGCTATGCCGGACCTGACGACTAGGAGAGAGACCATGAGCTGACTTCCAGCGTCTCCGATGTCATCATCCGCGGCCCGCATCTCTTCGAACCAATGACCTGGTGGGACATTCATGACGGAGATGCTGCAGCCACCCTCGATCGTGAGCCTGATACACTGCGATGCAGTGTGGTCACCCGATTGTGCGTGAGTCGGACGCTGTTGCCACCCCCTGACGGGCGTCAGGTACAAGGGCTTGTGTGGTCACTCTGACTGAGTGATTTGACCGGAATGATTTTTTCGTTGTGGTCCCGTTTTTGGGGGTTTTGCGTGCCTATCGGTTTGGTTTGGTCGTATGATACCCGGTCTGTACGAGGTTATTCAATACATTCTCTCTCTCTCGGTTTAGGGCGCAGCTGACGACGGATCCTGCGGCCTTTGGAATGGCTTCTAGCTCTGAAGAGGCAAGCGTGGTGCACTCGTTTGAGGGCAAGGTATCACCTGCCTCTGAACTGACGATTTGGAACGCAGCGCAAAGCCATTCGGTAAGGAAACAACCTCTACACAGGTTCAAGTGAAGTTCTACATCCCTGACGACGATTGCAGAATGCCAAGTGCCTCAGCTGTGATTTTCTGCCCGGCCCGTCCAGATCCTTGGCGTTTTGATGGCGCTTCCTGCCCGGCTCCAGATCCTCAGCGTTTTGATTGAAGCTGCAAGTGGCTTCAGGCTCTGAGCGAACCGCCGTCCGTGCGAGTGTCGGATGAGGGATTCCGTGTTGAAGGGCCATACACGCTTGTTCTGACGTCGCATAACACCCCGCCCTGTTATTCGAACCACGCCACGATTGCACCCGGATGTCGCACCCAGCGCTGGGGACCCTCGCAGGGTCCGCAAGGATGAAACGAAGGTCGGTTCGCAGGGTCCGCAAAGATGAAACGAAGGAGCGCGTCGTTGCAGCTCTACAAGCAGCCATCCTAGTGCTGCCCCCAACCCCCACGCGCCCTGCTTTTTTTAAAATCGTTGGTCTGGCACAGGCCCGTGGAGAGGGCTACTGGCGTTACGAGCCGTGCCGCGCCGCCGCAGGAGAAGGCTTGTTCAGCAGCGGGCGCACACGCCCGGGTGGCGCTCAGCGATGTGACGTCATTCTCCCACCCTCGAGACCCTTGGTGTTGCATGCCATACCGCTGCGATTTTGCATTGAGCTCGCCACGCACTCCGTGCCGGTGGCACGGTGCAGCACGCACTCCGTGCCGTTTAGTGGCAGTGTGCAGTAGCATCTCCCTCGACGACCAACAATAAAGATCGTTCAAATGCACGTGTGCCTTGTTCACCGATTCATCAATTAACACTATCGCAACAGCTCTAAGGGTCTGCCGGCCGTGCGGGGGCTGCAAGCGCACACTTCACGCCCCTGCCCCGCCTCGCCCGCCCTCGACGAGCCGACGGGCGCGCCGCCCGACCTCATATGGACCACACCATCCTATCCGCGGCCGCCTCGCGCTCGCGCCGCCGCGCGCGCCCGATTCTCCCTGTGCTGGCCGGGAGCGGATCGCGGAGGATCTTCTTGGCCAGCATGCGCCCCTCGATGTCGAGCGTGGCCTCGGCGGGCTGCCCGCCGCGCGCGCCCGCTGTCAGGCTGTGCGGCTCTCTGCGGGGGGGAATCGCGTGCGACGAGTTTATAATGTCCCGAAACCGCTGTCCGTTCTGGGGGCAGGTGGTATGCGGTCTGGGGGAGACGGCGCGTGCGGTTCGTGCGCGTCTTCTCGATGACTAGTCACCCTTCAAGCCTCCGGGGGGATTCGGGAGTATTTGAATACGGCCGATGCCTCGGGTGGGGCGCGCACGTTGGCGCTCTCGGAGTCGTCTAGGAAGCACATTAGCATGGATTCGATCACAATCCAGTGCGTGTTGACCACCAGACGCCCCACCAGCCACGCGGCCAGCGCCGTGAGCGCGAGCGTCACAGCGGGCACTCTGCCACCCACCCGCGCGCGGAAACACCTCAGGGAACGCCCCGCGGCACCCGCGGAGCAGGCGCGCCTCCGCACGCGCGCACAAACGTCTGCAGCAGCTAAAGAGTGTGGGATACAGAAAGCGCACCGCTCCTTGATGCGCAGCAGCTCCACGTCCGGCGACGCGAGCGGGTTGGATGCGAGCGTTGCCCAGACGACGGCCGTCGTGGCGGCGGCGACAGCGAGCCGGCCGACCAGCAGTAGCACGTACGCGGTGGACGTCACCGTGGCAAGCGTCACGGCGTTGCCAAGGAGCAGCTGCGCAGCGCGTGCGGCGGAGCGGCAGTAGCCGTAGCCGCGCACCGCGGCGACGATGACGGCGTTGCGGGAGATGAGCTTCACGGCCTGCACGGGTGACGGTTCAGGGCGAGCAGCCACGTCATGTCCTGGGCAGCCTCCGCGGCCAGTCGGACCCGGATCGGCGCCTTTTGAAACATCATGCACGTTTCAAAAGGACCACGAAGTGGGGTCTCACCTCCTCGAGGCACGTGAGGCAGCACGATATCGCGCAGAGTAGCGCTGCTGCGGCGGGAACCCTCCTGCACACACGGCACGCGCAGAGTCATTCGCCGCGGGCGCGACCCTGAGACCCTTGGCCAATAGATGAGACCCTTGGCCAATAGATGAGACCCTTGGCCAATAGATGGGTCGCCTTCTCGCAAGGTGGCCTCGTCCACGCTGCGCCAAGCGCGAGGAGCTGGAGACCGCGCGGTACGGGCAGCGGTAGGTGGGGCGGTAGGGGCAGGCGGGCGCGGGACCTGAGCACGAGCAGCTTGCGGGAGGCCCACTCGAACGCGAGGCGGACGAACCAGCAGAAGGCGACGGCGAAGCCGGCAAAGGCCGCGGTGCCCGTGTGGAAGGAGAGGAAGCGGAGCAGGGAGCGCACGACGGGGGCGCCGGAGAACGGCTCGCCATGCGCGCGGAAGTACCATGCGCCAACTGCGCCCGCTACCACCATGACGAGGCTCGCCTGCGTGAAGCAGTACGCCCAGAGCATCACGAAGACATGCGCGCCGGTTACATACCCGTAGTAGTCCTCGACTGCGAACGGCATGTCCTTGCGGAAGCCCCCGGCGAGCCAGCGCCCGAGCACGCCGGGCGGGTCTTCCGCGCGCTCAACCGGCGCGGCGGCGACGGTTGTGAAGTTGTGCGCCGCGCGCTGGCGCATGCCGTCCTGCCAGAGCACTTTCGCGTCGACGAGCTCGCCCTGCGAGATGAGGCAGAGCTTCGTGGCCTCCGACTTGCCGAGCACCTCCTCAATCTGCGCACGAGTTCAGTCGCAGTGAGCGGAACACGGTCATGAGTTACAGCCGCAAGAGCTCACAAGCGGCGCCAGAGATGCGCGGCGGGCGTCCCGCAGGCGCTGCGTCAGCGCTATGCCCGGCAGCGCACCGGGTGGGCGCGGTCGGGCGCTCGGAGAGCGTCGCTGCTTGGTGGGTGCACAGGGCCGGGGCGTACGAGCTCCCCGTTGAAGATCAGCGACTGCGGGGCCTGCATGTTCAGCCTGCACTCCTCGGAGCCCGGGTCGCGCGCAAAGGCCTGCGTGGAAGGGGGTCGTGAGCGGCGAGGCTACAGTAAATCATGTATGGAGGATCAGGAAACCTTGATCCTCCCCACCCTCTGCGAATCTCTTGGAGGGGGCACAGGACGGGAAACGGCGGGACCAGCGTGAACGCGCCCATGGCGGGGTCGAAGCTCCCCGCAGACGCGAGGAAGAGCGCGGCAGTGGCGGCGAGCACGGTGAGGAGCGCGAGGGAGAGGAGCGTGGATAGCGGGAACGCGAGGACGCTCGGCATGTCCGCGACGGCGCGCGACGCCTCCTGGATGAGCCGGACCGCGACCAGCACGCGGCGCGCGAGAAAGACCGCGAGCAGGAAGAGGAGCGCGGTCCCGATGGACAGCCCGACCGCCGCGGCGAGCGCACCCGACGGGGAGATCTCAATGGAGGCGAGGACGGCCTCCAGCGCGTTCCCGCGCGTGATGGCAATGGCGCCCTGCTTGTCCCACGCGAGCAGCGTGACGCCGAGCGCGCCACCGAGCACCGCGGTGCCGACGGTGACGACGAGGCACAGCGTGAAGTAGCGCAGAAGCGCAAGCCACACGAGCGCAAAGACGAGCGCTACACCGGTGGACCCCGCGATGTACGGCCAGGTCACGTGCAGCTCTCCCGCCGCGTTGCCCAGCGCCCCGAGCGGCGCGGCGACGAAGCGCGCCGCCGCTGTGTAGATGCGCGCCTCGGCCGGGAAGCCCTCCAGCTCCGACAGGGCCAACACGGGCGGAGGGACCGGGACACACTTGTAAAACGCCTCTATTGTCGGGTAGGTCGGGTAGAAGCACGGCCAGCGCGGCGAGGCGTCCGCGGCCTGCTGCCGCCGGCGCGAGCGCGGATCGAAGCAGCTGTCGGAGGTGGACCCGTTCCGGACCAGAAGCTCGCTGTCGCCCTCAACGAGCCCCAGCCGCACCGGCTCGTCGAGCGTCTGAGAAACCTGCACGGGGCACTCGGCGACGCAGAAGCGCCGCTCGGTCAGGTTCGCTGGGTTCGGGAAGTAGAGCCGTGACCGGTTTTCCATCGAGCCGGTCCCGCACATCTGCACACGACGCCCCTCGCTGTGAGACGGCACGCAAACCCGCAGTGAGCTCCACGCCGCGCCCTGAGCCCGGCTAATCCCAAAACCCCTGAAGCGTCGTGCCCCCATTTCCCCCCGCGATACCTCGCCGGTGCGTGAATCAGTCCCGAAGATCAGCCGCCTCGGATCGTTGCAGTCTTCCGGGCAGCCGTCAGTAATCTGCCCCAGCGCGCAGTCGTTAGCTCCAGCGAAAAGTGCGCGCCGCGCGCTGCCGGGACCTCGGGGCGGGGCGCGACCACGGCCCAGACGAGGATCAGCCAGCAGACCCACGTGAGAACGAACATGAAAGCGCATAGCACGTCGCGGCAGCGCCGGGGCTCTGCCATCGGCCCGCCGCCATCCACGCGGTGCGCCGCCGCGCAGAGCCCCCCTGCACTCCCGAAGCAGCCTCCGTCCGGGTGGCCGGTGTCGGACATTGGACCCGTGACAAACGGATGCCGCTCCGTCTCGTACGGCACGACGCAGTAGTCGCTCGGGAGATCGGGCTCGACCGGCCGCTGGCGCGGCTCCTCCGGATCGTCGCCAGCACCATCGTCCGGCTTGGCGCCTGCAACGGGTTGCGTCTCCACAACTTGGATTTCCGTTGTCGTGACCCCCCAGATTATGTCCAGCGGCGGCGGCTCCCCCGGCGTTGACCGGCTCGAGTTTGACCTGGAGTGCGATGGTCTCCGAAGAAGGGCCTCCATACGCGCTTTGAACGAGCTCCGTTTGTCATTGGGAGAGGATTCTCCCCCGGCGACCAGCCACATCGGATCTGAAAGCATTGACGGCGATGGCTCATCGGGCTCAATCTGGACTGACGCCGGCTTGACTACCCTCACCCTGGTGCGTTCACGCTGCCAAGGACCCTCTCGCGAATCAGCCTCCTCGAAGGGGAGAAAGCGGTCTACCCCGCAGGCTGCAACACAATAACGGAGCAGAGTGTCGAAGCGAACCTTTGGGGGGTCTTCCGTCGTCGGGGAGGCGCCTGGCGGCTTGCGCTCAGGGTCCATCCTGCCGTGCTTCAATCAGGATTGCACGTCGAAGTGGAGCGTCGCACTGGATTGGAGTCACGCCCAGCCGCGTTCCTCAGGTCGAGCTCAATGCGGGCCGCTCAGTTGCCCGCAGCGAGGCCTCCGTGCCGAGTGGGCAGGATCACCGCCACGGCGTCCTTCGGAACCCGAAGTCATAATTTCTCACTCAAATTCGGGGTGCCTCTTCTCTCTAAGGGTGGTGGAAAGAGGGCGGATCGTGGCGAGGGGGAGGTTGCAGGCGGGAGGACCGTCGAAAAGACCATGATGCACTCGGCAGCAAACTATGGCGGACGTCCACGCATGCCGAAGCTTAAGGTCCCGTCGGGCGGCGGTACAGGAGTCTCGGCCAGTGCGCGGAACTGGAAGGCCTCGCCAGCGCGCTTCGGGCCTGAGGTGGACGATCTAGTGCCGGAACGCTCGAGCGGCGCATTCACGGAACGGGCGCGGCGACCACTACGGCTGGACATGGCGGGCAGTGACGTAGAGAGGGAAAGCTCGATGATGTCGAACAGGTCTGCAACAAGGGGCGGCGGCAACTAATGCCCTGTTCCAGCCTGGAACACTAAAGCTGCAAATCGCATTGTCAGGTCTAAAGGTACAGCGCTGACCAACGGACCGCTCCTCGGGGACCTTCGCATGATAGATATCAACCGGCAGGTACGGCTGGCAAGCGGCGCAAATGCCCCCCTTCCCCCACTGCAATGGAGCGCATCGGCACCGCACCGAAAGTGCGGGCAAGTGAGATGCAGGCTTCTACTGAACCATGCCACCCGTAGGGCCCGGCGGCTCTCGGACGGGCAGCTGAGCTGGACAACTGGCCCGCGACGCAAGGACAGGGGTCGCACTCGTGGCTGCGCCGGCTGGAGCGGTTTTTGGATACGCAGCTCGAGAAACTGGGAGAGGATGACCTGGATGGGGTCATCCGCGTGCACCACGAGTGTTTAGCACAGTTCACAGAGGTCTTCAAGAACTACCGCCCGCTGCTCTCGCGCATGTACCAAGCTTACTCGGCATACATTCGGGAGTCATCTGAGAGCATGAATCACTTGAACGAGATGCGCGCCGCAATGTTCACGGTGCGCCATGATTCCGTGCCCCTGCAACACTGCACATCTCCAACGAAACCTCGTGCTTCTGACGGGTCGCCATCCCCCTTTCCCTCGTGTCGCGACCCAGGTGCGCGAGAAGGCAGAGCGGGATCTGAGGCAGGGAGAGAAGGAGATGACTGAAAAGCTGCGGTTGATGAAGGGCAAGGTCGAGCGAGCGGAGGAGGAGCGTCGCCGCGCGATCAAGGAGAGCGAGGCGGCGCAGCGCGTGGTGGCCGACACCAACAAGCGCTACGAGGAGCAGGCGAAAAAATTTGGCGCCATGGAGGAGAAGCTGGCCTCCTTCTGCGCTGTGCGCGCCCGAGCCGTTCCAAGCACCAGCACCGCCCCCTCCTATTCGCAGAACCCGTTTGGTCGCACATGTGATGCCCTTCCACTGAGCAGTGTTTGTGTTGCAGGGCTATCGGTGGATGTACAAGAAGGTGGTGAAGAGCGACGCTCCAAACGACCTCGACCTCCTCGAGAACGTGACCCTCATCAAGGCACTCGAGCGCGCGCAGGCCGAGGCGAACGCGGCACAGTACGAGGTGCAGTACCTCTCCTCGACCTCCGAGGTGGCGACGCTCCGCGGGCTGCTCAACGAGGAGCGCAAAGGATTCGGCGTCGAGATGGAGCGGCTTGTTGCGGAGTCCGACTCCGTCCGCCACGAGGTGCGCCCCTGCCCCTTCTCAGGGAACGATGATGATGCCTCTAGGAGATGATGCTCGTAGGCAATCGACATCGGGGTGGTGGGGTGCGGTAGGGGACGAGACGAGTCCGGTTGGTACGGGGGGATTGACGAGATGTGTCCGGTTGGTACGGCGGGCGCACGCGTCTCTCTCCAGCGGCATTCCCCGTGGCCACGGCACCTCTCTCTGTGCGTGTGACGCCTCTGCGCCGACGGCAGAACGCGACGCTGCGAGGAGCGCTCGAGCGCGCGGAGACGGCGGCGGAGGGCATGCTGGCCGAGATCGACCGGCTGCAGGAAATGGTCGCGAGCCAGGTGCGCCCGGCGCTCGGGGACTCGGCGGCAGTCCCACCGTACCTGCGGTCTGTGAAAAGCACCGCGACGCACGACATCGGCAAGGACGAGGTGGTGCTGCTCTGCAACAAGTTCCTGCGCAGCTTCCAGCGCGCGATGCACGACGACGGCACGTTTCCGGACCCGCTTGCCCTCTTCCCCGACGTGGTCTGTGGCCCCGCCCGGCGCGCGCTGCCCGTGGCCGCTGCGAGCTCCGCCCGCCCCTGTTGCTGTTGCCGTCGCGCCGGCGTAACAGTCTGCCTGGAGCTGTGCGCGGATCCTCCTACCAGCAGCTGCGCTGCTGTCTAACAGCGCAACTAACCGCTGCGCGGGCGTCCCGGATGGGCAGGTGAGCGAGCACTACCGGCAGTTCTCGCGCGCGGAGTGGACGCGCAACGTGCTCGAAGCCATCGACGCCCACCGCGACGAGGCGACCTGCGACCTCGTCGCAGACGTGCTCGCACAGGTCCGCGCCCCATGCCCGGCGGGCAGCCCCGCGCAGTCGGTCGGAGCTGTGCTGCAATGGAGTTGGGGCGCCCCGTTAGTTCAGTCCGAGCCGAGCTGCATTGGAGCCGATGTGTCCGCCGCCCGGGCCCCGGAGGGCACGCGCTGCGCGCCGCTGCTGCATTTCGTCGCGGCTGACGCACCTGCCGCGCCTGCGCCGCAGCGCGTCGGAGCGCAGCCGCTGCTGCTGCACAGCGTCCTCCCCGCGCGTGTTGCGCGCGGCATCCAAGCAGCCGCGGCGCGCCTGCGGCCGGAGAGCCCGCCGGAGGAGGCGGCACTGAGCGCTGTGGAGCTCGCGGACAACCTCCGCGCCGTGCTGCCCGGGAGGAGCGCTGTCGAGGCGCAGGAGCTGGCAGGGCTGCTCGCGAGTAGCGAGGGCGCTGGGGGAAAGGCAACATTCGTGGCGGCGCACTTCTTGTCAGGGGACATGACGCACGAGGAGCTCAAGCTGCTCTCGTTGCTGCGGCAGCAGGCGACGGAGGCGGCGCGGGTGGACGCGGCGGAGCTGCGCGACGCGCTGCTGGAGGCTGCGGGGAGGCACCGCAGCAAGCAGGGCCTCAAGAAGGTGAACGTGCTCGACATGCGCGCCGCCTTCCTCAAGGTCCCGCGCCCGCCGCGCGGCGCCCTGTGCCCCGCGGCGCGTGCAAGCCTGTGCCGCAGCATGCCTGTGCCGCAGCATGCCTGTGCCGCAGCGTTGCCGAGACGCTCAGCGCGGCACGGCAAACCCTGAACCGTGAACCAGGTCGACCCTGGCAAGTCGCGCGCGGACCTGGCGGAGATGCTCTGGCGCGGCGCGAGCCTGGAGAGCGCCAAGGAGGGGCTGTCGTTCCTGGAGATTGACGAGGAGGACGCAGAGGAATTCAAGATGATCTACGACTCAGCCAAGCTCCACCTAGTGCCGCCCCGCCCCCGCACTCATCTGAAACCAGACATTCCACAGTGATGGGCAGCACCAAGAAAGCGGGGCGTAAAAACGGAGTCCGACCCATCAAGCTCCTCCGACTGCGAGCGGCGCGCGCCCAGCGCCCCGCCGCGCCGCCGCGGCGCTGAACGGCGGCGGACCCGGGAGGGACAGGTTGAGCGGGTGCTGGCGCGGCTCTCGCTGGCAGGGCTGATGGAGCGGACTGGTCCAGCGGCGCAGGACCTCGCAAGCGAGGCGCGGGCGCACGGGAAGGCGCAGGGGCACGCCCCGGGGTCTACTGGCGTGGGTGTGGAGGACGGGGGCGAGGTGGAGGTGGTGGCGGCGGTGCAGCCCGCGGAGGGGGCTGCGGTGGCGCCCGACGCGTCAGCGAAGCCGCAGGGCGAGAGCACGGCCGACGCGGCACGGCGGCAGGCCGGGCGCGAGGGCCGCTTCGGGGAGGCGGTCGCGCTGGCGCTCCGCCACCTCGAGCAGAGCCAAGCGGACCCTGCATGGGTCAGGTCCGCCCCGGCCCGCGACCGCGCCAGCTGGCGGGCGCGCTGCCGGGCGCGGACGCGGACGCCGTGCGCTGAGGAGGCGGGGCGTGCGCGCGGCGCGCAGGCGGCTTGTGAAGCGCGAGCGCCCGGCGACGCCGCGGGCGCTGATCGACGACCTGATAGCCATGCATGCCGAGACCGCAGGGCTCGCGCCACCATCGTCGTCGCTCCCGCGGTCCCCCGCCGCGGAGCACGCGCCGGAGTGAGCGCGCGCTCGCGGCGGAGGCGCGGGCGCGTTTGAGAGATATTCACTAGCTGTGGTATGAACATGTACACTTTTGCCTCAGAGGAGGGGTCCCGGCCTGCGCTGCTCCCCGTCCTGCTCGCGCCCGCCCAGCAGGAGCGGCGAGCTGCGCGCCTGTCGATGCAGATGCGCGATCGGCCCGCGGCGGCCCGCCGCATCGCGCATCGCTCCACACGGGGATCTCAGAGCCGGGGCAGGCGGGCGAGGTCAGGACGCGTCGTCGTAGCAGCATCGTCTGCGAGCGTTGCCGGCGCAGGCGCAGGGCTGTGCTCAGGCTCGAATGCAGCACAGCGCGGCTGCGCCCCAAGCGGCGCAGCGGCGAAGGGCAGCATTGGGGCGCCGCCGCCGCCCTCCTCGAGCGCCTCCGCCTCCAGCGTCTCGCGCGGGTCCACGAGCGGCGGCGGCGCGGGCGCGCAGAGTACCGCGTGCCAGTTGGCGCAGCACGGATATTCGGCCTCCTCCCGCGCACGTGACGACACGCCCTTCATCTGCAAGCGCGCGCAGCGCCCGGTCATCCGGTCGGTGCGCCGGCAAAGAGTCGGGCGGGCGCTGCGGCGGGCGAGGCGTCGGGGCGCGGGAGGCGTGGCTCACGTGCTCAGCCGTCGTGAGGTTTGCGGAGGCAAGGTAGAGGTGATAGCACGCGAGGGGCACCGTAAACAGCAGTGAGAGGGCCGCGACCATGAGCACGAGCGCCTGCAGGCCGCACCACGGAATAAGGGACGTGGCGGGCCGCAGCGGGACTAGGGGGTCGACCATTGGGGCCCGCACCGTTGGGCCGTGCGTGGCGGCGGAGCCCCAATCAGGGCTGGGCGTCGATGGGGACGAGGTGTTGAGCGCCGCGACGCACGCGAAGACGAGGATGAGCGCGTAGGCGACGGCGTGGAAGGTGAAGAGGAGGAACCAGCGGTAGTTGCGCTTGCCGATGCAGTTGCCGACCCAGGGGCAGTGGTGGTCGAAGTGCTCGACGCAGTTGTTGCAGATCTTGCAGTGCGACGCCCGGGGTGGGCGGTAGATGTTGCATGTCGGGCAGTACTTGAGCGTGACGCACCGCCCGTTGATTACCACGCCCTGGCCCTGCGACTGCGCTTTGCGCGCGCGCTCCTCCAAGAGCGCGCTGCGCCGCGGAACGATGCCAGGGTCGCAGGCGCACGTCCGGGCGAAGAAGTAGAGAAGGAGGGCAAGTAGCACCATGACGCCGGCGGGGAGGAGCGGCGTCACGCCGCTCGCGAGGAGATGGGGGCATGTGT
>ENA-UOXV01006749-UOXV01006749.1-marine-metagenome-genome-assembly--contig:-NODE-6749-length-11873-cov-16.924522_pt1 | contig 11873 bp, 12 predicted proteins | sample MGYA00238165_ERZ766961 | MGnify/ENA primary metagenome ERZ766961 (study PRJEB28924, sample SAMN03173240) | marine metagenome | biome: Marine; feature: Water; material: Subsurface seawater | place: North... | reverse complement strand
GAAGAGATCTAAACGCAACCATTGATGCTAGATCAGTTTATGCATCTGCAATGTCGACTGTCTTTGATTTAGATTTTAAACGTATCCAAAAAGATGTGTTCTGGGGTGAAGACTTACAAAACCTTTCGGATAAACTTTTTAAAGCTTGATGAAAAAATTCTTATTAGTTACTTTTATATTAATATTTTCAACTACAGCTTTTGCAAATAAAAATAAAAATACCTGGGATTATCCTCTTTTAGAATATAGTGGGTGGGTAATAAAAGGTTCAGAAAATCATTACAAATTTCAATCAAATTTAAGAGAAGATAAAGACGTTCTAAAAGAATTTAAAAATAACAAAAATACAGGAATAATTAGTTATTTATTATTTGAGAACGATAAAATTGTTATTGATGTGTCTGATATTCCAAAAAAAGTTAGCAGCGGACATACAATACTTGATGGTTTATTACCTTCACACTCAATGGGTAAAAGTTTAGTTTCTTATGTGACAGGGCACGCAATTTGTGAAGGTTATATTGATAATATAAATGTAAAATTGAATGATTGGCCATTAATTCAAAATACTCTTTACGAAAACTCAATATTGCTTGATCTTTTAAATATGAAAGGTGGAGATCAAAAATGGGTTGGTGAAAGAAGAAATGTTGGTTCTGATAATAGGATCAAAGGTGAGAAAAAAGAAGAAAATGTAAATGTTATTGGTCTAGTTAAGGTAATGAATAAATATTTAAGAGGTACAGAAAAAAGTAAATTAATTTATAATTATAGTGCCCTGACTACTAATGTGATTATGAATTACGTGAAATTCAAAGCTGGCGATAATTGGGATAAATTATTACATAAAGTATTTAATGAACATGTTGGAGTTAAAAACAAAGTTCAATTTCAAAAATCTAGAAAATATTTAAAATATGAAGATTTTGTTTCTGCAAGATATTCATTTTATGCAAATAGATATGATTACTTAAGAATTGCTAAAACAATGATGGATGATTGGCACAATGATACTTGTGCTGGTAAATATTTAAAAACTATTTACGAAAATAGAGTTCAAAAAAAAGATAATACAAAAAAAGCAACTGATGTAGGCCTTTATACAAAATCATATGGTGGTCAAATTCATTTTGATATTTTTGGAATTGATAAGAAAAGAAAGATATTAGGATTGAGTGGGTTTGCAGGTCAGCAAATTTTAATTGATTTGGATAATAAAAGAATAATAGTGGTCAGCTCATTGTATAGAAACTATAATTGGAAGAAGATTGTTCATTCAGTAATTAAAGGCTAAATTAAAAAATTTTTTATCATTTTATTCATAATTTTATTTTCAAATATATTTAAATAATGAGTTAATTGCACAACATTTGAATGTTCCGTTATTAAAAAAGAATACAGATGGACCTTATGGACCAACTAAGCCTTACATGAAAATTGGAATTTATAGAATAGGTGAAACAGGAACCACCAGTTTTGCTTATAATAATTTATTTATTAAAAACAAAAAAAAATGAAGAAAAATTTTTAAGTTTAGATTTATTTAAATAAATGTTAAAAAATAATTTCATTATTTATATAAATTTAATATGCAAATAAAAAAATTTTATCAAAAAAAATTTAAAGATATTAAAAAAAGATATAAAAGGTCATTACCATTTGGTGATTATTTTACGGATAGATTTGATAGAGCAAAAAAAGAAAATTTTGGTGAAGGGTCAAGTGTATATGATAACGTATTAATTATTGGTGATGTGAAAGTTGGTAAAAATACATGGATTGGTCCCAATTGTATACTTGATGGAAGTGGAGGTTTAGAGATTGGTGATCACTGTTCAATTAGCGCTGGGGTTCATATTTATACACATGACACCGTTGAAAAGTCTAATTCGCTTGGAGTTAAAAAAAACCCCCAATTAAAAAAAACAATAATTGGTAATGGTGTTTATATTGGCCCAAATTCAGTAATTTCTAAGGGATTAAAAATAGGAGATCAGGTTATAATTGGAGCCTTATCTTTTGTAAATAAAAACCTAAAAAAAAAAACAAAATATATAAAAAACAAAGTAAAATAATCCAGATTAATAATAAATAAAACAAAGTTTTGTATTTTGATAATTTAATTTAAAGCTAGGGAAGTTTTTTTTATTTTATAGTAAATTTATGAGTAATTTTTTTTTAACTTGGGGACTAGTAATAATTGCAGCTTTAATGGATGTGGCAGGTATTCTGGTTATCAAATTGAGACTTAATGCACTAGGCCCAATAAAATTTGAAAGCATTTATCATACTTTAGTTTACTGTTTAAAAATTATTAGTACTCCTTTGACATTTCTTGCAGCCATAGTAATAGTTTTATCTCCGGTAATCTATGCTTTTGCTTTGTCTAGAATGCATCTTTCAATAGCTTATCCGTTGATAATAGGATTTAGTGCAATTTTTTTATTAATTCTAAGTTATATAATTTTAAACGAGACAATAACATTTAATAATATTTTGGGAATGTTATTAATTTTGTCTGGGATATTTTTAATTTATATAAAATGAAAAAAACTAAAATTGGCTTAGGACAACTACTTGTGGAAGGTGGAGAGCCCGAAAGAAATCTAGATAGAGCAATTGAGTTAATTACTAAAGCAAAAAAAAATAATTGTGAAATTATTTTATTACCAGAATGTCTTGATTTTGGTTGGACACACCCTTCTGGTTTAGAAAAATCAAAAGAGATACCTGGAGAATTTTCTAAAATTTTAAGTAATAGCGCAAAAGAAAATAATATTTATATCTGCGCAGGTTTAACGGAAAAAAATTTAATTAATAATAAAAATTATAACTCCGCTATTCTTATCGATAATGATGGTAAAATAATAAGCAAGTATAGAAAAATAAATATTTTAAAAAAAGCTTTTGAATTTTATGATATTGGAAATAAGCTAGAAGTAATTGACACAAAGTTAGGTAAAATTGGAATTAACATTTGTTCAGATAATTATCATGATGCAATAGATATTGGTTATGTTTTAGGTAGAATGGGTGCTGAAATAATTCTTTCGCCCTCATCTTGGACAGTGGACTATAATGTTACAGAAGAAATGGATCCATATAAAAACAAATGGATTGACCAATTTCAAAAAATTTCAAAAATATTTGGTATACCAGTAATCAGCACAACTAGTGTTGGATATATTGTGGGAGGCCCATTTGAAGGAAAAAAAATGGTTGGTTGTTCTATAGCAACAGATAAAAATGGATTATTGATTAAAGGAGACTTTAATGAGTTTGCAAGCGATTTAAAAATTGTTGAAGTAGAAATTAAAAATAGTGGTATTAAAGGTACAGAAATAGGAAAAAAAATTTATAAATAAATACGGGCCACTAATTTGGAAGAAATAATTTGCAAACGTTGTATTATGAATAATACAACAAGATTTATATCATTAGATAAGAATGGTATCTGTAATTATTGTCATGCTCACGAAGAGTTAGATAAACAATTTCCAATCAATGGAAATGAAAAAAAAATTGCAGAAAAGATTATAGTAGATGGAAAAAACAAAAAGTTTGATTGTGTCCTAGGTTTGAGTGGTGGAAGAGATAGTACATACCTTGTATATTTAGCAAAATCATTAAATCTAAGACCTTTATTGGTTCATTTTAATGATGGGTTTAGTAACCCAGTCGCAGGAGAGAATATAAAAAATATTGTTAAAAAAACTAACTTTGAATTAAGGACTATCACCTCTGACTGGCGAGAATCAAAAGATATAAAAATTTCATTAATGAAAGCGTCTGTTCCAGACATGCAGTTAGGAACCGACCTAGGTATAGCATCTTCTCTATATTCTGTAGCCGCTAAAGAAAATATTAGATATATTTTAAGTGGAGTTTCCTTTAGAACCGAAGGAGTTGTTCCACTAGATTGGAATTATTTAGATGGAAAATATTTAAAAAAAATAATGAAGCAATATGGCACTGTTTCTCTAAGAAAATGGAAACCTAATGATGGTGGTTTTAATTTTGATGTTAAAGAATTCTTTTATTATTCATTTTTAAGACAAATTAAATTTGTTCCATTACTATATCATGTAAATTACGTGAGACCTAAAGTAGAAGAAATAATTAAAAAAGAGTTTGATTGGGTTTATCCAGGCGCACATTATATGGATGATTTATTCCAAAGTTTACAGACATATATTTTAAGAACAAAGTTTAAAATAGAATTTAGGAGATTTAATTACTCAGCATTAATTAGGTCTGGTCAGCTAGAAAGAAAAATAGCACTCGAAAAAATGAAAAAAATATATTCATCAGAGGATGAAAAAATTATCAATTTGTGTATCAGCAGACTTGGGCTAGATAAAAAATATATTGATAATATTATAAAATTAAAACCTAAAACTTTTTTAGACTATGATTCAAATTATAATTTAATAAAAAAATTTAAATATCCAATTAAATTTTTTTGTAAATTAGGAATTCTTCCTCCATCTTTATATTTGAAATTTTTTACCTAGTATTGAATCAAAAACCAATTTTTTTATCTAAAAGATAAAGAGGACGTTTTTTTGAGTCATTTGATGTTCTCCAAAGATATTCCCCTAAAACACCTAAAGTTAGCAATTGAATTCCTCCTAATAAAGAGATCAGTATTACCACCGTTGTCCACCCTTCAACAGTAATGTCATTAAATAGATAGTCTAAATAAACATCAATTGAAAATGCAAATGCAAAAATACTTAAAAAAATACCAAATAAAGATATTATTCTCATTGGTATATAAGAATATGAAACAACACTATCAATAGCTATTTTAAGTCTTTTTAAAAATGTATATGAAGATTTTCTAAAATTGTGATTTTCACCATATTCTACAAAACCTTGCTGGAAGCCCATAGAAAACAATAAAACATTCATAACCCTGTTGCTTTCATTAAATTTTTTTAATTCATTTGCTATTTTTCTACTTATTAAAAAAACTGCTGAGGTACCAGTTTTTGGATAATTTTTAAATCCAGTTAATTTTATAAATATTTTATAATAAATGAGAGTCATCATTTTTAGAAAGAAATTTTTATTTCTAGTTTTTCTTACTGTCCAAACAATTTCGTTTCCTTCATTGTACTTTTCTATTAATTTTGAAAATAAATTTCCAATTTCAATATCATCAAGCGGACAAATAATTATTAAATCACTTTCATATGAATTTTCAATACCTGCACTTATTGCAACGTGACTTCCATAATTTCTTGATAGCTTTATTAACTTTATTTTTTTGTTTTGATTTATTTTTTTTTTAATTTCATTAAACGTATTATCTGAACTGCCATCTTCAACAAAAATTATTTCGTAATCTAAATTTAAACTATTACATTGACTTATAAGTTTGTCAGTCAATTTATCTATATATTTCTCCTCGTTATAGCAAGGAACTACAATTGTAATTTTATTTAAATTCATTTATTTAATCTGTTATACAAATATTAATGATTCCTTTAATTAACTTTAATTCTCAAAATAACATTTATAGAAAAAAAATTCTATCAGGAATTAACAAAAATTTAAAAAAAGGTGACTTTATATTGGGTAATAACGTTTCTTTACTTGAGAATAAAATTATAAAATACGTAAATGCAAAATATTGTGTTACATGCTCCTCTGGGACAGATGCTTTATTAATGTCTTTAATGGCATATAATGTAAAGGCTGGTGATATAATTTTTACAACTGCATACAGTTACATCTCAACAGCAGAAGTAATTAAAATTTTAGGAGCTATACCAGTTTTTGTGGATATAGATCCTAGAACATACAATATTGATCCAATAAAACTTCAGGACACTATACAAAATATAAAAAAAAAAATTTTTAAACCACATATTTCAAAAATATTAAAAAATAAAAATAAAATTAACCTTAGAGGAATTATAGCTGTAAATCTTTTTGGAAACCCAATTGACTATGAAAAAATAAATAAAATTGCCAAACAAAATAATTTATTTTTAGTTGAAGATGCCGCACAAAGTTTTGGCTCAAAATATAAAAAAAAATTATCTGGAACATTAGGAGATATAAGTTGCTTTTCTTTTTATCCAACAAAAAGTCTTTCTTGTTATGGTGATGGAGGAGCAATTACTACAAATAATAAAAAGATTTATAAAATTTTAAGATCTATACGTATTCATGGTAGATCTGAAATTAGTGGAAATTTTGAAAGAATAGGTATAACTGGAAGATTGGACACAATTCAAGCTACGGTTTTAATAGAAAAATTAAAAAATTTTAAGTCAGAACAAAAGTCTAGAAAAAGAATAGCAGAAATTTATCAAGATGGATTTAAAAAAACAAAAAATATAAAAATCCAAAAAATTGAAAGGTATGCGGTTAGTACATTTTCAGTTTTTTCTCTAGAATTTTCCAGTACTAAATTGAGAAATGAAAAAATTAATAAATTAAAAAAAAATAAAATTGGATATAATATTTATTATAAAAAACCAATGCATCTTGAAAAAGTTTTTTCTAACCTTGGACTTAAAAAGAATAGTTTTCCCGTATCAGAAAAATTATCTAGGAATATATTATCAATCCCGATTGATCCATACATGTCAAAAAAAGATGTGAAAAAGATTATAAGTATTATTAATGACAAAAAATAAAATTCATAAATCAGCAGATATTTCAAGCCAAGCTTCTATTGGTAAAGATACATATGTTTGGAATAACGCTCAAATTAGAGAAAATGTGAAAATTGGAAAAAATTGTGTGATATCAAAAGGAGTTTATATAGATAAGAATGTAAAAATTGGAGATAATTGTAAAATTCAAAATTCGGCGCTTATATATGATGGTGTAAAAATTGAAAATAATGTTTTTATAGGGCCAGGAGTTGTTTTTACTAATGATTATTTTCCAAGGGCAGATAGTAAAAATTGGAAAATTAAAAAAACGGTTATTGAATTTGGAGCTAGTATAGGTGCCAATGCCACAATTTTATGTGGTATTAGAATAGGTAAAAAATCAATGATAGCAGCGGGTTCAGTAGTAATTAGAAATGTTGGAGACAATGAATTAGTTGCTGGTAATCCTGCGGTTTTAAAAAGAAAATTAGAAAAAGATGATTAATATTTCTATTATAGGTTTGGGATTCATGGGGCAAAATCATTTAAGAGTTTTGTCAGAAATTCAAGATTTTAAAATAGACTATTTATTTGATAAAAATATTAAAAAAGCAAAAGATTTATCAAGAAAATATAATACCAAATATACAAGTAATTTAAACAAAGTCAAAAATTCATCCGATGCAATAATTATAGCAACACCAACAAAAGATCACATAAAATATTTAAATTTTTTTTGTAAAAGTAAATTAAAAATATTTGTAGAAAAGCCTATAGTATCAAATTTCAAACAGTTGATTAAAATTAAAAAAAATTTAAAAAACACAACTCTTCAATGTGGATTTATTGAAAGATATAATTCTGTAACTCCAGTTTTGAAAAAGTTTTTTAAAAAAAGCAAAGTTATTTCAGTAGATTTTAAAAGAACAGATAAACTTAGCGATAGAATAAAAGATGTAGATGTAATTCATGATTTGATGATTCATGATGTAGATTTAGCAGTATATTTTAACGGAAAGATAAAGAAAATTTTTGCCCATGGATTTAAAAAAAATAAGCAAATTTGTTATGCAACTGCAACATTGATCCATCATAATAATGTTATATCTAAAATTGAGGCGAGTAGAATCACACAAAAAAAAATAAGACATATAAATATAACAACTTTAAATGAATATATTTCTTCAAACTTAATTTCCAAGGAAATTAAAATTAATAAACAAACTAATTTAAATTTTTCTATGAAAAGAAACCAACCAATTACCATTACATCAAATGAGCAAAAAGTACTTGTTGATCAAAATGAAGCTTTAAAAAAAGAAATTTTAGAATTTTTAAAATTATGCAAAAATAAGAATGTTAAAGTTCCTAATTTTGATGAAAGTGTTTATATTTTAGATGTTTGTAAAAAAATAGAGGAAACAATTGAAAAAAACTTATAGACAAAGTTTAAAGGATCAAAACATATTATTAATTGGTGGATCAGGCTTTATTGGAAGTCATTTAGCTGAGATTTTAATTAAAAAAAAGATAAATCAATTAGTTGTTATTGACAATTTATCAGTTGGAAAAAAAGAAAATTTAAAAAAAATTTTAAATAAGATTATTTTTATTAAAAAAAATGCAGAAAATTCAAAAATTTTAGAAAATATAATAAAGAAATATAATATTGATTATGTATTTAATTTAGCAACTTTAGCGTTGCCTTTTTCGTTTAAATTACCCAGAAAAACGTTTGAAACTAATGTTAAGATAGTTCTTAATTTGTTAGAGCTTTTGAAAAAAAAAAAATTTTCTTCACTATGTCATTTTTCTACATCTGAAGTTTATGGAACATCTGTTTATAAACCAATGGATGAAAATCATCCAACCAACCCAACAACAACATATGCTGCAGGTAAATTAGCTGCAGATAAAGCTGTAATTAGTTATAACAAAATGTTTAATATAGATGCTTTCATTGTACGCCCCTTTAATAACTATGGTCCAAGACAACCAATTTTAATAAATGAAATAGGCGTGATACCCAAAACATTAAAAAGAATTTACTCAAATAAAAACCCAATAATTTATGGAGATGGAAATCAAGAAAGAGATTTTATTTTTGTGAAGGATACAGTAAATTATGTGGTAAACGCATTTACCAGAGTGCCACCAGGTGAAGAAATTAATATTTGTAGCAACAATCCTATACAAATAAAAAAACTTATTGAAGTTATAAAAAATATAACAAAAACAGAGGGAAAAACTTCTTTCAAAAAGAAAAGGATAGCTGATGTTTTTTCACATCATGGGGATAACAAAAAATTAAAAAAATTAATAAAAATTAAAAAAAATAACTTTAAAAAAAATATGATTGAAACAATCAATTTTTATATGAAATACTTAAAAAATGAAAAATAATATTTTAATTGATCATAATTTGAAAATTAATTTTTTTGCTAAAGAAATAAAAAAAATTTTTAAAAAAAATTCATTTACAAAAGGAATAAATAATGAAATTTTCAAAAAGAAAATTAAAAAAGAATTTAAAATTAAAAATATTATTTTAACATCATCTGCAACTACTGCTCTATCTTTGTCATTAGAGGTTCTAAATGTAAAAGCAGGAGATGAAGTTATTGTGTCCGATTTTTCTTGGATTTCATCAGCTCATGTGATTGAAAATATTGGAGCAAAACCAATATTTGCTGATGTGAATATTGATACATTTAATATGTGTCCAAATGATTTAAAAAAAAAAATTAATAAAAATACAAAAGCTATAATTTTTGTTCATAGTTTTGGGAATCCTTCTGGTTTTTTAGAAATAAAAAAAATTTCACAAAAATATAAAATTCCTATAATTGAAGATGCGGCATGCGCAATTGGAAGTAAAATTAAATCAGATTATGTAGGTGAAAAGTCTGATTTAGCTTGTTTTAGCTTTCATCAAAAAAAAATTTTAAATACTGGAGAAGGTGGCATGATTACTTCAAGTAACAGCTCACTTTATAAAAAAATTTTACTTAAGTCTAATCTAGGTGCTGTAAATAAAAAAAATAAATTTTATAGTGATTTCATAGAAAGTGGTCATAATTATAGATTATCAGAGCTACAATGCTTGATTGGTCAAAAACAAGTTGATGGGTTAAAAAAAAAAATACAATTGAGAAATCTTATTTTTAAAAGATATAGTATTGAACTAAATAAGTTTGGGTTTGTCCCACAAAAGATAGAAAAAAATTATAAAAGTAATATCCAATCCTGTACATTTTTAGTACCTAAAAAAATTAATAGAGATAATTTAATTTTATTTTTAAAAAAAAATAATATTAATTCAACAATAGGAACTTACTCAATTTCAAATACTTTATTTTATAAAAAAAAATACAACTCACCTCAGATAAACTCAAATTATCTCTTTCAAAACAGTATAAGTTTACCATGTCACGAAAACATAAATTTAAAAAAAGTATTACAAAAAATTAAAATTTTTTATGAAAATAGTCTCAAAAAAAAATTATAATAATTTATTGTTTCTAGGCTTAATAACTATTGTTTATTTGCCATACATTTTATTGGTTGGTTACAGTCAAGGTGATGATTTTTTTCATGTAAATTTTATAGAACAAAATCCTAGTATAATTGAAAATATAAAAGTAAATCTCTCAATGTCACCCGCAAGACCTGTAGCAAGTATAATATTAGGTTTTATGCACTCAATAGTAAGGAATAATATTGTTATTTACAATTTAATCTCTTTTTGTCTTTGGATTACCTCTGCTTTAATTTTAAAAAATTGTTTTAAAGTTATAGTTAATAAAGACTTTGCCAAAATATTTTTTATTATTTTCTCATTTCCCTATCTTTGTTTTTCAATTTTCATAGGTAATACTATGTGGTCAGGTTATATCTTATTTATTTTTTTTTGGTCGATTGCTTTTTATTTTCAAATTAAATTTTATAAAAAAAATGATTATGTATATCAAATTGCATTTTTATTTTTTTTGATAATTTCAATTTTTACATTTGAGCTAATTGTAGCTTTATTAATTATTAATTGTTTAATTCCACTTATTTTTAATATCAATAAAGTAAAATTTTTAATAAATTTTATTATCATTTTATTATTTTCTTTTTTTTTTCTTTTTTTTAAAACTTATTTATTACCAAATTTCTTTGATATTGAAATATATGGATATTCTGAAATAAATTTAAAAACTTTTTTACAGGGTATTTATTTTTTTTATGCAATATCTTTTGAAAATACTATTCTTCTTTTAAATTCTTTAAAACACACTTTAAATTTTACTAGTCTTTTTATTTTTTTATTTATTTTTTTAATTTTTAGAAATTTTAAAAAAAAACAGAAACTTAAAAAACATTTTATTTTTATAATTTTTTTTTTATCATTATTAAGTTGTTTTTTAATTTTTCTTATTTCAGGGTATCCAGCAGTTACTTATGGACATTATAATAAAACGTTAGTACCAGCATTTTTAAGTCTATCATTTATTATTAGTTATATGATTTTATATTTTAAATTTAATAAATATATTGTCATAATATTAATTTTTTTAATGGTAAATTCCACCTATATTCAAATCAATAATTACTCCGAAGCAACAAAAATTAAAAAAGATTTAATAAAAAAGCTATCAATTAATATAAAAAATAATGATATTTCACTAGAAGATATAATATTAATTAATAGCCCTCTTTTTGTTAAGAATAATTATAACAATGAAGAAATTGTGTTTACTACATGGGATATAAAATTCAGAATTTTAAATACAACAAAAAAAGATTCAAATTTTTGGTTAATTAATGACAGATTAATAAATAATTTAAATTTTTATCCCGTAGCAAATTTTATGAATTCTGACTATATGAGAAATGATTCTACCAAACAAGTAAGATTATTTTATTATGAGTATAATGATAAACTTAAAAGCTTTGAAGTATTTAATAATAAAGAAGATGTTCTTAAAAAGATTGAATATTTAAAAGATAATAAAATTAATTCGGATAAATATATTCTTCGAGAAAAAATTAGACTACGATTGAAAAAAATTATTTTTGAAATACTCTAAGTTATATTCTTTTTTTATGAGAAAAGTTAACAATATTCTTTTTATAATGGCTGACCAATTAAGATGGGATTATCTTTCTTGTTATGGTCATCCTCATTTAAAAACTCCCAATATTGATAGTTTGGCAAAAAATGTATTGCTCCTGCACCAGCTTCATAGCAAGATTTTGCTGTTGCTACTGTTT
>ENA-UOXV01006748-UOXV01006748.1-marine-metagenome-genome-assembly--contig:-NODE-6748-length-11875-cov-7.080118_pt1 | contig 11875 bp, 12 predicted proteins | sample MGYA00238165_ERZ766961 | MGnify/ENA primary metagenome ERZ766961 (study PRJEB28924, sample SAMN03173240) | marine metagenome | biome: Marine; feature: Water; material: Subsurface seawater | place: North... | reverse complement strand
TCGCGGACTACAACATCCAGAAGGAGTCGACTCTCCACCTTGTGCTCCGTCTCCGCGGCGGCATGCAGATCTTCGTGAAGACGCTGACGGGCAAGACCATCACTCTCGAGGTCGAGTCCTCGGACACCATCGACATGGTGAAGTCCAAGATCCAGGACAAGGAGGGCATCCCGCCCGACCAGCAGCGTCTCATCTTTGCGGGCAAGCAGCTTGAGGACGGCCGCACCCTCGCGGACTACAACATCCAGAAGGAGTCGACTCTCCACCTTGTGCTCCGTCTCCGTGGTGGTGCTGATCAGTGAGAATCGTGTTGGTCTCGTGATCGTATACATCTTTTGCAAATATCTCTCCACGTGTTTCCCTAATTCCTCTTCTTCTCTGGGCTAAGCTGATCAAGAAAGGTGCTGACTTGAGTAACGTGGTCTCCCCATGCCTTGTTTGCTATCTTCCCGATGTCGTCGAACGGTTTCAGGAAGTTCTGCGTGTGTTTTCCCCAACCCTCGTTGGCCTCATCCTTCTTGGATGCCGCAATCTTGGCAGACTTCTCGGCTTGATCGAGGCTCGGCAAAATGTAGATGGGGAAACAGAGGATTACCAGTACGGCAAGAAGTGCATAGGCAAACACCAGGGCGTACACTGGAGCAAAGAAATGGTAGGCATAGAGAACGCCGCCAATGGAAGGGCCGACCACCCCCGCAAGCTTCTCGGACGTGTCCAGCACACCCATGAGCCCCCCCACCGTATCGCTGGTGCTGATCCGAGTCACAATTGTTGAGATCGAGGTGTTCAGGAGACCCAGTGCTGCAACTGTCACAGCCATGGCAGCATACACGACATAGATAGACTCCGTTGACGCAGCTACATACCTTCCCTGTTTTAAGCGGGTCAGAGGTGTCGCGCCCCCTCGTCAAGGTCGCGCCACAAGTAACAGAGATCAATTGTCCTGACCTCCAGGCTGGGTATCTCACCGTTCCAATAACTAGCAGACAGGTAGTCAGCAAAGGTGTCGGATTCGCGTCGAAGCGGTTGATAACGGCGCGCGAGAAGATTTGCGAAGCAGCGTACATGAAGCCGATCAGGAAAAAGTAGTTAGAATAGTCCTCGGGCTTGAATGCATACCTGCCGGCCATTTTATGTTCTTGAGGCACACTGTTTTGCATTACACGCTGCAAAAATGAACAAGTCAGACAGGCAGTGGTGATACCGGTCCTTAAGGAGCACCGTCATGACGGTCTGGAAGACGTGAAAGCCTGTCGAGAGACCGAAACGAAGCAGGAGCAGCACGCGCGCTGAAGCGGGCGCAGAGATCGCAAGCACGATAACCTCTTTGATCGCCGCCCACACTGCTCTGAGGGCACTTCTTACAGACCCCTGGTTTCCCTCAACTGCGGTCTCACTGCCGGCTGGCTGGCTCTCCGGAAGCGCTCGGACCTGGTGGGAAGCACCGTCAATGGGAAAATCGTTTGCCAAATGCTATTCAGACCATACAGACATCGTCGAAAAGACAAAGGGAGGGAGCGCTGACCGCGACAAGAGCAAGGAAGTGCATCACGAAGGAAAACCTGCATCACCTCAGGCCAGTTCGCATCAGACCTCCTACGCCTTAGGCGTGTCAACAACGATATTGGTCGAAATATGCCGGGAACTTGAGGGTTAGCATACAATAGTGCCTCGCGGAAGGACGTGATGAAAGGATTAAAGACAGGCCCAGCCATGAAGCCCAGCCCTGCGGCAAGTCCCAACTTGCCCATCATCCCAGCGCGCTCCTCGTGCGGCGCGAGGTCCGCGACAACCGCCTTTGTGACGGTGAAATTATGTGCGAGGAGTGCTCCAGGTACGAGTGACAGCCAGAGGCCAGCAAGTGAGAACGTAGTTCCCATGATGATGAGAGAAAGTATGGAGGCGAATGTGCCGAGCGCCAGCGCGAACCTGCGCCCTTGGTTGTCGGAGAGGGCCCCGACCAGCGGCGCACCCACGAGGCCGAGCGCCGAGTACGCTGAAGTCATACTCCCAAGACAAACAGGACCGCAGTCAAGCTCTGCACGGCGTGCAGTTTGATACGGATTCAAGACGATGAAGCCCGCCATTGCTGCACAGGGCCCACACCACCCGGCGATGCTGTCAGATCTCAGGATCAAGGTTGCCGGAGTTGCACGGATATCATGCACAAATCACGGCCACATAAACCGTTTCAGTTGACGTGGCAAGCGTCTGCCCAGGCTCATTCGGGCACTCAGACGAGCTCTGCTTCAAGGTTGCGGGATGGGCCTCACGAAGGAGAGTCAGGGCAAGCACAGAAACCTCCCACGCTTTCAGCAAGGGAAGCTTCGACGACGTCGCCTGCCCATTCTTTGCCTCTCCGTTCATGATTGGCTTGGCGGTGGCAGGCTCGGGGCCCGCGCGGTGGCGCGTGGTGCTGCCCATTTCCCAAGACTGCGGAGGTCCTTTGTGAGTGTTAGTTCGGCAGTCCTCGAGACCTTTTTGAATCAAACCAAGATGTGCTAAGCTTGATTCGCTTCGAGTTGAGTAACTGGTGGAGTAGCGAGACGGATTTCGGGCCCCCTTGCAAGCCAGAGGGACCTCTGAAAGCGGGAAGCAGCGAACAGCGTTGCTCGACGGCAGGCACAGAAATGAGCGATTCAGGTGACGAGGGTGCTGGTGGGGGTGTCGGCGGCGATGGAGTGAAGAAGGACTTCACGTACAAACTCAAGGCCTTCAAGCGCCGCACCCTGCATTCGATCAAAAAGAAGGTCACATGCCCTCTTGAAACCCGAGACGCCAAAGCAATCTCGCTTCGGTGCCGGAAGGGGAACCTGCAAAGCGAAGAGTACTTTTTTCTGGCATCGGATGCCAAAGTGCAGTTGTGTACTGCCCTCGTTCAGATGGGAAGGAAGAATTGGGCGGGGGGTGTTCCGGGGTCCCCTGCCTGATCGCAGTTAGCACGATTCGAAGAGGAATTGACGGAACTCCCCTCGTCAAACAGACGACTGGAACGATGGAAACCACCAAGGATGCGAAATACGAGAACATCTATGCTGAATTTCAGGACGCAGACGCCAGAATGACGACCCTGCTGAAGAGCGTAAAGAAATACAATGACGCTCAGATGCAACTCGCCGAAGCTGCGGCGCAGCTTGCTGACGACCTTCACATTTTGTAGCGCCCCTCGCACTAGATGATGTATTTCCAGTGCCGCTAGCCGCACATGCAGAGTTGGAATGTTGATCGTCCGTGTCCAAGTGTGCCTGCCAACGTGGCGTGACCAAGTGGTGGGTTTAACCTGCGATCGCATCCAGGTATGACGGTGCTGGCGGGGACACTTCGATGCTCGTGGCGCTTCCCTCACAACTCAAACAAATCCATGACAACATGGCTACTGAAATCGTGCCGACCTTGTCTCAACGTTGGCAAGACCAAGTTACTGAGCCTATCAACGAGGTCCGTTTCCAGACTCTGCGTTCTGAGTCATGCGTCGAACAGATATGCTGGGCATGATGTGTTGATATTGCATGGCAACCAGACTTGGTGCACCGAGCGAGCGCGGAGACCATCCGTTTTGGCACAAATTTCAACAGCGCTTACTGGCCGCAGATTCTCTTCAAGCGTTTCCAGAACATCAAGGACGACGAGGCTCGTCGGCTGCGGTACCTCACCGACTACGATCACTACAGAAACAAGAAAGCAGCTCTTGAAGCCAAGGCTGGAGCAGACAAGCAGGAAAAACTGCGTGAGAACCAGGCGAAGCTCGATCTGGCCAGCGGCAAGTACTTCGCCATGCAGAGCAAGCAAATGCACCGTATCGAGGTTTCAAACAAGCACAAGGCAACGATGCTGAACGATCAGATGCTGGCCATGATTGCCATCCAGAACGATCTTTTTATGCAGGCTTCGAACGATCTGCAGAAGCTGTATCAGACTTCTCGCGAAAATAAGTACCTGCAAGCAGCGCGCGCTGAAGCGGAAGACCTGGCCAAGGCCGACAGTGGCTTGGGTCTCTCGTCTCCGCCGGTATCGAGCAGGCCCGCAATGGGGTTCTCGGCGCACTCGTCCGGTCAAGGCTCGCCACGCGGCAATTCTTCCATGCAGTCGCCGTGGGAAGATGCCAAGGACTCCACGCCGCAGCCTGCGGGTGGAATGGGGGCAGAGGGACGCAAGAGGGTGCGTTGCCTATTCGGATATGACGCGACTGCAGACATTGAACTGGACATGAAGGAGGGGGATGTTATCACAGTTCTTCGTGAGGACGATTCGGGTTGGTGGCAAGGGGAGATTGACGGTAAGGTCGGCTGGTTTCCGTTCAACTACGTTGAGCCTATCTGAGAGAGCGGAAGTGGATTCTCACGACCTCGACTGTATCAGGCGCAGCTGTGTTGTCGGGAGGTCTGCTCGCTTTCAGCGCTGGTCTTATCTGTACCTTTGCTCACCTTCAGCACGCCTCTCCTAGTCATAAACCAGCACTACCCTGGGAAATTCTGAGCATCTGATTGATTGGAGAGCGGTGCATTACATACACTGTCTCGCCAGGCCCTAAGTGAGGCTGGACAATAAATCAAGCCTAGCTGTGCACCGTTTCGCCATCTAGACCCAATCATCATCAGAATCTTGGTGATGTTGCATAAGAAGGTCGAGTCGTTTGCTGGAGAAACAGTACCTGTTCACGGCCGGTAATGAAAAAGGCACAGGTGGTCCAACTCCGGAGTACGTGCTGTACTGAAGCTGTGAAGTTTGGGCGGCGGCGTGATCCAGAGTGCTTTCCTCAGCCAATGAGCCCGGACAGGAGAGATGTGGAGATGGAGCTGGAAATTGAGCAGGACGCATCCGCGTTGCTTGGACATGGAATGGCGGCTTCACAGTGACAGGTAGAGTAGGATTCACGCCCACTAAGGGAGATCTTCTCTTCGGCGCACGAGGAGGACGATCAATGTTTGGAATGATGTCTCCGAGCAGGACGCTAGTGGTCAGAGTGGTAATTGCAGGATCGCATCGTTTGCGACGCAACTTTATGGTTGCTGTGCGCAAGGAGAAGAAGGCACATCTCATGACATTTCGGTGTTGGCGAAGTCGGAGACGAACAACCTCAATCAGAATTGTGCAGAGCCATAGAAACGTCTGATTGTGAAAGGAGAGTGTCGCCATCAGACTGACGGCCTCTTGATTGCCATCACGGACTGCCGCGACCGCTAGCGCTTGCAGAAGCTGAGGGCAATCTGAAATGTTGTCGCCGGTTTGAGATTCGTAGACTAGTGCACACTCGTTGAGAGCGAACAATACGCGTGAAGCCATCTTGCTACTGCCTTTCTGAAGAACTTGACCAAAAGAGAGCAGGACGTCCTGGTTTGTGATGATCTTGAAGGCCACGGCTTTGTCAATCTGATTACTGTGACGAAGATCGTTCAGAATCTCAACTGCAACGCCCCCTTCAGAGGCAACCCAAGAAGGTGGCGGCATCCAGATTGGGCTCTTGTCGACGTGCACGTTCAATCCGACCATGTCTCGTTTAGTCCCGGTCAAATGACTATTGGAACGACCAATGGGTGTGTACTAGCCAGGCCATTTTTGGAGGGCCGATTTACACAAAATAAAAAATTCACAGACTTCTCACAGAGCTCTGACTGAGGTTGTCCCCCGCTCCCCAGTGCAAGGATTCAGCCTGGGTTGCGGGCGGGCGGGCGGCACCGGGCAACTCAACATAATTCTTTCGGGTCGGTACCACTGACCGCCCGAGAAAGGAGGTCTTTCAAGTGAGGCCCTCAAGGCGAGGATGGGAAGTCAGGGCCCGGTGACGCAGGAGGGCCTCCACGACTCTGAAGAGGATCTCAACATCGAACTATCTGACAACGAAGCCGAGGATGTTCACCTCAGGCCCTCTGCAGGCAGCGGCACCGCAATCATAGAAAAGGTAGCGTCGCAGGCCCCGGGCGAAAGTCGAAGTGAGCAGCCGCAGACACAGTCGGACAGCTTCGAAGGAGAACCAGCGTGGAAAAAGGCAGAGCTTGATGAAGCGGAGCTTGACATCGAAGTCATCGTTTCCGAAGACGAGGAATCAGACACTGCAACGGAGATCAAGCACGAGGCCGCCACATCCGCTGGTGTGTGCCACCCCGAAGCTTACCGTGTTCGTGTCGCAAGTGTGCAAAGAGTGCGCCTCGTGCTCGCAGCTTGCACGCGGCGACGGGTAGGCTGGCATGTTGCTCACGGTCTTGCGCCTTCACTTGCGACTTATCCGTCTGCGCACGCTTGCTGGCGACGTGGCCTGGGGGGCACGTGCGGCTCCCTGACTGTGGAGACAAGCAGTCTGATGAAACCGAGCCATGGCGCAGATAACGCGATGCTTGGACCTTTTTCGGACCAAGAGTCAGATCCTCAGTGAGTGCCCCGAGAAAACTCGCGCCGGTTGCCGCAGCCCACGTGATGGGTCTAAAACAAGCTGCAGGGTGATGACTCGTGTTGCGCTCAACGCAGAACCCCGGAGCTAGACGAATCTTTTGAGCAGGGAAACGCTGCGGGGGAAGAAGGGGAAGAAAGCACATCTGGAGAAGCTGGGAAGGCCGCAAGTAAGTCCAAGAAGAAGCGCACGGGGCCTGGGTGGGGATCGACAGGTAAATACAAAAAAAAAGCTAAGCAAGTGGACGAACAGCCGGCTAGAAGCCTCGAGGGTTTACGTCTCGACCAGCTGGAGCCCTTCGAGCTGCAGTCGGTTCTCACGTGCGAAATCACTCCCTTTTGCGTATTTTACCAGTGTTGCCGAAGATATTTCTCAATTATGCTGACATCCCCATCCTGTTTGGCCTGAAGAGGCTGAATGTCAGTCCTGTTTGGCAGGCTTCGGCAAGCTCGTCAGGGCCTCGGCATGATGCGCAGAACGCTTGTTCTGGACCATCCGCCTGTGAGTGCGCCGCCGTACAAAGGCAATGTCGTCGCATTTCTTGAGACTAGTCTTGCCGCGGCCTGGCAGAAGCGACCGCGCGTGTTTCTTGGGAAACACTTTGCCGCCCTTGCGTCTATTCTCGCATCGATCTCTATGATTCTCCCCATCCAAGCTGCTGAAAAGGAGGCCGCGTTTCTTCACAAGAACAAGGAGCTTTGCAAAACTATTCTTGACGTCTGTGTGGAAGGATTGCTGACTGTCACAGCTGCAAGAGATGGAGTCGAAGGACCGGTTAGTGGCAGTAACACGGACCCTGGTGATCTTCTCGAAGTCTCGTGGAGTCTTGTTCAGGTTCTGAACAATTTTGTGGTCGGTTTTGAGTACCCTATGAAGAAGCAGCAAAGAACTTTCAGCGCAGATCTCGTCGCGCATCGGTTACTTCTTGCGGTGGTCGGTGCGTTGCTTCGCATGATCGGGAAGGAAGAAACGCGGCCAGGAGGCGCGTCAAGGCTTATCGCGGTCAAGGTCGGCGATCTTCTCGGGGAATTCATCACGGGAAACCTGTGCAGCGAAGACATGAAGCGAACCTTGCGGCAGACAATGACAGCTCATGAGTGCCTACCGGCTCTACTTCGCTCATTGGTGGGTCGCACTTCGCGACGCGACGGCTCGACAGCAAGGGCGAGCCGCACCTTGCTCGGCCTGGCAACGTCGAAGAAATTCTGTCGGGTGGTTGCCTCCTCGGCGCCCATGGATGAAATCCGAGAGAGTATTGTGTCTCTTGGCTTGGGTGGTGCAAGTCAGGTGGCGCTTGGAACCGGGCAGGAGCACTCGCTGAACCTGCTGCTGCTGCTTAATCAGCTGCTGGTAAACGAGGACGCGCGTTTCTCGGTTCTCTGCCGACTGACATTGCGCGACCTCTTCCTCGAGTCGGCAACGCAATTGATGAAGAATTGGGAGCGTCTAGTTCAGCATGTTGAAGAGGTGGAAGAAGACAACAATGGTGCCTTGGCGTACCGCCTCATCCAATTTTTTCGCCTCTACGCCCGCCTCGCCGGGGACGAGCCGCTTCCGCTTGCCGCGGTTCTCTTTGGAAAATTTGGTGGAACAGAAGTAGGTAGAGAGCGTCTGTTTATCCATGTGTATTCATTACTTCAGTGCTCGTGTGTGTCCAAGTTGCTATCGAGCTTGGATGCAACAGACACTGACCGAAGGGACGCTGCGGCCTTGAAGTCCCTCGCTGACACGTTGGAGAACCGCGAGGCGGTGATGGACTACATCTCCAATGGCTCACACGCGCGCTCTGCAAAGGAGATGGAAGAGCAGCTGCAGCGCCTACAAGATACGGATATTCAGATTGCTGACAAAAATATCTCGTTCAAGGAGGCAAGCGACCTCGGGCTTGCTCTGATGCAACAAGGAAAGTGTGTTTCTGTAGTCGGCCCTGAGAACGAGCAACATTTCGGCCCGAACTATGAAAGGTATCTGTCGCGTATGAGACGCAAGGGTACAGGTGAAACACCAACACCGTTTGTGATGTTGTGTCGAAACGTGTACCTTCACCGCAAATACGCGAGGCTCAAGGCCGAAGACGTTCCTGTGTGTCGTTGCCTCGCACGGCCAGGAAAACCTGGCTGCTTGGAGAGTTCATGCGTTCTGCGCGAAACCAAGGTGGAATGTACACCTGGGTTTTGCCCCTGTGGCGAAGACTGCTCGAACATGCGGTTTCAAAAGTGCCAATTCGCGCGGACCAAAGTGCGGCACGCGGGCAAAGAGCGCGGCTGGGGCCTCTATGCAGGCGAGCACATCGCGGCTGGGCGGCTGGTGATCGAGTACATGGGTGAAGTTTGCAATCGCAGGACGTATGACGTGCGCAGAAAACGTTACGACAAAGAACTGCATACGTACTGGATGGTGCTCAACACGGATCCACAGTGGGAGGTGCTAGACGCCTCACGCAAGAGCACCCTCGGGCGATTTTTGAACCATTCATGTGCGCCAAACTGTGAGACCCAGCGCTGGCGCTCGCTTGGCGAGACTGTGGTCGGAATTTTTGCGCTGCGAGACGTCAAAAAGGGGGAGGAACTCACGTTTGACTATCAGATGTTTGATGGCGCAAGCAAGCGCGATTGCTGCTGCGGGGCACCCAAATGCAAAGGATATTTGGGATCATGACGCAGGCTTGAATAAAACGCCCGCTATGCCACCAAAAGCACGCCTGGCCGAGATGTTTTGAGCCGTCACTCAGGATTCAGGCTGGGCACATCCCGCTGTCCTGGCAGTTGGAAGAGTGCTTCAGGTGTGCGCGCCATTGCACCAAGACCATTGGAAACGGTTTATGATGGGCATATCCCCTAATCTTGTCAGTTCGCACAAAGTGCAGCCCTCACGCCCCGACTTCAGGGCATCTCACTCATGCCCCTGACTTTGCCTGAGCGATGCACTGCTTGCACGCCTCGCCGAACGCAGCTTTGTCGCCATCCCGTGAGAACGTGCGGTACGCACGGACAACGCCGGTGTGCGAGATCGAAACTAGGTTGTAGATCCCGTCTTCTTCCTCGCTAGTCACAAACCCTTCATCGACCAGGTCAGATATAGCGCCGTACACATCCCCGTACTCTGATCGGTCAAGCGGTGTGTCCAGATCGGAACCCGCGCTCTCGTCTACACAAATTCCTCCCGCTGAACTCGACATGTTCAACCCCGCCGGCGCCACACCGTCCTCAGCACCCTTCCGTTCCCGCTCTTCGCGCTGCTTCTTCTCATAGCGCGCCCAGCCACCCGAAGGCAGCAGAAGGATGTCGTATTCTCCGTTGATGGATCGGTCCGTCTTCAGCATTTCAAGAAATCTATCCCACTCCTCAGCGTTGCGCACCTACGAGGTCCCGGTAATCCTTAGCCGCCAAAGCATCGGGTTGCAGCCAATGCAATACGCTTAGGACACGGACCGGCAAGTCTACTGATGATCCATCATCGTATGCAAAAATCGCCTGCGCACCGAACGCGTCGGTGATGCACTCCTGCATCTGGGGCCAAGTGGTCGTCGGTAGAATTTTGACGTCGCGGAGTTCTGTGTCTTTTTCGTCAAAGCATGTTATCAGAAAGTGCGGTGGCAACTGGTCCTCTAGCTGTTGCTTCTGATTGCTGCCGCCAGAGCACGAAGCATCATCAGCATCGCAATCAAGCGACAGTCGCCTCTCAGTTGTAAAGCGGGGACTAAAAACGCTAATGGAGACCTGCAGCATGCGAGTCCAGCGAAGAGTGACTGCGCGGCCTGCATCCTTGCTTGATGACGCTCCTGCAGCAATCTACGAAATCAATCATTTGCTTCCATCACTCTTCCATCCTACACAAAATGGAGAAACAAGGGAATCCCACAGGTTTGCGAAATCGTGCGCCGCATGCCGTGGACTAGAGGCGGGCGCTGATCTACTGCGGGTTTACAGCATCATATCTGGACGCTGTGGTGTGGCGTAACTCGCGGGTCTGATGAGCATTGAACACGAGAGATGGAGCCTTGAGCGCTGCCAACTCGTTTCTGTTCTCAAAGCACATGACTGGCTTCCCGACTGCGGCGGAACGCGGTGCAGCGTTCAGGAGCTTATTCATTATTCACAGGGTCTACGCCGCTCGCTTGAGCATCGCAAGTCTCATTCGGCACCCCCAGGGGTGAGTGCGCACCGCGAGGTTATTGCCTGTGAGTTGGTGCGGAGCTGCGACGAGATTGAAAAGTTTGTCGGACAAGGATCACCCGTGGCTGTGGAGCTGATGCAGCAGATGGCGGTTGCTCAGAGCCACGGGTCGCCGCTCCTGGGTTTACCTGTCGATGTGCTCGCAGACGTGCTCGGGCGGTTGCGCGCACGAAGCGTGTGCCGCATCGCCGCGACATGCTCCGCCCTGCGCACCGCAGTGAACGAGGGCGGACTGTGGCGGCACCTTTACCTCATGCACTCGGAGCTGGTTTCGGGTGGTATTCAACGGCTGCAAATGCCCACAAGTGTGTGGCGTGCGCTGTGCGCAGGGCTCGCGCGCGAGCAGACCTCGAGACGGCGAGCAGGGCGGCCATTGCGCAGACGTGGAAGGGTTGCCAAAGGCTCCGATGGCGGAGCATTAACGGCGTGGCGCTGCCCCGTGGCCAATTGCGCGGAGGAGTTTGCGGCGCAATTTCGCCTGCTTGGGCACCTTAAGCGGCACTTTCCGGCATCGGTGTCCGAGCAGCGCTTCTATTGCTCGCATCTGCTCTGCGCCCGGCACTTTCCGGACTCGCACCGGCAGGCCGTGCATGAGCGGCAGCGCTGCAAGTACGCACCAGCGCTCCCATCTGCGGGTCCGTGGACGTGCAAGCCGTGTGGAAACTCCTTTACCTTTCGCAGTGCGTTCCTCGCTCACCGCGGCGCGACCTCTGACGGTGACGAGGGCTCGTGCCCAACGGAATTCATGCGCCGTGCGGCTCCCTGCCATGGCGTGAGCGGGTCGGATCACGACACGGAGCACGCAGGTGGCGTTGAAGTTGGAAACAATCCTGGTACGGGCGCGGGCGCGGGCGCGGGCGCGGGCGCGGGCGCGGACGCGGGCGCGGACAGTGGTGTAGCACTGCGCGACGGGAGCAGTGCCGGCGCAGGGTCAACAGCGGGCAAACGGCGAAAGAGCACAGATCGCGCTGGAAAGAAGAAACGTTGTGCCATGGGTGGTGCGGCAGCGGTTTAGCACCGACATGAATAAGGTGTTGGGCTCAATTCTGAACAGAGGCACATGGCAGCTCCCGAAACCCTAAACCATACGTGGACAGTGCTGTGAATATGCCTCGTTGAGTCGAGTCGCTTTACGTACTGGCCTGAACGTCAGAGGCGGGACCGTATCGATTTTTGTCAGGCGAACAAAGTTGATTTGATAAACTTGGGCACAACCTTGCGCCGCCTCGAATCGTGCACACATACAGTGTCTGTATCACCTGCTTAGGGTTTAGGGTTTAGGGTTTAGGGTTTAGGGTTTAGGGTTTAGGGTTTA
>ENA-UOXV01006746-UOXV01006746.1-marine-metagenome-genome-assembly--contig:-NODE-6746-length-11877-cov-5.863898_pt1 | contig 11877 bp, 14 predicted proteins | sample MGYA00238165_ERZ766961 | MGnify/ENA primary metagenome ERZ766961 (study PRJEB28924, sample SAMN03173240) | marine metagenome | biome: Marine; feature: Water; material: Subsurface seawater | place: North... | reverse complement strand
GCGGCGTGCCCCACCGGGCCTTTGGCGATCGCATCGTCGGGGAGTCGTTTCCTGCCCCCAGCCGCGCTCTTGCAGATCAGTCAACCTTCATGAGGACTGATAAGCATAGTTGACCTTGAACAGTTTTTTGAACAATAATTGAGCACGTGGCCACCGCGTCGATGCGCGCACAGCACCCGCAGGCAGAGGTCGGCCGGCCGCCCGCGCTAGTCGGCGCCGGCCGGCCAGCCGCATTCGCGGCCGCGCAGGGCCGGGCGCACACCCATCGGGCTCTGCGGCTTCCGCGGGCTGATGCTTGAGAAGCCGTGCACGCTCAGCGAAGGGCGCGACATCGGGGAGGCGTCGCGGGCCTGCGACGCCCGCGACCGTGCCATCGAAAGCCGCGACTGCTCCAGCGGCGCGTGGTGCAGCGGCGCCCCGATCTGCGGCCGGGCCCGCGCGTGCGCTCAGGCCGCGCGGGCGCGAGCGCGCTCGCGCAGCCGCACTCGAGGAGTGCGGGGGCCGGGCGGGCGCCCGCACCGGCGGGAGGTGTTTCTTGTAGAGCGGGTTTGGCCCAGTCGACGGCTCCCTGCCGCCCGACGGCAGCTCAGCGCCACGCTAGGGTTTTTTCGATCACAGCGGAATCCGGAGGGGGCAGGGCGGCGCGCGGGAGCAACGGGGTGGCGTACTTGCGGCCGAGGAGGGTGAGCTGCGGGGGTAGGTGGGAGTGGTCCGACGGCGCGCGGTCGACAAACGTTGCGCCGCGCAAGCGGCAGTGCTGCTCCAGATGCCGCCACTGCTCTGGAAAGAGTGCGAGAATCCTGGCGAGGGGGGATACGGCTCAGTGCGGGGCAGCATGGGACATGCGAGACGGAGCTTGCGGCGCTTCAGGCGCCGTGCGGGGCATGTGGGCGCAGGATGCTCACGTGAGAAGGTCCTTGCGGTAGAGGATATGGAGTATTCCGTCGGTGAGTGCGATAATGGTGGTCCTCCGGGTGCACATATCCTCGACCAGAGCCTTCTCGCCGTAGTAGCACGCCGGACCGATCTCGCACACGGCCTCGTCCCCCTTGAGGCACTGGGCCCAGCCGTCCTCGATAAAGAACATCTCTTGCCCTGCAGTTGTGCCGTTACCCGCCGGTCACCTCGCAGGGCATTGCGCGGCGGACAGGGGAGCTGGGCTCGAAAGACAGTCATCAGAGCAGGCGGCACGGGGAGGTGACCGATCTCGCCATTTTGCACGATCACCTCATCTTTCACGAACGCCGACTCGCGCAGAATCTGCCACCCCCTTCCAGTGAGCGTTCGATTCGCGTCGCGTTCTTTCTCCAATAGGCTCCTCGGAAAACCGGAGAGGCGGGGCCCCAGTGAAAGCCGAGCGACCAGCGCGGTTGGCGCACTCGACCTGCGTCATCGCGTGGATGAGGCCATCGGGTGCGTCTCGAAAAAATGGTGCCCGCCGCAAAATGTGGTACCTGCGACGCGAGAGCCGCGCGGGAGCCGCCCGTCAAATCGTCGCATCGCGTCCGACGACAGGCAGTGGCATGCAACGGGCAGACCGACCAAGACAGAGGCGAGCAGCGGGCGGCCGCTCACGTTCGATCGAGAAAAATGTCGTATCTCAGGCGACGTGAGAGGGGCGTGAGGACTTCCACGCCGGCGCCCCCCATCGCTTTCCAGTGATACTCTAGGTACCGACGGGTCCTGTTGATCAATTGGCACGGGTCAGTAAGTGCGACACGCGGCTGCTCGCGCGGGGAGGCATGTACAGAGGGGGGCGGGTGAGCATCTCACATGTCACGGACATCCTGTGGCTGGCGAGTCCTTCCCATGTACTTATTCAGTCGATCCTCATGCTGCCAGTGCATGGTCTTGTGTTTGTCCTTCTTCATGATCATGTGGATGCAGAGGCCAATGAAGGAACGGTAGCACACGGCAGCTGTGAGTCCCACAGCGATTGTCATGACGTCCTCAAGCAAGGTGTCGCCAACGTACTGTCCATGCCCGAGCATGAAACCGCAAGCAGTGCGCAGTCCTCGGAGATAAAAGCGCGATATCGCGTCAGGCGACACTCCGTCCACATCCCTGAACAGCACCAACGTTTCATCAAGCCCGTCCACCAGGCGATAGTCTTCTTCCTGTCGAGAGACAAGCCCCTCAGCGATACGTAAAACACGCCCAGTGAAGAAATGCGCGTCGTGCAAAACAACCAATCTCGTAAGAAAATGCGGCGCAGTCAGCTGTAGCTCTCAGGGCAAGGGCGCGTGCCTCCTGAGTCAGCCAAACGAAGCAGCTAGCGCAGGCTGCAAGGTGGAGGTACGTGAGCAGACCGGTGGCCCAAACGCCAAGGCGAATGATGATCGGTGAGACCTGCGAGATGCAACGCGTGAAATCAAAATTCAAAGGTGCAATCAAGCGCTAGATTAGCGTTGGTACGTGCGGCGGAGGAGGGCGCATCCGACCCGGACAATCTCTTCCCTGCCACGCGGGCCGCGTTGGGGCGCGCATCGGGGGGAGCTGAACCGTCATGTCAATCGCGACGTGCAAGAGCTGCAGGAACTGCCCAACTTTCGCGAACTTGATGGCGTGGATCCCCGCGCGGATGAGGCGCAGGTCTTTGAGGAGTGAGAGCTGGTAGACCCCCCCGAACGCCTCCGGGGGAAGTGCTGCAATGAAGTCGAAGATGAACCATCCAGAGAGGTACCTGGAAGCAACCTTGGGGAAGCGCATCTCGAAGTGAAGGCTCTCCGTCTCGCCGGACTCAAAGCCTGTCAGGAAGTTGAGCACGACGTCGAGAGCATAAACCACGCAAATGACGCGGTCCGACACGATGTACCACTCGGTGTTCAGCTGCCGACGCGTCGACGCGGTCAGCACATGGCACCCTTTCAGCATGCCCCCCACCCCCCGCATGCTGCTCTCCGAGACATTGGCGCGGGTCGTAAGTCGCGGCTGCAGCCCAGGGTCGCGGTGCTGAGGAACCTGTGATTGAAAAGCGATTGATATTGGGTCTGCAATGAGGGTGAGGAGCATGGCAGACGAGACGATGAGGCCCCAGACAAACCCAATCTGCCGCAGACACCACATTAGCACAAAGGCGCGTGGCAGCAGAGCCAAGATCTCAGCTCCCTGCACGTGCAGGTACGCGGGGCGCTCCCGGAGACGCACCGGCGAGCGCGGGTGCAATGGGACCCAGCGGTCGTGCAGATTCCGCAAGGCCTCGTAAACCTGGACACACGGTCGCGTGAGCCTCGGCACACCCGGTGCACCCCCTCCCGCCGCAAAAAGTCTCGATGAGAGAGGTTGGCGCCTAAGTTGCGCCTCCTCACCTGCTCCTTCCGCGTGAGTGTTCCCGCGTTGAAGTGCCGCGCCGGCTTTGCAGGAAGCTGCGCGTCAGAGTCCCCGCGCGTGTCGAGCTTCGTATCGTAGCCCTCCACGCTCATCAGCCTCTGCGGCGCCTCGCTAGGAAGGTGCGGAAACTGCGGGTCCTTATCTAGATTTGATGACGCCTGCCATAAGCAGTCATGCCGGTACAGATCAGCGTTCAGGGCGAGCTAATATTTGAGACAGCCACAAACCTCCTCAACCGCCTTCTTGCGAAGCTGGGACTGGGCTCTGCACCCCCTCCAAGCCTGCGGCTTCCCGAGCCCGGAAAAACGTGAAGGGGGAGGGCAAAGACCCAGCGGCGGTGGAATGTGCGCGATGCACGGCCGCGCTCGGAAATCGGCTGCGAGGCAAGCTGCTTGAACTGGGAGAACATGCTTCGATTCTCTGCGACGTCCGTCGCAGAGGGATAAGTAATGTTCGGCACGCATGGGGCCTGTGATATTTAGGTAATCTGCTATGGTCTCGGGCATGTGAACGCCACGAGCCGCGGAGTGGGGTTCGCACCAGCTGCCGCATCTTTGTCAAGGGCGATCGACTTGCGGAGTTGCATGCGGTCAGCCCAATCATGCGAAAGCAAGTTGACCGCACCCCTGGATACCTCCAGCTGCCTGCTCTCGTGCAGCAACCCCACGCCTAGTCAGCAACGTCGCTGGACTCACCGCAAAGAGCCAGCAGCAAGAGCGGCCACGGGGCCCTCCCAGAGCTGGAGCGCTACGGGGAACTCGCCGCGGCCGTTGAGATCTGTCACGGGCGCGGGAAGCAGCCTTACGGGGAGAGGGGGACGCACTCTGACATAAACTGTGGCGATTCCACGGGAGCATCGCTCAACGCAGATGCACCGCGGGTCAGCCCCCGTTGCGGCATTTGCGCCGTCAGCATGTCAATCGAGAGGCGCGGCGGCATGTGGTCGTGCAGCTCGCCATGCTGACCTCCTCGCGCAAATGCAGATCGCGTGAGCTCCACAGACCCCGCTCTGGCCGGGATCTTGTCCTTCGAAGGCTGCCATTGCAGGCCTGAACGATTCTGCGTCTCTGCAGGAGCTGTGCCCACCTCGTAGAACAAGCTGTCCCCGGAGTGATGTGCATTTTTAGAGACCCCCCTCTCCCATTCGCCTGCATTCTCAGCTGAAGCGGGCCGCGGTAACGCCCCTTCATGTTCGCCAGACCCTCGGCCTATGTTGGTCGACGCAGGTGGGCCGGAACCGGCCGCACCAGTGTTTGTCGATGATTTCCCCGACATCCTGCCCCCCCCTCCCCCCTTACCCGACGGCCCTAACGCGCTTACGGGTCAAGACAGACCAGGCTGGAACGGAAGCGCCAGCAGTATCGCGGGCCTTGCTGCGGCAAAATGCCTCGCGACGCGGCTGCGGCTTCGTCACCGCGGACGTGAGCACGCCACGCCCAGTGTGACTAGAGATTGTGTTCCAGGAAGCGACGGTGGCTCCCGAGGTCGACGTGCGCCTACCCCAAAAGTTCACTCAACCGCAACGATTCGCTACTTTTTGTTGATTTTAGTGTTGCTCTTGTGTGACTCAAGTGCAAACCTTCTGGAGGCCACTCTCGCAGTGCGACCCGCCGTTCGCACGCGCCGCGTGGGGCAGGAGCACCGGGAAATCCGCGCGTCTCTCGCTTGCCCGTTCCCAGATACTGATCTTTGGGCGGTCGCTGTGCGTTTGGTTGTGTCACCTGCGGCTTCTGGCAAGAAAAGGCCTTCGGACAAGGCCTTAGGACGCCGAGCCGGCCGGGAGGACGCCGAGCTGCGCAGAGGGGGTGATGCTGACGATGCTGCGCCGAGTCTGCCTAGTCGCGGTGTATGTGTCGACAATTTTTGTGGGGAGTGATGCTTTCCAGGCTCCGGGGTTGGTTGGGGGCGCCTTCATGGTCGCACGGGGCCGCATGAGTCCAACAATTCCTCTGCCCGGTAGGGCTCCGATTGTTGCGCAGAGAGCCGCAGCAGCGACTCTCAGGATGAGCTCGGACCCAGCGCCAGAGAAGTATATTGCAAAGCCCAAGCCGGTACTGGACATGGTGAACTATCCGGCGGACACGAAGCGGCTCACGATGGAGCAGCTCAAGCAGCTCGCATACGAGTTGCGCTGGGAGGTTGCGCCCCTCCCGGGAGCAGCATTTCTAGACCATCCGTAGTCTGTCGGCAGTGCACTCTACGTGCAGTGTCTGCGCACTTGTCGCAGGCAGATGTAAGATGTTGTTGAAGGTTCAGTGAGCCTTACGTGAATTGACTGCACAGGTGATTGAGTCGGTGTCCAAGACCGGCGGCCACCTCTCTTCGTCACTAGGCGTCACTGAACTTACGGTCGCGCTGCACTACGTCTTCAATGCTCCCGATGACAAGATTGTGTGGGACGTCGCCCACCAGGCCTACCCGCACAAGATGATCACAGGTTCCGGACCCGCGCCCACAGCTGTGGTCGCAAGCGCAACAGGCACCCCATGCCGGGTCCTTGTCGGTCAAGCTGATGGAGTGGCTCTTGCGCAGGGCGCCGCGACCGCTTTGGGACCCTGCGGCAGTGGGGCGGCCTCTCGGGCTTCACGAAGCGCAAAGAGTCTGAGTACGACTGCTTTGGCGCTGGGCACTCCAGCACGTCCATCTCGGCGGCGCTCGGCATGGCCGTGGGCAAGTCGATGCTGGGCAAGCAGGTCAACAACTGCGTGGCAGTGATTGGTGACGGCGCCATCACCGGCGGCATGGCGTACGAGGCCATGAACTGCGCGGGCTATCTCAATCAGAGGATGATAGTGATTCTGAATGAGAACGGGCAGGTGTCGCTGCCGACAGGCACTCCGTCTGCAGCGGGAATCGTGCCGGCGGGTGCTCTGTCGGGGTCGACATCGCAGCTTTTGTCCTCGAGACAGTTCATGGATGCTCGCCAGGTGGCGAAGTCGATCTCGAACCTGCTGCCGCAGGAGGCGCAGAAGGTGCTGTCCAAGGTGGACGAGTTTGGGCGTGGGTTCCTCTCTGGTGACGAGGGAGCCGTGCTCTTCGAAGAGCTCGGCCTGTACTACGTCGGGCCGATCGACGGACACGACCTGGACAACCTCATCCCGATCCTGCAGAACCTGCGCGATTCGGACAACACGAAGCCCGTGCTGCTGCACGTGAAGACGGAGAAGGGCTACGGCTACCCGCCCGCGCTCAAGGCCCCGGACCGCATGCACGGCGTAGGACAGTTCGACATTGCGACGGGGGTGCAGAAGAAGGCAAAGGGGGGTCCCCCGACGTACACGAAGCTGTTCGCGGAGACCTTGTCGGAGCTCGCGTCAAAGGATCCCGCCGTGTGCGCGATCACGGCGGCGATGCCGGGCGGGACGGGGCTCGACACGTTTGGAAAGCGCTTTCCGAAGCGCACCTTCGACGTGGGTATCGCTGAGCAGCATGCGGTGACTTTTGCGGCGGGCATGGCCGTGGAGGGCCTCAAGCCCTTCTGCGCCATTTATTCAACGTTCCTCCAGCGCGGGTACGACCAGGTTGTGCATGACTGCGTGCTCCAGTCTCTCCCAGTGCGCTTCATGATCGACCGTGCGGGGCTCGTCGGCAACGACGGCCCGACCCACCACGGCTGCCATGACCTCGCGTACCTCGGTACGCTGCCCAACATCGTGATCATGGCGCCTGCCGACGAGATTGAAATGATGCGCATGGTGAAGACATCATATGAGATCGAGGACAAGCCTTCTGCAGTGCGCTATGCACGTGGTGCGGGCTACGGTGCGGAGGGGCTGAACAAGCTGTTTGGGTACTCCCTTGACAAAATGCCGACTCCTGCCGAGGTCTCGGCGCTCCCCATCGGCGTCGGGCGGGTGATCCGCCGCGCAGCGGAGGACAAGACTTCCAAGGTCGCCATCCTTTCGCTCGGGACGCGCCTCGCAGAGGCGTGCCGCGCCGCGCGTATGCTGCACCGCGAGGCGCCCGAGGTTGGGGTCACGGTTGCAGACGCGCGATTCATGAAGCCGCTCGACGAGGAGCTTATCGCGTCCCTCGCGGAGGAGCACGACGTGATCGTGACCGTCGAGGAGGGCTCGATCGGAGGGTTCGGGGATCATGTGAACCACTTCCTGACCAACTCGGGGAAGCTCGACGATGGGGGTTGCCGCCTGCGGACGATGGTTGTCCCGGATCAGTTCATTGAGGCGGGCGGCCAGGGCCAGCAGTACGAGTTCGCGGGGCTGCAGGCCAAGCACATCGCCGCCACTGCGCTCAAGGCGCTCGGGCGCAACCGTGAGGCGCTCGGCTTGCTGAACACGCAGGGGCAACTAGTCGGCGCGGGCAAGCCCACAGTGGCATAGGCAGCCGGTTCACGTCTGCGAAACGCCAGTGCCCCGCGAGTAGACTTGAGCGGCCGTGGGCACAAGCTCGGAAGGAAAAACGGGAATTTTTAGTGTTCATGCAACCTGGCAGCTAGCGCCGCGGGCTGGGTGCTGAGCACAATCGCAGAATACCTCAGCGTAAGATTTCCTCGCAGGGATGCAGCGTTTGTTGCGAGGCACGCTCCAGCGCTCCGGTGAGGTGGCACACTCCACAACGCAGAGCAAGCGCCTCCGGAACTTCACCTTCATTCGCACACACGCTCCCGCTGCATATCAGCTAGGGCGTGTAGGTTACACTCAGCTGAGTTCTACTGCACGCGCACCCCAGCCTGCTGCCAGCACGAGCACAGCACCTACCATAGCCACTCCTCTACAGCGTTCACGATCACGATAGGAACAGCACAGACAAAGCCATCGCAATACAACTCGCCGAGACCCACGGCGAGAGCCTCTCCCCTATCCGTGCCGCCTTCCAAAACATCCCCAGTGCCCTGTCGCACCGCTAGTTAGTATTGCAAGTACCACCAGGACGCCAGAGCGATGCTGCCCAACGAGCTGTCGCTGGGTGGGCGGGGTTGTACCCCGACTTATTCCGGTCCAGAAGGGAGGGAAAGTTGGCTCGGATGTACGCACATGTACAGATTGTGAGCAAAATCACTATCAACAGACTCTGGAAGTTGAAGATCGCAGACTGCGAGCCCCGCACAACCATCAGCCGGCGGCGCATCCTGAGTGGCGGGAGCAGCGGCTGGCAGATGTGCCCGCACGAAAACCAACTCCAGGTCACACTACCCAGGCGGGGGCAGCTGGACGCATCTAGTATGGTGAAGTGATCATTGGATGCGGTTCAGCTTCTCCTAGGTCGCACCGCAAACTGTCCGCACAGCCGCGCGGGGCCCCCCCAACTTTCGTGAGGGGTGAACATGGAGTGCCAGCAGTACTGTCACGTAGGCTGGCATTGCGTGGGTGCAGCCAGCGAAGAAGTGCTAGGCAAAGAGTACTGGAGCTGCGAAATTGCTGAGCGGGCTAGTCCTCTCCGAGTCACCGGGGCACAGCGTAGGGCTCCCACCATCGCAAGGATGCCACAATTGAAATTTGCAACCAGAAGTCAAAAAGTGGAGTTCGGCTCGGATCTTGCCAGGCAACATCCAGCTCTCCGCGGAACGTGAGTCAGGCGCTAGGTAAAAGACAGCTTGCAGTCGCCTTCCAGCAAGCGTGTTTGGTGCGCCGCGCAGACGGCGCGGCCCCACGTTTGCGCTTGCAGCTCCTCGTAGTCGACGAGTGCCGCACCAGCAGCTCCTGTCAGGATGAATTCGGGTACTGCCACCCTACGCCTAGTGAACTTTGACAGCAGCAGATGTTGCCTGCTAGAGTTGAGGCAGTGGGTTGTCGCACGACATGTAACATCAGCCAGCGCAAAAATCTGAGAGGGTGGAACATGAGCTGCACCCCACCGAAGTTATAACTCTGGTGAGCTGTTATGGGGGCGCCGAACGTGTCGCTGCTCCATGCGCTGGTCTGAACAAGTGCGTGTATGGGGTGCAGCTATCTTTACCGCGGTCTTCTTGGCAATTTGCTCCATCGTGTTGTCCATCTTTGCTTGTGTTGTCACCACATCATCGGAGATCGAGGCTAACTGGTGCACACCGCAGCCCTTCGTTGGGTGGGCCAGGGGCCTCCATGCGCGCCACGGAAATGCTTGGTGCTTTCCTCTCAGGTTCAGAGGCAATTGAGTGAAGTCTTGAATGGGGTCAGGTGGCCGATGTTCGTGGTAGCAACTTACGCACTTGCACCGTTTCCGATCTTTGTCTTCGGTAAGAACGAGGACGGCGGTACTGCAACTTACTGGGCATACTTCACCGCGGGCTGGATTCTCGCTGCGTCATTTGGGATCCCGTGCATCCTTGCACATTCATCAGTAATCGCAGTCGGAAACGCCTTCTTCTCGCTGTTTGCTTCGCTACTCGTGTATGGATCTGTGCTTGGGATAAGCTGGTGGCAAGCCCGTGAGAATAGCAGTGGATTCAGGTCTTAGTCACGGGGTGGACGCTGACAGCCCCCTAAGAACGCGAAACGTGCTTCGACTCGTGTGATACGTGCTGCGCAGCACTCGGGGGCTTGCTTCGCGACCTCCAATTCTGGCAACACCGGTACGGTGTTGCCAGATCACACAAAACAAACGTTTTGTGTGATAATTATAACTCGTGAAGAAATCGGGAGCATCAGTCCGTGCAACCGTTGTGGCTTCCAATGCGCACCAGAACACAACTGTCTTCTGGGTGCCTGAAAGCCCAGAAGCTTGCCACACGTGCTCGTCATCCGCTATTCCAAGAGAACACTGGAGATTCTGATCTATCTTTCGTGTAGCTCCCTCGGTGATACATGGCTGATCAACTCGAAGCAACGTCCTCGGCAACAGCAGAGTCTATCCTCAATGCCAGTACCAAAGCAAAGGTAACGCATAGGAATTGGCAACGGCACTTGAGCTGCGCCATGCGACACGCGTTGGCGGCATTTCCCTCAAGCTCAGCAAACAGTATGTACTTCTCGCCCCTCGAGTCGCTCTCTCATTGAAGTGAATCCTTCATCCAAGCTGCGTTGCACAGCTGATGAATCGCGCCCCTACTACGACGTTGCACCACCATTGGCCTTCCACCATTCGGCGAACTCCTTGTTGGTCCTGATCGGGTTGATCTTGTACGTGCCAGTGGTGAGCGAAGCAACATTCGTCGAAACCAGAAAGCCAACAATGCCCCATCCAACACCACCTGTCCACCGCGATATTCATCAGAGCTATATCCTTGTCTCAGATCCTACACCACCGGGCCGCTGGCACACCGGCTGCAAGGGTGCTCAGCGTCCGCTGCAGCGGACGAGGCAGCATCAGGCTCCGCTGCCCAGGGACACGCAGCGTACACGTGCCAGTGTGGGTCACAGCAGGGCGTACCAAGCGCCATATTGAACAGACGTCCATTCAGCGTCCCCGGCCTGCTTGCGAAGAACGCCATCCCAGCCCCGACGCTCCCGACGCCTCCCAGGCAGGAAATCAATCCCGCAGTTTTCAGAGTCTTGAGGTCCCGAGCAGCATCAGGGTTCGCCTCAGCGAACTTCTTCATGTCTTTTTCAGCAGCCGGCTTGAGATGATCTTGTGTCATAACAGACATCGGGTTCACGAAGTCCAGGATGTCAGACATGACAGGCATGGTGCGGGACGCCCGTGAGATGTGTCCTCCAGGATTGCCCAGCGTCTGTTCAGTCAACCGCTCAAACGGAATCAATTTGGTTTGGGCGATTCTCTGTAGAAGGAGATCCTGTGCGCCACCATCGCTGACCACTCGCGGAGGTGTTCCTTCCGCGACGATGTCTGCGCTGACACTCGAGGTGACTACCTCCAGTCTATTACCCTGAGTCGTTCTTCGGCTCTGTCTGAGCAACGCGTCCTGCGTGCCTCAGATCGAGCAGCAGCTCGGCGTTCTGGATCGCAACAAGGCGCAATGGGCGGCCATGGGCGCCGAGAAGCGTCTGAAATACATTGATGAGCTCCTCGACGCAGTCAGCAAAATTGTGATTCCCTGCCAGAGAGCGCTATGACCGTGGCAACAAAACTGTGTTGGCGTGGGACGCCAGCGATGCTGCCAGATGGCCTCACGTCGCACTGATCTGCCGCAGGACTCGGTTTCGTGGGCTCGGCGTTCGCTAGCGGTCGAAGGTTACAACCCAGAGGGACACAGTCACTATGAACGCACATTGCGTGCATACCACGTCTGCGCCCCAAAGCTTCTCCCACAACCAGCCTCATCGCCCCGCAGCACCTGAGTGTGCCGCGTTGAAGCGGCGGTGCCTGCCTATGCCTGAGCCCCGCCGCGACCCACGCAGACTTTTGGTCCTGTATTCATGGCCAATGGGTTGCTCCGAAAGCTGCGCGGAACGTATGCCGAGGCGGCGCGCACTGGCACTCTAAAGCCGCTCCCCGTACGCTGTGTGCCGGGCGGTGCCTTCGTGGCGGCAGAGGTTTGCCCCTGGGATACAGACGATGCACTGCAACGCCTCTTCGGCATCCGGGGCGAGCTCTGGATCGCAGACGGCGCGGCCAAGTGCGCAGCGCGCTCTCTGCCCGTGCCGCCAGCCGGGGGGCGGACCGCACTCGTGATGGCCGCCGGCAACCCCCCCCCCCCCCCCCCCCCCC
>ENA-UOXV01006742-UOXV01006742.1-marine-metagenome-genome-assembly--contig:-NODE-6742-length-11884-cov-5.855186_pt1 | contig 11884 bp, 10 predicted proteins | sample MGYA00238165_ERZ766961 | MGnify/ENA primary metagenome ERZ766961 (study PRJEB28924, sample SAMN03173240) | marine metagenome | biome: Marine; feature: Water; material: Subsurface seawater | place: North... | reverse complement strand
GAATGAAGTCTTTTCGGAATGAAGTCTTTTCGGAATGAAGTCTTTTCGGCGTGCTGCGCGGTTCATCAACGCCAATTAACTCTCTGGCGCACCGCGCACGGTGCCTATGCCCGCTGCAACCCTCGAGCCCTCTTCCTCTCCCGTCTGTGCCGGAGCTGGCGCCAGCCCGGCCCCTCCGCCTCCCCCGCCAAGCCCCATCGCTGCGCCCAGCGGCGCGCCAGCGCCTGCGCCCACGCCAGCGGCGCCCAACCCTGCGCCCGCGCTCGGCACCCCAGCCACCCCCGGCGCGGGCACGCCCGGGCGCAGCCCAGGGGCGCCGTATGACGCGCCCGCCGGAGGAGCCTGCGGCGGCGACGGGGAGTCGGCGGGGGAGGCGGCGCGGGTCTTGTTGCGGACCCAGGCGCGAAAGTGGTGCGCGAACTCGTGCGCGGGCTCCGCGGCGAGGGCCTCGTCGAGCAGCTGCTCCGCCTTGGAGTAGTTCTGCAGCGTTGCTGAGAGGTACGCGTAGTTGCACAAGGTCGCCACGTGCCCGGGGTCCACCGCGAGCGAGCGGCGGTACAGCCGCTCGGCCTCAGGGAACTGCGCGCGCACCGTCTGCTGGAGCAGGCCGTAGTTGCAGAGCGTGGCGGTGCTGTTGGGGTCTATTTCCAGGGCGCGGACGTACATGCCCTCGGCCGCGTGGTAGTTGCGCGATACCGTGTGGAGGAGCCCGCCGTAGTTTGAGAGCGTCGTCATGTGGCGCGGGTCCACGGCGAGCACCCGCTTGTACATCTCCTCCGCGGCCGAGAAGTTCTGCCGCACCCCCTCCAGCAGCGAGCCGTAGTTGTAGAGCGTCGCCACGTGCGCTGGGTCGATCAGCAGCGCGCGCCGGTACAGCTCCTCCGCACCGTCCGCGTCCTGGTGCGCGTAGAGCCGCAGCAGGCCGTAGGAGCAGAGGACGTGCGCGTGGTCGGGGTCGCCCGCGAGCGCGCGCTTGAACATCTCCTCCGCCGCCAGCATATCCTTGCGCTCCTCCTGAAGCATCCGCGCGTAGTTGTACAGCGTCGTCGCGTGCGTGGGATCGGCCTCGAGCGCCTGCCGGTAGAGCCGCTCGGCCTCGTCGACGTCGCCTCGCACGTTCTGCAGGTACAGCCCGTAGTTGCAGAGCGACGTCGCGTGCCGCGGGTCATGCGAAAGAGCCGACTTGTACAGGCGTTCTGCAGCCTCGAGGTCCCCGATCATGTTGTGCTGGAGGTTCCCGTAGTTGCAAAGGGTCGCGACGTGCCCGGGCGCGACGGCGAGCACCTTCTCGTACTGCGCCTGCGCAGCTGTCGCGTTGCGGCGAATACGCATCAGGAGGTTGCCGTAGTTGTGCAGGGTTGCAACATGCGATGCATTGTACTCCAGCACCTTGAGATACATGTGCTCCAGCGCATCGCAGTGCGGCGCGGCATTGAAGGCCGCCTCCAGCGCTGTGTCGTTCTGAAAGTCGAGATGCGTCTCCTGGAACACCTCGCCCTGCTGGTTCCCAACAGAACCTACCCCTTCGCCACTCACTTCCACATCGCCTCCCTGGCCACCACGCAGCTTTAGCTGCCACGTTTCATCCTCCGCGGCCCTCTGTCGAGGCGCTGCTTCTCGAGGGCTCCAGCGTGGCGGCAACCCACAGCAAAGCTTAGTCCGGGGCCCCAGATGCCGTGATTCGGCGAGCACCACTGCGCCTGAGCACGCCAAGAAGGCCGCGATGCTAAGCAGAGCTGTCATTTTCGTATGAGACCGGTGGATGGCGCCTCGCCCATGCCCCTCCCTTTGCGTGCCCAGGACCCGCGCGCAGGCGGGATCCCAAACTCTCATTGGTCCAAGCGGCACGAGTTTCGCTGAGGAGCCGACAGTCGCACCAGTCTGCGGCATGCACATGCCACGTGAGAAGCCCCTTTGGATGCGAGGTGGAATTCTCTTGGTCGGAATGCTCCGCGGCCGGGGAAAGAAAGCGCCCCCTTCCTCTTCAGGCCTGCCTCTTTCGCGATGAGATGCACCCCACCGAAGAGTTGACTAATATGATCTGACGGGGATCACAAACTTTGGGATGGCTCAGCCTGCGAAAATCCCTTCCAAGGCGGGGAAGACGGTGCTCGAAAAGGTCAGCTCTATGCAAACCCGTACAAAAATTTCATTTGGCTCTCGAATCGTGTCTGGAGGGAATTCTGTGTTGACCTCTCGAGTGCTGAGAAGCCTTGGTGCCGGCTTTCCTAGGTGATCGCCGCGATCCATATGCACAAGTCCCCAACAGGAAGCTCGTTAGCGTACCTCAAGAAGAATCTTAAGGATGAGCACGGTTTTGACAACGGAGTTGCCCTACTGAAAGCCCTGAAGAAGGCAGTCGCGGACGGCAGGCTCGAGCAGCCCACAAAGTCGAGTTACGCCATTCCGGGGCTTGTCTTCGCGCCGCCGGCCGACGAGACTGTAGAGATCAAAGACACCAAGGTAGTTGAAAGGATCGTCACGATCAGCGTTTTGTTAATGGTCCCTATAGGCGCGGTCTGTGCTGTGCCACACTGCTGAGCATGGGTCCAACAGGTGGGGACAGGGAAGGAGGCGAAATCCGGATCAAATGTAACTATGAGATACGAGGGGCGGCTTGTGGACGGATACGTTTTCGACTCTGCTGATCGCTTCCGCTTTCAGGTCAGGAAACTCGCCCAGTCGTTGATTTGGTCCATCACAGTGACAACGTATGGGGAAACTCTTCAGATCGACGGTGGCGAGGTGATCAAGGGATGGGACCGCGGGATCAAGGGCATGCGAGTCGGGGGCGAGCGGGAGCTGGTAATCCCTCCAAAGCTCGGGTACGGAAAAAAGGGGTCGGCGCCGGACATTCCGCCGGACGCGACCCTGCACTTTTCGGTTGCTCTGCTCGCAACGAGCTGAGCTGGCGCTTTCCCCCCGGCGGGGCTCCGCACGCATTGTGAGCGTGTTGAGGAAAGAGAGTGATTGCATGCACGCCCCTCCCACTCCGTGTTCGCCTGGAGCTTCATTTCGCCGCCGCCTGGCCACCCTGCCCCTCGGATTCTCCGTCTCCGGCGGCGCCGGCCTCGCCACTCCCCTCTGGCGCACGAGCAGCATCTCTCGAACCTAGTGCCGCAGCGAGCCCCTCGGGCACCTTGCCCTCGGGCGCCTTGCCCGCCAAGGCCTTGACGGCCTTGACCATCTCGAGCACTGCGCGACGGCGCTCGAGCCAGCGCGTGTAGGGCACGAGCACGTGCTTGAAGTTCACGACGTTGGCGAAGTTGGACGTGAGCGAGACGCTCGGCGTCAGGCACTCGACGTAGTGCGGCCACTTGCTCGGAATGTAGACCACGTCGCCCGCCTCCAGCACCGCCTCGATCGGCGTGGCCTTGCGGAAGTCTGGGAACTGCGTCAGGTCGGGGTCGCGCGGGTCGGCGTAGACCTCTGTACCCGCGGCGTCCTTGTGGTACACGTACTTGAGGTCTGCAGGGGAATAGAACACAAAACGCTTTCGGCCCTCCAGCTGCGCCATCCCTGTCGCCCACCACGCCGCACAGGGTGCCTGCCATTAGAGACGCCCCGAGCGCAGGGCAGGAGGGCATGGATGGGCGGCGGATGGCTTCAGGCTGAGAGGGGTGCGCACAAGCACAGGTGAACCAGATGTCTCTGTGAAGAGGCGAGAAGGCGCCCGTCGGCCCTAGGAAGATCCACGTGAAGGGCGGCTGGAACTCGCGCTCGACGCCTTTGAACTTGTCGGGGAACTCGGGCGGCGGGTTTGGAAAGTCCTCGAGCATCTCTGGGCAGTCGTCGCTGAAAAACCATGCTCGCATGTATGGCATGAACCCTCGCGCGGTATCACGTCCCTCTGGAGCTGCATGCGCAGCAACCTGCCCGTCTGCGCTCTCGTCCTCTCGGGCGTGTCCAGCTGGCGCCTCGCCAGCCAGAGCGGGGACGGAGCCGGTACCACAGGATCCGAAGCCAGCAACGTAATTGCGGACAGACATCTTTTGTTTCGGCCCGCCCTCCTGGTCTCCATGCTAGCGCCTGTCAGTGCTGCGCCACGGGCGCTGCGGCATTTCTGGCGGTGAAAGACCTTTCCGTCCAGTGAAACCTCGATCTCGACATCGCCCACGGGATCGTTCGATTTGAACCAGTCCAATTTCCTGCAGGGGCAGAACGAAAGAGGCGTTGAATTATCTCCGCTAGCACTTTGCGCTGGTGCCATCTATCGCGTGCTGCACAAAAGCTACACACTCAAGGGCGGGCTGTGGCACCACTTGGTCGCGCAGGGCCAATGAGCAGCCGCCTTCTTGAACAGAACAGGCTTGTTTCGAGCCATATATATCTTACACTGTTTGCTCATGTCACTCAGATCTGTCTTTATATCCACCTGCGCGCACTGTCCGACGGGTGGAATTCCTCGCGGAGGAGCGTCCTCCTCCCGGCCGTGGAGAGCCTCCTCCATGTTCCGCTGCGCTTACCAGGGAATAATTTCGGGAAATTGATGAATTTTTCACATTCGAAATCATTGGATACTAGGAACCTTGGAGCCTTTACTCTGTGCGCACGCGTCTCTCTTTTTCGTGTCGCACGAGCGACATGCCGCCGTGTGTTTGCTCTTCCTTAAGCTCCGGTCACATTTCCCGTCCTAGAAGATGTAGCCCTGTGCGCACGCATGTCACATTTCCTTCGAATGGGGGGCGGAAGCCACGCGTTCTCCGCGCATTCTTGCAATTACAACCCAGGATTCGGGCGCGCATCATTCCTGGACCCCGTGAAAACTATTATTGACAAACAATTTATGTAGTCAAATCGAAAGGCGATCAGCCCCGCTTTTGGATAGTGGCAAGTGGTCAAGACACGTCGCGGTCGATCCGAGCTCAGCAGCAGCGACGCGGCTCGTCTGCTGCCGACTGGTCTCGCGGATCAGCTCGCTGCCCAAGACGCCGTCCACAACCAGCAGACTGCCCGCCACGCATAGCGACGGAGAGAAACGTGCAGCACCGGCGTCCCAATCCGCGCACTCTCGTCCGGCGGGAAGGCGCCCTCGCGGGTGCACGCTAGCCGCAAGCAAGAACTCGACGGGGAGAATGACAGAAACGGTCAATGAGAATGTACAAAAGCTGCCGCGTGGCACACCAAAGGGGAGTTCGAGGAGTTCAAGGGATGCATTGCAAGAGGACAAGAAGAACTTGTCGACGAATGACGAGCGTTCGAGCGCTGAGTCCGACGAAGTCGTGTCTCTCAGCGAGCTAGCATTCCTCATGGAGTTTGACTATCCCATGCGCGAGTCGTCAACTCATCGCGAGTCGGCGAGATCCGCGTGCCGCAATGACCACTTAGGGGATCAACTGAATGGTCAGCGCGCTAGCTGGTCTTCAAATCGGGGGGATCACTCTGCTGTCTATGCCGTTTCGCGCTGGACAGAGGATGCATGTGTGCGCGAGTATTCAGATGGACTAGTGCTCTCGAAGTATCGTCTTGGTTCGCCCGGGACGTCGCCCTTCGTTGTGTAGATGTATGACCACACCGGCCGATGCCGGGGGGCTCTGGCAGGTTTGCAGTGGTAGTAGCGCACGGCCGTGTGCTGTAGTGGCGTAGATGACTGGTTTGCGAACAATGCTGACACGAGGCGAAATGTTGTCGATGTAAAGATTGCGGCTGAAAGATGCAAGCGTCAACAAGTTGAAGGCGTGCACACAGCGGCCTGAGCACCCGTGGCGGTTTCTCGTGCAGTCGAGACAGAAACACTGCCCTTGACACCTCGACGTATTTGTCCACAGGCGACTAGCAACAAACAGATTTTATGTAAAACGCACGCACGCGCGACGGGCTGCTGGCGCTGCAGCGCTAGCGTGCACCGGGCGCCTTGCGGTCCGGGACGGGCTCTTTGAAGCGCGAGCCGTACGCCGATCGCATCACCGAGGTATACTGCTGGTGCCACGCATACCCATCGACCTGCGCCTCGCGCTAAGCGCGGCGTGTGCGGGGGTGCACGCGCTCTCGGGGCGTGCAGGCGGCGGGCGGCGGACCTTGGTGGCCATGGAGGAAGATTTGCTCTTGTCCTTGCCAAAGAGTCGGGTTGAGGGGACGAAGGTCGTCATGGTGCCCATCGGGATCCGCCCCGGGTCCTGGGGCAGGCACGCATCACAAGTGCTCGCGCAGCGCAGGACGCGGAGCCGCGGGCGCCCGCAGGGGTCGGCTTTGGGAATATTTCGCGGGAGACGTGGGGCAGACCGGCTCGCCGTATAGAGAGAGCCACGAACGAAGATCGCGGACTGACGACGGGAGGTCCACCTGTTGGGTGGGCCGCGGCGTGTGACCGCGAACGCGTCACAGAGGCCGACTCGGTGGGGTGGCCGCGGTCAGTGACTGGCACCTCCATCGGTTGCTTGCGCGCTTTGCCGTCGATGTACTCGTTTGTCATGGTCGGCCAAAAGAACTTGTGGTTCTTAGTATTTGGGTTGTCGAGAAACGAGCATCCTTCGGGGGTCCGCTTCACGTGCGTTCCCAGCCTGTACGTCGGCCGCGTAACCGCCTTGCCCCATGCGGTCTCAAAGCGAAAGATCGGTTCGACATCAGGGGGCGGTGGTCTCTGCCTGTGGACGTGCCGGCGCTGGTAAGCTTCGATCAGAGCTCTTCCACTCGTCTAAAGGAGCTATTCTCTCAATCACATGGAGCTGACCTAGTTCGCCAACTGCCGAGCGCTGCCTATCCAACTCGCTACTGAAAGGCACGCCCGTCCTCAGAAAGCTGAAGCAGCAAGGGTTGCCCGGGACAACATACCTAGGCGCTGTTCCAATGCAGCTTTCGATCAGTGCCATCCCCTTCTCGCCAACTGCGTTTGAGAGGTCTTTTCGCCCCTGCTCCGTCAGCCTGATCGGCTTTTCCCCGGGGTACACCCATGAGCTCTGCGGAAGCACCTGCACCACGCAACACCGTCAGCTGCTGCAATCTACCTTGCGTGCCCCCGTTCGGCTGTTACAAGGGCCTTCGGATCTAGTGCTGGAATGCCGCCACCCGTGTATCGTACGAAGGCGTCCTGAAGCAGACAGCTTTCAACAACGCGGTTGGCGCACATCGGGGTGGTAGAAGACCTCGGAGGACTGCTTTAGTGTAAAGTGTCCTTGCACGGGTGGAAATGATCGTCGTGCATCGTACACGGGCATCCTGAAGCAGTCAGCTCCCGGGGCAGCGCACAACCACGGTGGACCGCAAACATCAACGCAGACCACTTTTGACAAACAGTGATTTAAAGTTGCCTTTTCAGGTTACCCGCGAGATTCAGAGCTTCTCGAACCACGACTCAAAAAGTGAGGTGCCAGCGGTTCCTCCCCGCCCGCCCGCCCTACGGCGCGCTCGGATCTTCCGGTTGTGGGTGTGTGCACGCCATTTCACAGCGGATCGTTGCTTCGCGGCTTGTATGTGGTGCCTAGGTCTCGGGTGGTCGTGCCAACGGTCCTCGGAAAGATTGCACTTGGTCCGTGACAGCGCTGGTGACCAGTTGAGCGTGGGAAGCAATTAGAGCAGTATCCGCTCGCAGTGTATCAAAATACGAAGGACTCGAGGCAAAGTGCATTAGATTGTGCTTGTGACCGGGCTAGAACGCCAGACTGCAGTGTTGGGGGTTCTCTTTTCGTGACTCGGAGTGGGGATGCGCTGCGTGCGTTCAACCCGGTTTCTGCCAGATCTTGGGCGGCACCGGGCCGCGTGCTCAACTGCGCTCTCCCCATAAGACACATGTCATTGATGTTTGCGGTCACCTCAGCAGGAGTTCTGGAGCATGTCGGAGCTGCCGGACTCACTCAAGTACTCAAAGTGGGACCACATCGAGGTTTCTGACGATGAGGGCGACTCGCACCCCAACATCGACCAGAAGCTGATGGCCCGCCTCAAGAAGGTTGGCGAACAAACCCTGTCACCTGCGGCGAACCCGCGTGGCCGTTGCCCTCCGCTTCCGAAGCCCGGCGTGCGTCACGCCGTGCCTTGGCACCGACCTGCCCGGCGTGGCGCAGGAGAAGCGCTCGCGGGATTACGAAGAGTTCCGTCAGAAGCATCCGGACGCACCGGACCCGATCCGCGCGGAGGAGCTGCAGGACGCGAGCAACCGGTGCGTTGTCAACTCCAGCAATCGCGAGACGCCGGCGCAGAAGGAGGCCAAGCTCGCCAAGGAGACGGTGAGACCCTGCCCGGCTCAGAGCCTCCGCGGCGCGCCGGCCTGCGCTCGGAGCGCCGACGCGGGGCGGCGGCGGGGCTGGCAGGGCAACAAGCACTTCTCTAAGGAGGAGTACAAGGAGGCGGTCGAGTGGTTCACCAAGGCGGTCGAGCTGGCGAAGCCAGACTGCGAGGGCGGGGGCAGCGAGGCGCGCAAGCAGCTTGCCGTCTACTACAATAACCGCGCGGCGGCGCACTGGAACCTGTTGATGCACGACGAGGCGATCGCGGACACGACCGCCGCCATCAAGCTGGACCCCCGCTACGTTAAGGCGCGCCTGTGCCGCGCCAAGGTGTACGAGGCGCGCAAGGATGTCAAGGCGGCGTACGATGACTACAAGCGGGCGATGTCGTACGAGCCGAGCAACAGCACGGCGAGCGACGGCCTGAAGCGGCTGCAGCCGGAGATGGACAAGCTCGCGGAGGAGAAGCTGATCGAGATCAAGATCCCGGACGAAATCCCCGAGAACCGCACCATCAAGTACAACGTGCCCGGGCACGGCTGGATCGAGCTGGAGCTGCCTGAGGACGCGCAGCCCGGGCAGACGATCCGGCTTCAGCTGGAGGAGGAGGAGCAGGAGCCCGAGGAGGAGGGAGGTGGCGGCGGGCTGCACCGGCACGCGGACCTGTACCAGAAGTCGCTTAACACCTACTTCAAGGACCCGGTGCTGTCCAAGATCTTCTCCGAGCGCTGGGGCAAGATGCAGTACGAGGCGCGTCTCGCCGTCATCGACCGCACCTTCGACGCCATGGTGCAGCAGACTATCAACAATACCACCGGCTACAAGGTTCGCCCCTGCCCGCACCCGCCCGCGCACGCCCTTGGCGCGAGACGCCGTGCTGCCCGCGGGGGGTCGCGCGGCGGGGCTGATGGCGCGGCGCGCGGCGCGGCCGTCAGATGAGCAAGAAGGATCTATTCCTGCTCTGCCCGGAGGTCTCCCCGGCGAATCGCCAGAAGATGGCCCGCGAGCCGGCCCACTTTGTCCAGGTCCGTAGGCCGCACCCGCTGGGCGCCCGCGTGCGCGCGACCGCGGCGCCGTGATGGCGCGCGGGCAGGTGTGCAACACGGCGATTGCGGACACGGACGAGAAGGCTGAGAAGTGGCTGCGCGACAGCACCGAGTCGCTCAAGGAGACGCAGATTGCGTTTGGAATGAAGCTGCAGTTCGAGATCTCGGTCGACACCGACGGCGGCATCGAAGTCATGGCGCCCATCCGCCGCCTGCTTGTCGCGGAGACGTTTGTCTGCGTATTCGAGGCCCTCACCGGCAAGAAGGCCTCCGAGATGGAGCACATGCGCAACATGTAGGGCGCGCGGGTGAGGCCGCGCGCACCCGCGCGCGCGGGCGCTCGTCGCAGTGGGCTATCTCACGAACAAACAGCTCTGGCAAAGGTGGTTAGGCCTGCAGTGGTGTGTGGGCGGCGCTCTGCCACGCGGTGCGCTGGTACTGGTGCTGTGCGGCTCGCCCCGGGCTCTCGCACGCTTCGTTTCCAGCCGCGCACTCCGTGCCCGCCCAGGCCTAGCGCACGACTGCGGCGCGCGCGCGGCATGGCAGCGCCCGAATCAATTTCAAGGATTCAGGATGCGCGCCAGCCCCGTGGCGCGAAAGAGCGCGATCTCGGGCTCGTAGAACTGCACGCCGTCCTCGCCGCAGCGCTTCATGACCTGGACGAGCTGGGAGAGGCAGAGCACGAAGCTGTGCGTCCGCCGCGACGGGATCCCGTCGCTGCGCGCCGGCTCGCCGCCCTCGGGCGGGCGGAGAGTGTGCGCGACGTTGCGCATCATCCGCGCGAAGATCATGGGCGGGGGGCACGGCGGAAGCGCAAGGCGCTCGGGGGGCCACCCGAAGCGCTGCAGCAACGCGGCGACGCCGTCCACGTCCAGCAGCACGCCGCCCGCGAACACGTCGATGTACACCTCGACGTTCTTCTCGCTGCGCGTGCGCAGAAGGAAGTGTCCCGGCGCGTTCACGCCCTCCAGCCGCACGCCGAGGCGGCGCCCCACGCACATGTAGACGACCGAGAGCGAGATGGGGATTCCGAGGCGCCGCTCGAGCACCTCGGTCACGAAGCTGTTGGCCGGCTCGTAGTAGTTGTCGGTGTTGCCGCGCAGCCCTTCGCGCTCGAACAGCACCTTGTTCATGGCCCCGAGCACCCGCTCCACCGTCGCGTCAGCCGCGTCCGGGTCCACCAGCGCCCGCACCTGCGCTGCGAGCCGGTCCAGACGCGCCGCAACCCAGCTTCGGTCGACGGGCCGCTCCAGCTCCTCCACCAGACACGCGCCCTCCTCCACCAGCGCCGCCGCCGCCGCGCTGCCCGCCCCCGCCGCCCCCGCCTCCCCGAGCAGCTGCGACCACTTGTCCCGCAGCGTCACGTCCCTCGCCAGCCACGCTGCGTGCGCTGCCGCGCGTCGGATCTGCGCGGGCGCCAGGCTGTTAGAAGGACCATAGCCACGCGCAGTAGTGTGTGCCGCAGCTGCTGCACCTGGCCGCAGCACCTGGCAAGGACTAGGGCCCTAAAGTGCGGTGTTTTGCGCACCTCTCCAGGCCTTCGCCCGATGCATCTGCCTTTAAGGACGCTGAGCGGAATCGGAATGTCGGCAAGTGCGCTATCCGCCGCGTCGGGTGCTTGCCCCCCCCCGTTGTCTCGCGAGAGCGCTTCAAGCGCCTTGCTGAGATGCCGCACACATCCGAGAAGGCGCTCCGCGCACCGCTGCGCAGTCGCAAGGTGGTCGAGGCGCTCTGCTGCCGTCGTTCGCTCGACACGTTCTGCACACTCCCCCCACTCGCAAAGCAGCGGAGGAAGCGCCACAAGCATCGCATAACGCGAGCGGTACGACGCACGCAGCGTGTCGCACCCTGCGACCAGCTCAGTATCCCCCCAAGACTTGGCGTAGAGCAGCTCCCATGGCTCAGCGGAGGAAGCAGCCTGCCGCCATGCCCTGCACACCTCGCTGGAACGCACCTACCGGTGTAGGACTGGCAATTTAATGAATGGAGATTATTCGGCGAGCGACCTGACGGACACACGCGGAAAGGGGCGGCACGGTGTCGCATAGGCCTTCAGACTATCACGGCCGATTCGCTGACTGGGGAGGCACGCACCAGAGCCCGCAGGTCGAGGTGCTTTACAAGATGCTGCAGGCAATCTTCCGGGAGGGGCACATCGACGACCATCGTGGAACGGCCGCCAACCGGGGGCTTGTCGAGCGTTCGATAGGGGGATGCGGGACGGGGCGGGGGGAATGGCTCCAACATTTCCCGGATTTTGACCAGCCTTGGCGAAGAAATTCGCCGTAACGTCATCTCCAAATTTTTCGATCCTTGTCCGCCGGGCGTGCGAAATCCACCCACGCACGCGACCTTCAGACGGAAGAATGCCTCCCGGGTCTGTCCCATCTCAGCGCCTAGGCTGCCGCAAATGATTTGTGCCTCGCCAAGTCAAGGCAACAGCATTCTCTCGGATCTGCGCCCCGCACTTCTCATGCCAGCCTGAAAAATGTGCCGGTTTTATGTGGCCGCTAACCCCCTCGCTGGCAACAGGCTTGTTCCTGTGTTTGTACACGAGGACATGGACGTGCCGTACTCGCCGTGTGGCGACCCCGTCAACCTGTTGTCCCCAGAGTTCCGCCACATGGTACGCAACGGTGCCAGCCTCCTGCCAGCCATGCCTTCCAAGCGGGCAGG
>ENA-UOXV01006740-UOXV01006740.1-marine-metagenome-genome-assembly--contig:-NODE-6740-length-11887-cov-6.776792_pt1 | contig 11887 bp, 13 predicted proteins | sample MGYA00238165_ERZ766961 | MGnify/ENA primary metagenome ERZ766961 (study PRJEB28924, sample SAMN03173240) | marine metagenome | biome: Marine; feature: Water; material: Subsurface seawater | place: North... | reverse complement strand
ACAAGGGCGCCGTGGCGTCTGATCATAAACCGCTTCATGTCGCGCACGTGCCTCACCTCCTCCCACAGGTCCTCGTCCTCCTGGTTCCCACGCTCCGCTATCTCCGCGCCAGCGCCACCGTTCTCCAGTGCCCGCACACGCGCTGCAAAGACGTGCTGCGCCCCCCCCTGCCAGCGGGCGCGCCACCCTATGCTCTAGGAGACGCGGACGCGGCCCCGCGGCCGCTGCAGGGCGAGGGCAGCGGGCAGCTGGCAGGGCACGCCGGCGGTGGCGCGAACCTGGCGGTAAACCTGGACCGGATGCAGCGAGTCCGGCGGTCGCTTGGAGAGGACGTGGATCGGCAGCAGAATCTGCGGCCGGCGCATTTCCCACAACACGCACCTCTCAATACGTCGCATGGGGCGCGAATTTGTCGCACGGGAAACGAGGCGCCTGGAGAGCTCATGGCACTGTGCCTGGCGCGGCGGTGGGCTGATGTTTCCGATGCCTTCAAGCTGTGTTTCGACCACAACGCCGTACGAAATAGAGAAGCACGCACCTGCCCCCGCCAACTCGCGCGGTCAGTCATCCGTTCCCTCCTGGCCCTCCCAGCGGGGGGGGATTGGCATGCCGGTCGCACCCCTGAACGACGGCGCGAGCTCGGGTGGCAGCGTGAATTCGAATTGGTAGGAGCGTGTATCGCCTGGGCGCACAAGCGCCCCTGAAAAGATTTCCACACTTTCGCTGCGGAAGAGCTGCTCCATCTGTACACGGACGGGTCTCAGCAGCGCGGCAGACGGGCAACGTGCTGCGCAGGACCGATGCAAGAGAGCGGGTTGCTCCAAGTGGGAGCGTTGAGATGACCTTGCCAGCTTCACGCTCTCCTGGAAAGCGCTCCGCCAGAAACGGCGAGGTCGGGTTGTTCGCAGCTCCTCCGCGGTCCACCCGCAGCGCGCTTGCCTGCTTCGACGTGACGCGGATCCAGCCCACAGCATGCGCCTGTGCGAGACGTCCCAGACACCCATCAGCTTCTCGAATCGCAATTGGAATACGGCCAGAGAGGGACTGAAGCCGCATACCTCGCAACGGCGAATCGTTACAGACTTGTCGTGTTCCGACGCGCCAGGCCTCGGCGGCCAGGAGATGTGAACAAAAGCGCGCACCTACCCTCGCAAAAGTCGGTGAGCTCCTTTCCATCGATGCGAGGCAGGAGCAAAATGTTGACTACGACAGGTCTGGCCGTTTGCAACGGATTCCCACATCACTATCGCAGTGCTTTGGTGCTTTTGCTGGGAAAGCAGGAGATTGCGAATCATCCCAATCCGGGCCGGATCATTTAGCGCGCCCGCCCTCAAAACATCCTTTCCACTCCGGGTTTGGCCTGAACACATAGCACACCTGCCGCGCAGGATACGCATGCTGCTCCAGAGTCTCGACAGTGCACTGCATCCTTCCTCACCGAGCGCCCTCAGCCCCTTCTCAGCGGCGGTGAGTTTGACGTGAAACTCGACCGTCGAGTTTCACGGGCCCGCCTCTGTGACAGCGAATACTGCGCGCTCTCTCTCCTTTGAACGAGGGCAACTGCACCTATTGCTGCTCTTCGAATACATTCACATCCTGTGCTACACGTGCTAGTACGTGCGCAAGCCAGGGTGAGACGCCCAAGCTTGACCCGAAGCGGCATCTCTCGCAGCGCAGCAGCGCGGGAGCGCACAGGTGCGCGCTTGAGGAAAGTTTACAGGAACCAATAGAACCGCTGCCCATGTTTTCTGAGCCACTCTCCTGCAGCTGGTCATGATCGCAAGCCCGCACGCCGCCTCGCAGCACCGATGAGCGCCCTTCCGCGCTCCGACGGCACCGCACGCTCTGCGCTGCGCCGCACAGCCTGTTCGCGGGATGGGGCTTGCGCCGCAGTCGGGGCCGCGGCAGCGCGGCGCGGAGGCGAGGGAGCGAGTCGTGCGGCCTGCGCGAGCGCACCGACTTCGCCCTGGAGTGCGGGCGACGCGCTGGTGCAGACGAGGCCCACCTGCTCCAGCGTACTGTTCTCCGCCAGCGCCGCGCGCAACGCCCGCGCCCCGGCGTCTGTGACAGAGCCACACTCGCCGAGCCACAGCCGCCGCAGACCGCGGTTGGCGCGAAGCGCTCGAGCAAGCGTTTCCGCCCCCTTATCTGTCACGCCTGTTCCCCACAGTGATAGTTCCGAGAGCGTGTTGCTCACCGCCAGCATTTGTGCAATGGCTGCCGCCCCAGCGTCACCAACGTCGGGGTTCCCATCGAGCCCGAGAACCTTCACGAAGCGTGCTTGGCGCTCCGATAAAAGTGCTGCAATTTCTACGACTTGATCATCGCGGAGCTCGCAACGAGCGAGCGTGATGCTCCGCGTCTTGCCCGATCGAATGATCTCGCGCAATGCTTGCATGTCTCCTTTCTTCAGCTTGCAGCCAGTGACCTCGAGGTCGGGGGGAGGGTCACGTGCATCGATGCACTCCTGAATTTTGAGCGCAATTGTAGCGCCAGATGGCTCGATAGGGCTGTCAGGGCCGCTTGCAATGGGCGTCGCGGTGCCGCTGAGATCGGTTTCAGCTGGCTCCGGCGAGCTTGCCGTATCTGCCCCCTCCACCTCCAATGCACGATGTACATGTGTCATCATCGCAGATTCAGCTGATTCGAGATTCGATGATGGGTTTCCATGGCCCGCCTGCTGCTCTGGTGCGGGTGCAGCCGCCTCGCTCGGCGGGTCAACCGCATCTCGCGGGGCGGAGCTCCCACAGCCCATCCAAGCTGGTCTGAATTTTGTTCCCGAGGAGTCAGAATCGCACTGATGCGTTCCCAGATCTATTGAATGATCACAATCGCGCTGGCTCGAATACGTGCAACCTGACCGTCTTCTCGCGCGTGTCTGCTGACCCGACGACTCCCTCTCTCCAAGGCGCAAAATGTATCGTTGACTCAGAAAAACGAAGACAAAGTCTCCTTTTGGGTTTAAGTCAATGCACGATTCGCTTTGTTGACTGAAACTCTTGTTTGAGGATTCGTTCACGACTTGTGCAAGCAAGTCCGGAGGTGGGCCGCAGAGTCGGACCGGCGCGCGCGGGACACTAAGGAGGGCGGCACGCCACTCGTTCGCGCAACCAGCAACGATGGGGGATCTTGCGCAGTTCGAAGCAATGATCAGGTCGCAGGACTCTCCCGCTTCCCCAGACGCTCCGCCTGCCCGGCTGGAAATGCACGTGCGGTGATGAGTTTTGTGGAGACCGCCTTGCGAGCCCTGTGTCCACATCACCGTCCAGTGAGCCCGATTTGGCCATAGCAGACGGCATACTAGGCCGGAGTTTGCGGCATTACCCATTCATTGGCTGCGGGTCAGTGGCTTGGGTGCTGAGATCCCTCGCGCCTGCTCGTTCTGATCACGGGAGCGACGCTCTCGACAGGACTCTAATGTCACCGTCCAACGAGGAACGAAATGATGCAGAGACTGCGTTCGAGCGGCTGTGCAAGCAGCCTGAGACAGCAGCCCCGCTCCTCTGTGGTGGCATGACGCAGTCGCAGGACATGACCGTGCGCGGCTTGACCGCGGTCATGTTCCGCAAGCGTGTGAATGAGGAGTTCTACAATCAGCTCAGCGCCCCGACTCAGAATGCTCTCAAGTCAGCGCTTGTGGCTGCTGTGGAAAACGAGCAGGTTTTGTCCTGTAGAGGCTTCCTATGCCGCATCCTGCGCCCCGCGTGTCGACGGCCTGCGAGTTGACCCTGCCCCACCTCTACCCTCTTCCTCATTGCAGGACCACAACGTTCGTAAGAAGATCGCTGACACGACCGGAGAGATCGCTTCGATGATTCTGGAGTCGGAGACGGGCGCATGGCCTGAGATCCTGCCGTTTCTCTTCCAGTCCGCGCGCTCGCAAAACGGTCCGCTCCGCGAGAGCTCGATGCTGATCATTGCGCGCCTAACGTATATTCCCTCCCTGTCGACACCGCCGCACCATTGCTGCTGTTTGAACCCCGATTTTGATTTGAAGCTCGTACTAACCTTATCTCCTCTACAATAACTGGTGGGCGCGCTTCCAAATCCAGGTTTGCGGCAAGCGACGTGCTTGTGCAGAATTTACAGACGGTACTTGAGTTGTGCTCCACTACACTGCAGGACGCAGCCAAAGACGTACGCCTCGCGGCACTTACTGCTACCTGTAACTTTGTCGTGGCGATCTCGGAGCAGAAACAGCAGATGGAGGCAGCATCGGAGCTTGTCCCTGTCATGTTCGGAGTGCTGTCAGCAGCGCTCAATGAATCTGACGAGGAGTCGGCGCGTTCAGCGCTTGAGGAATTCATCGCAGTTGGGGAAGAAGCCCCGAAGTTCTTCCGCAAGTTCCTTGACCCGCTCGTCACCATGTCGCTGCAGATCGTGACCGCCGAGAACCTCGAGGAGCAGACTCGCTTCCTCGCCGTTGAGCTGCTGCTCACCATCTCGGAGCAAGCGCCTGCGATGATGCGCAAACATGCGGTATTCATTCAGAACATGGTTCCCATGGCTCTGAAGCTGATGCTGAACGTCGACGACGTCGATATCGCGGAGTGGAATTCCACTACGGAAGACGACGACGACGACGAGTCGAACTCTCTCGACGTCGGCAAAGACGCTCTCGACCGCCTCGCGCTTTCGATTGGTGGAAACAAGGTGTTTGAACTGGCCTTCCGACCAGAGCTCGTCCCGACATTCCTTAACCACCCGGAGTGGGTTTATCGCCACGCCGCCCTCTCGTGTATCTCCCAAATTGCAGAAGGCTGCGCCAAGCAGATGAAAGCGAAGCTTGGCGATATCGTCGAGCTGGTTTGTCTTCCCTACCTTCCATCTCATTCTCATTCTGTTGCACCCCAGCTTCAAAGTTTTCGGCAGCTTACCGTGCACTCACCAGCCCGCACGTTGACGAGTCTGCGGGCCCAGATTGCGTTGCGCTTTGTCGACGAACACCCGCGTGTGCGCTGGGCGGCTATCAACGCGATGGGGCAACTTGAGACCGATCTTGGGCCGGACCTGCAGAACGCTTACCACGCACGTGTGCTCCCTGCACTTGTGCACGTAATGGACGATGCTGCAAATCCGCGCGTGCAGTCGCACGCTGCTGCTGCCGTGATCAACTTCACAGAAAACTGCGAGAAGGAGACCCTCACTGATTATCTTCAGGGGCTACTCGGTAAGCTCGTCGAGTTGCTGCAAGGGGGGGTCCGAATTGTGCAAGAGCAGGCTATCACGGCAATCGCGTCTGTTGCAGACTGTGCTGAAGAGATGTTCGCTCCCTACTATGGGAGCATTATGCCTACGCTCAAACAGATGCTCCTGCAGTGCGCGTCCAAGGAGCAGCGCTTGCTTCGTGGAAAAACAATGGAATGTATATCTCTGATCGGCATCGCAGTTGGCAAGGACATCTTTAAGGCCGATGCCAAGGAAGTGATGGACATGTTCCTTGCGACGCAGAACAACGCTATGGACCCCGACGACCCGCAGGCCTCCTACCTTCTCCAGGCGTGGGGCCGCGTCGCCAAAGCACTTGGTCCAGACTTCATCCCTTATTTGAATTTTGTCATGCCCCCGCTACTCCGCAGTGCAGCACTCAGGGCGGAAACGGATATTACCGACGTTGGTGAGGACGATGGTGACGATGAAGAGGGCGTGGCAACCGTCATGATTGAGACTGATAAGGGGACAAAGAAAGTTGCTCTCAAGACGTCAGCCCTCGAGGAGAAGGAAACCGCGTGCAACATGCTCGTCTGCTACTTTGCGGAGTTGCAGGAGGGCATGTTTCCATACATTCAGCAGGTCGCGCAGCTCATGATCCCACTCATCGCGTTCGTGTATTCGTCCGAGATCCGAACAGCCGCTTCTGCGCTCATGCCGGAGCTCGTGCGCGCCGCCGTGGCTAGTTTGAAACAGAACATCTGTCCGCCGGATTTTGTCGCGCATCTATGCTCTGCGGTATTTGACAAGGTGGTTACCGCAATTGTTGAAGAGCCTGAGCCGGAGGTGCAGCTCGCTCTTCTCGAGGCGCTAAATGAGTCGCTCGACCACGGCGGGCCGGGCTGCTTGGGAGACCAAGACAAGGCCAAGGGGGTTCTGGAGTCCCTCGCAACTGTCACCGGCGAGGTTATGCTGCGTATTAAGGGTCGCTCGGAAGCGCAGAAGGACGAGGACTTCGATGAGGAGGAGAAGGAGGCTCAGGAAGAGGAGATTCTGCGTGACGACTCGCTGCTCGATCAGGTTGCGAACTGCATCGGGCAACTTTCCAAGACGCACCCGCACGGCGTTGTGACGCATTTCAACCAAGACTATATGCAGCTGTACTCGGGACTCGTCCAGTCCTCCCAGACTGCGCACCGTCGCATCGGTATCTGTATTTTTGACGAGGTGATCGAGGGCCTTGGGGAGCACGGGCAGAATTTCATCGGCCAGCTGTTGCCACATCTCGTTGCGTTCACCACCGATCCTGCCGCAGAGGTACCAACCTTGCGCCGTCCCGGCCCGACTTGGGCGCTCTTCCCAGGACAATGTTGCGACGCAGATGCCCATTGCACTGCTTTGCCGAGTGTCGATGCTGACAAACAAGCTCCCTCTTCTGATCCGCTCTGAAGACAAACGCTTACCGGAATCTTTTACTGTCTGAGACACCGAGCTCCACTAGAAGCTTTCGTCTCCCGCGCACCTTTTCGCTGACTCGCAGCGCATGTGTTCGCAGGTGCGACAAGCGGCAGTGTACGGGCTAGGATGCTGTGCGCAATTTGGTGGCCCTATCTTCAAGAACGCGGCGGCGCAAGTCATGCAGTCGATCCAGCAAGTTATGGGGGCGCCAAATGCGCGCAGCAAAGAAAACGTCATGGCGACGGACAACGCTGTCTCTGCGCTCGGTAAGACGATCGAATTTCACAGCGATTCCATTGGCGATCGCGCAGTAGCTATGCAGGCATTCCTTTCGTACCTGCCCGTCACAGGCGACGCGGCAGAAGGCGCGGTTGTGCACACAAGGTTGCTCACCTTTCTTGAGAATGGCGAGCCCGTTGTGTTCGAGAATCCAGAGCAGTGGCTACCCAAAATCCTAAACGTCCTCGCGGAGGTGCTGGACACCGAAGCTTTCGACGAGGGTGGCAGTGCCAGGTGGAAACAGCTGATGCTACGCCTCCAGCAGGACGCACACCTCGGGGGAATCACTGCAAAGGCTTTCCAGAGCCTTGATGCCTCAGGACAGAGCAAGATCAACACCCTGATGGCCGCATGATAGATGCCTAGAAGTTGGGCAGTAGGATGAGGGAAGTGGCGATGAGGGCAGCCGAGCGCGTGAGGCTCGGGGCCGGTGCGCTGAAATGAAGATTACGCAGGACCTTTCTGGCAGATGCGATTTTGCTAGTTAGGAGAAAGCGGTGTTCACTCAGCAGGGTCCACTCGTGGGAGAACACGCCAACGACAGGTACATTGGCCCACCAACCAGTCGCAAGTTTTCATCAGAGTGATTGAGGAGTCAGAGGCGCGTGCTAAAGAGCGAAGGCCGTCAGCTCCAGCGCAGTAGTTGAGTGATAAGCCCTCATTGCCTACGATTGATGACCGTCGAACACTTGCATGCTTTCGTCAAAGTTGAAGGCTTCATCAGTGAGCATTGAACTCATCAGTAAGCTGAGAGGGAATGGTCTCATCACGATGCCTCCGTCCCCTCAAAGCAGCGAGCATGATGGGGCTTTTGAGAAACTGCATGACATCTTCAACGAGCGGCGCGCACTCTGCAAAACGTGCCAAAGTGTGTCTTGCTGAGTCTACTGCGAAAGGCGCAGGCATGCAACAGATGGGATACAAAGCGCTGGCATCAGTCTGCGCGGGCTGTCCCGAGTGCAACAAGAAGTTCGCGACCAGAGCTGCCCTAACGAGGAACCTCCGGTCCCATTGGCGCACCACAGGGCACAAACCGTCTCCCCAGACAGACGTCGGTCCGAAAACGTACTCAGTGGCCATACCGTCGCCGCAGCGCCTCTTCAGCTCATTTGCAACCTCAAAGAGCGCCTTTCCAAGCTGATTAAGCATCCTTGCGGGGGGCTGTGAAGTCAAAAGAGAATTCGACGATCGCTGCGCTCCTGACACGGGCCTCAGGGACTGAATGACACTTTTTGCACGTGCATTGGCGGGCGCAGACCTTTCCACGAGTTCTGCGAAGCCCGTGCATTCCGTGCTGACTCGCTCGTCTGCTTCCTCGGACTCCGTCGGGTCATTCTGTTCAAGGACCGATCAGCGCATCTGAAGGCGACCATGAATGGATATCATTTGAGTATCACGGAGGGTCATTAGCAGCTTTCGTTTGACCGCCTCTACGTGTAACCTTGAATCCGATCTCCACCTCTACTTCAAACGATTTGCATGCATCTGGTGAGGCGTTCTGGAGAACGGCGAGCATAGCCTCCAATCTGCTCTGAAAGTGCTCGCGCTCTGCTCCACCGCACTGCCGTCAGACTGGTTCGGAGGATCAGGCAGTCCCCGAGATTTGTGTCCAGAGCTATCTTGATATTTAGGCAATTTTGGGTGTGTGCGGGCACCAAGGCAATGCATCTCAGCTTCGCCTCGGTTCTTCTCATTCGCCCTTCCAATGGAACTGCGAAGCTGCTCTGCTGTTGCCTCAAGCTCCGATATTTTTACTGCCTCTGTGCTACTACACGCTTCAACTTCGGCAACAAGATCCGCAAGGCAACGGATAGAGTCATTATGTTGCTCGATCTCGTCTGCTAGCTCTTGCTTCTCCTTCATAAGCGCCATGCTGCGAGCCTGCACTTCCCGCGGAGGCTATCACACGCTTGCTCTGGCTCTGCGCCCGGCGCTACAGAGAGCAGTCAAAACTGGAAATCACCTTTGCACACGCGCATTCCTCCTTCAATGTGAAAATTGCATCTCGAAACTTCCTGGCCTGGGCCATCGGATCGGACGTCGTCATCATGCCAGCGATAGAGAGATCCTGTTTGTGGCTAGCCAGATCAAGTTGTTTTTTTCCCCCCTCTCCTCACCCCCAATACACACATTGAACCAGCCGAATGCAGTACAATCGTTCCTGTGGTGTCTCGCGGCTCCCGAAACCTCGGCGGCTTGCGGCCCCTCCGAAAACGTGCAGTGCTGGTGAAGACGAGGTGAATCGGAGTCATTTAAGATGCCGAAGGATCTGGCAGGGCAGGAGGTGATCGAGACAGCGGATGCGGGGCATCGGCGACCTCTTGTCTTCTTCGACCTGTCGCAAGCAAGCGGGCTATCCGGACGAATTGTGATGGAGCTCTTTGATGACATCGTGCCAAAGACAGTCGAGAATTTCAGGTCTGCATTTCCAACGATGGTAGTCTGCCCAGGCGCCATCACTCCAGTTGGCTGATGTGGCATGCATGCGCAGCGTTTGATTGAGAGTGCATGAGTGCAGGAAGATCTGCACCGGGGAGCACATTGGAAAGTCAGGGAAATCGCTGCACTACAAGGGCTCGATCTTCCATCGTGTCATTCCCGACTTCATGTTGCAGGTTCTCGCTTTGAAGTGCCTCTATCCAATGAAAGAAGAGCTTAGACATGATGTAGCCTCCTCGTTGCTTTAGTTCCCGCCTGGTAACTTTCTGAAAGCAACTTCGGGATGTAGGGTGGAGACATCACCAAGGGAAATGGGACTGGAGGTGAGAGCATCTACGGCCGCGAGTTCGCTGACGAGAATTTTGCGATCCGGCATACGACGCGCGGGCTTCTCTCCATGGCCAACGCAGGTGTGAATTCGGCTTCCTCGCATTCCGCTGACGTTTCTGACCACAACCCTCAGCGGCCGACTTGTGCAACTGTTTCGGTGAGCAGTAGTCGTTTTGACATGCTCCTCTACCTGCAGGACACAACACCAACAACTCGCAGTTCTTCATCACTGTCAAAGCAACCCCTTGGCTTGATGGGAAGCACACCGTGTTTGGGCGCGTCACTGAGGGCATCGACCTGGTAATGGACCTCAATCGAGTCAAAACTATCAGCGACAAACCAGTTCAGCAGATTGTAAGCTCCCCTATCCGCCACCGACGCTGCCCAGCGTCAAAGGTTTTCCATTCATTCCGCACTCCTTTCCACCTGAGGGACATCTACTGTCTCGGAGGATGCCGGAGGCGCGCCGTGACGCACGAAGCCCTGTCAGGTTATCAAAGACTGCGGAGAAGTTGTTGATGAGGAGCGTGCAGCACAGTTGGAAGAGGAGCGTAAGCGGCGCGAGCAGGAAGAACGGGACGCGGGCAAGTCTGAGGTTCAAAAATCTCACGAGCGCGTGTGCGCCGCGCGCGCGAAGGTCTTCCCCACAGCTTTGGGGACGCGAGTGGGAGGTGCCTATGCTTTGTCACAGACCTACCCTGTTAGTCTGGTAGCTGCCGCAGCTGTTTCGCGGCGGAGGAGCACACCGCGAGTGCCAACGCGCAGCCTCACCGCCACAGGTCGAGGCGGAGGCCAAGGCGGTGGTAGCACAGGTATCTGACGCCGTTTCGGCGGGGCTCAAGCGCGTTGCTCCTGCCGTTGGCGATGGCGTTACGCCGGATAAGCGGATCAAGGGCGGGATGTTCGCGGGGCTCGACGGTAGTGACGATTCGGACGGAAGCGATGAGTGAAGTGCACCGCGCTCGCGTGACCTGGCCAGCGATTCGGGCAGCGATAGCTTGTGCAGTGTGAGTGGCTTCCTGGAACGATCGACCCGGGTCTACTCGTAAAGCATACCGTTGCCAGACCAGCAGATCCCCGCTCGAACCACTTTGCGGCGCCCTTACTCCTATGCTCATTCTTCCTGAAGCAGGAGGTGCCTTCACTCTGCTGTAGCTGCACACGCTTCCGGCACGTTGCACCTATTACAGACCTAAAAGCACTCTGGAAGCTGGCCTCTCTCTCTCTCTCTCTCTCACACACACACACACACAAACACACACAGCGGCATTTCAAGGCGCTGGTACGCACTGTTCCGCACCCGCTGTTCCAGCTGCAGCTTAGTGCACCCGAACTGCCTTGTCCCCATGCTGGTAGAACGCCCCTATCTTGTGCCGATCCTGCATCAAATGCCACACAAGTCACATTTCACAGCTCAAGGCACCCGGACAGCGCCGCAGCTCTGTTCATAGCCCACTTCTAGGCTCGTCCATACTGTGCAGCTCCACTTCTTGCCCAAACCGAGCGTTGCCCAGAACGTCACGGGGCATTTGGGGAGGTTCTCACCAGCATCCTAGCGCGAAGCTTATTGGACGATATCGTTGCACGCGCAAAGTCTGAATTCTGATGCCTCATCGCAAGGCTTTCCGCCCCGTGGTGAATGCGCTTTGCCCGGGAGAGGTGTTCGCATTCCAGAGGATCCCGGCCCGCACATTCCGCTGCAACCCCTCCGCAGCTTCAACGTCAGTTTCCCGTTACACACGGCGAGTATTGAGTGAGTATTGTGTCCGCGCCGCTTCATAGAAGATGCGGCCAAGAGGCTGTGCGGAATGCTGTGTTGGCATGGGGCTCACCATGGTCCAGCTTGGTCTGGGGCCCGCCGATGCCGACTTCATCCACATTCTCATCCATCCATCCCGGCAAAGGCGTGATGGCCAGTATCATAACCATCAGCACCAGAATCGCGAAAAGGAAGCCATACGTGATGATGTTCTTCCCCGTCTTACTCTTGTCCCAGTCCGGTTGCATGATGTCTCCGTTGGAGCCTAACCTGAACTCTGCTTCGGCAGGTACCTACCACTTCAGGCCCAACAAACAAGACCACCTGTCTTTGCTTGCCGTCGAAGACCCAAAAATGGTCCAACAGCTCACACAGGGCCCGCGCAGCTGCTTCCCTGGAGTCTGCCGTGCGGGTCAGAGATGTGGAGCGTCGAAAGGCTGCGTTGACTGAAGGTTTGTTTGTGACGTCCTA
>ENA-UOXV01006739-UOXV01006739.1-marine-metagenome-genome-assembly--contig:-NODE-6739-length-11888-cov-4.157864_pt1 | contig 11888 bp, 10 predicted proteins | sample MGYA00238165_ERZ766961 | MGnify/ENA primary metagenome ERZ766961 (study PRJEB28924, sample SAMN03173240) | marine metagenome | biome: Marine; feature: Water; material: Subsurface seawater | place: North... | reverse complement strand
AATTATTAATTAATTTTTTTTTTTTGTATTTTTTAAAAATTGATTTTATTAAAAATAAATTTAATTTATCAGCATTAGGGTTATTACAAATTTGAACTGTATCAATAAAATCAAGTTTATACCTTTCTAATATTACATTTATTTGTTTTGGAATATTAAATAATTTTTTTATAGGGTTTTTGTTAATTTTAATCTTAAATATTAGCTTTGGTTTATTTAAATTTTCAGAAAAGGCTCTCAAAAAATATTGATCGACATGCTCGTAATTTAAAGCACTATGTATATAATCTTGATTGTTAATAGTTTCTGAAAAGATTTTCCAATAATCTTCGTTGAATTTAAAACTTAACCCCCCAGTTCCAATCCCAAATTGCATTAAATTATTGCCAAAATGTAGAATGAAAAATAGTTTGTCTATTTTTTGAATTAATAAGGTTATTCAATATAGACTTAACCCTTGGAAAAAAATACAACAAAAATGTCTTAAGTCTAATGGTTTTTATTATTAAATTTTTGTTAAAGGAATTATGATTAACTTTAACATTATTAAGATCAAAATTTTTAGAGTAAGGTTCTGTAAAATTAAATATATCCTTATTATCAGAATTTTGAATAGTATCAGACTTAATATGCCTTAAATGAAAATGAAGTCTTTTTTTTTTACAGAAACCTTGATGCAAAAGTCCTGATTGATGAAATAAGATATCGCCTTTTTTAGCAATAATAATATCATACATGTCGCGAGGTAATTCGACAAACGAATTGTCTTCATCAATCTGACTGTCGGTAGAAATATTATATTTTTTTAATAATGAATTTTTATTTTTTGGTACAATTCGATAACCCTCCTCATCTTGCAAATAAATTATAGCTTGAATAGAATGGGGGGATGGATATTCCGAGTCATCTCTGTGCCATTCACCCTGATAATTATAAAAACTAGAATTTGTATGTAATCGAACAAGTGTTGTATTAAAATCTTTCCACTCTAATGTTTCTAGCAAATTTTTTTTATAATCAAGTTTTTGAAATTCTTCAAATGTACTATCATTAAGATCTTTATTCAAAGGATAGTCAACGCCAAATATATTAATATTATTAAAAAAAGGATAGTAATCTCTATATACTTTAATGTGTTTCCATAGATTTTTTTTACTTTTTTCAACTATAGAATTAGCAATATTAGAAATGTTTATTAATTTTTCTTCACTAAAAAAGGATTTTAGAAAAAAATATCCTTTTTTATTTAAGTGTTCTTTTGCGTCATATAAATTCATAAAATAAATACATATTATAAAGTACTTTGTTCACAAACTAAATAATAAAATTAGCATAAATTTAACAAAATATTTGCTAAAAATCTTTATTTAAAATTTTTTCAAGAACATGAATTTTTTTAATATCGTTATTTGCATAATATTTTATGAAAGCAGAGATTTTGGATATTTTTCTTTTAAAATACATATTTAAATTTTTTAAATTATTAATTTTATTAATATATTTTTTTAATGACTCCGGCTCAGTAAATAAGAAATGATTTTTGACTAAGATTTTAATATAAGCAATACTTTGTTTTGAAAAATTATTTAAATTAAAATTAACAATACATAGGCAGTTCATCTTTAACGATAACATTTCTAAAAATCCAGTACTAAAATAATTAAAAATTACAAGGCTATTTTTTAAGTTATAATCTAAGATATTTTTGCTTGAGTAAGTCAATTTAACATCGACATTAGATAAATTTTTTTTAAAGTACATTTTGTAAAAATCTTTTAAATAAATATCATCAATATGGTTTTTGATTTCAAATTTATATTTTTTAATTTTATTCATATGTAAAATTAGATGTACGATTTTTTCTAATTTGAAAAAAAAATTTCTTTTTGAATTTTCGACTTCAATTGAATTTGGAAAGTTTTCATTTATGAATATAATTTTGTCAATTTTATTTATGTTAAGTTTCCTTTTTTTTTTGAAACTTTTAAATAACAATGTTGGGCAATCTTTTTTTTTATATTTCCACCCCCACGTTAAAAAATGATCTGAAGTTGACCGTTCAGAAGTGTCACTGTGTGTTTTGTTTTTAAAAAAACCGTAATTAGCGCCATGCTGTCCAGCTATAAATCTTGTTTTTTTATTTTTCATTTTATCTATTAATAAAAATTTAAAATAATCATCATAAACAAAATTATTAGAAGTAAATACATATTTAGGTTCTTCTACTAAACTTTCGTCTTTTACAAAATTTCTACAAGCTTTAAAGCTTTCAAGATAACACATCGGAAAAAGAAATTGGGACATAGAAAATACAATTCTCTCAAATTCATTCAGTTTTTTTTTATTAAAAATAGGTAAAATAGTTTTTTTTTTATTTATAGAAAATTTTTTTTTAGGTATAAAATTTGTAAATTCTCCAAACTTTTTTATAAAATAAACATTCCATAAAAAGAAATAATTCTCTTTTATTAAAAACAAATATTCAGTAGCTTTGGGCAAGTAAGTATTAACTATTATAGGAGAATTTTTTTTTAATGTAAATTTGAGAAAAAAATTAATAGAATTAATTATTAGTAGTTTTATTTTCTTTGTAATTTTGATTTTTTGAAAAATATATGGGACATCTGTTTTTTTATTTCTAATAAAAATTTTTATTTTTTTGTTATTTTTAAATATTTCTCTTGAAATTTCATATAATATATAATTATTTATATTCTCAGATTTTAAAAAAGATAAGAATTCTAAAACTGTTTTTGGCCTTGAAATCGCTTTTTTATCAAAACTAAAATGTAGTTCATTAATATTGTTATTTTTGATAATATTTTTTAAATAATGAATTCTAAAAAAAATTGAATGTAAAAAAATTTTAGTCCATCTACCAATTAATATTGTCCATAACTTTTTGTTAAAATTTACTGAATGAATAGTATTTAATTTTAAGATTAATTCATTTAAAAATTTCTTTTCATAGTTTTTTAAAAAAAAAGTATTTGTACTATTTAAATAAATCTCTTTATATCTTGGAAAAGAGTTAAAATATTTGATATTAGGAAATATTATCCATTCGCAAAATAGCTTTTTCTTTGTTAATTTTGCTTTGTAGAAAAAAATTTTTTTCACTTTTATATCTAATTAATACTTTAATAAATTTTTACTAATTTTTGTTTAGTTAATGTTTTTAAATTTTTTTTTATAATATTAATATTAATTTTACTTTTTTTGGATATTTCCAATAAATCATTTTTTCCATCACACCACGTAAGAATATTTAAAATATCCTGTGAATTAGTTATTTTTTTTTTAAAAAAGCTTAAGGTTGGGTACAAATTGTATTTAGTTAAAAAGGGTTCACACAAAACAGTAGTTGATGGAAATTGTTTTTTTTCTAAAATTTGTAATGTTTGTTTTAAGTATTTTAAGCTTCCTAATAGGCCTTTTTGACTAACAACTTTTTCATAATTATCTTCAGAAGTATGATATTCTTTATATTTTCCAAACTTTGATCTAGTAATTGTTCCTATTGGCAAATCAACAAATGGTGCACAATATTGTCTTTCATCACTACCTCTTTCGTTCCAATGATAAATTTTAAATTTTTTTTTATTTTTTTTCAAAACACTTTGATATACCTTATCACTAATCGAGTTACCGTATTTTGAAGGTATATAAGAGTAAATTTCATTGTCACCAACACATGATATATTGTAGCCAGCTATAATATATTTTTTTAAATAATTTAGATTTTTATTTAAATAAGCTATAGATCCAATAGTTTCTGGAATAAACAAGATTCTATAGGAATAATTTAATTTATTTTTTTTGCTAAGATTATCCAACCATTTTGAAACATATGCCAAAACTACTGGTCCAGATAACTCGTTATTAGCCATTGATGGATGGCATATATAAGATGATAAAAAAATTTCTTTTTTACTTTTGCCCTTAATTAAAATTTCCCCATAATGCATTTTGCCTTTTTTAAATTTACTATCAATAAATACTTCATACATTCCTTTTTTTAGTTTCTTAAATTCATTATACTTAATACAAAATCCCCAGTATTTTTTATAGTAAGAAGTCACATAAGGTATTGCCGTTGGATAATTTTTTAAAGTATGTAATTTTTTTTTTAAAAGGGAAAGTGTTATTTTCTTTTTAATTGGAAGGCTATAGCCAACTAAATGAAGATTATTTTTTTTAAAATTGCAAATTTTTTCTCCACTTGGATTAATAATAAATGCATTCTTAACATTCCACTCTTCTGGAATTCTCCAGTCATACACCTTCTTTCCGCTCTTAAAAAATTTAATTTTTAGATTTTTACAAACATTTTTAATTATTTTAAGACTTTTAATATTACCAACTCCTGTTAACGACCTGTTAATAGGAAATAAAATTTTTAATAAACTAATCATATTTTTTCAATATTTTTGAAATGCTTATAAAGCTAGTAAAGTATTTAGCATTAATTTTGACCTTAAATTTTTTTTCAAGTTCAAATGATATTGATAAAAAATCTAAAGAATCTAATGGGTAATTTAATAAGAATGAATTGGACTTATTTTTAAGATTAGGATGAAGTTTTATGAGAATAGATAGTAAATTTTTTTTAATTTCTTTTTTCATAAATATATTTTTTTAATAGATTAAAATCAACTTTACCATTTTGATTTGTTGGGATTTTTTTAATTTTAATTATATCCTGAAAGTTTATATCTATACCTTTCTTTTTAAGAGAAACATACATCTTATGTATATCTAATTTTTTTTCTACAAACAAATAAAGTTTTCTGTAAAAATTGTTTTTTTTTTCAATTAAATTTAAAATTTTAATATTATTTTTTTTAAATATTTTTTTTATTGACTCTTCAATAAAATCTACAGATATTTTTTTATCATTTATATTAATGATATCTGAAATGCGCCCCTTAAAACTTAAAAAACCATTACTATCCAAATAACCCAAATCACCACTTCGATACCATCCATTAAAAAATTTCTTATTCCATTTTTTTTTATCAGAGTAGCCAATTGCAAGATTCTTACCTTTAATTAGAATCTCCCCAACTTTATTTTTTTTATTTAATTTTAAAATTTTAACTTTTGTCCCTAGAAATGGTTTTCCTTCAGTATGAATTTTGCTAGGGAATTTGGAGCAATTTAAAAATGTTGTTCTCATTGCTTCTGTGGATCCGTAGTTAATAAACAAGTTTATTTTCATTCTTATTAATTTTTTTCTTATTTTTATCGGTAAAAATCCTGAACTTGTTTGAACATACATGCATTTTTTAATTTTTTTTTTAAAATATAAATAATTAATAGATATTAAATTAGATAAAATTTTGGCATTTGTTGAAAAAGAATTGCAATTAAAAGCTTGGTAACAGTTATAAAATTCTGAATATCTATAATTGTCTAGCATTGCAAAGGATGCTTTGCTATTTAGCAACGCAATAATTCTTCCTAAACCAAACGCATGATCTATTGGACAAAAAACTAATTCACAATTGTTTTTGATTTGACCAATCGACATTTTTTTATTTAAATTTTTTGCTACATAAATAAGACTGCTATCTGATAAATAAACATAATTTTTATTTCCTGAAGATCCCGATGATTTTAAGATTAAGCAAGGAGTTTTAGTTTTTTTTTTTATTGGAGATATTTTGGTTATTTTATTACCACGAATATGATAATGAATTTCTATCTTCTCTTGCTGAATTTTTTTTAAACTTTCTGCTGTTGTTGGAAACAAAGAATAACCATTAAGATTTCCAGCATATAAATTTACTAAATAATTGTATTTGTTTTGGGAGCTAATAGAAACAACACACCCTTTCATAATTTTTTTTTTAAATATTTTTGCTTTTTGAATTACATCATTCTTAAAATCCTCCGTGTTAATTATTTTTTTTTTGTAAAAAATATTTTTTGTTTTCGAAAGATTTATGTAACTTAATAATTTTTTACTAAGTCTCATTTTATAAAAGTCTTATATTTAGGCTCTTGCCCAAACCAACAGTAAATATTTTTTTTAAGTAATTTAATATTTTCTTCGTAAAAATCTCTCAAATCGTAAGAATAAATACTTGAATTTCCTAAATTTGTTTTAAAAACTTTATTTTTTTTTTTGAAATTTTTAATAATTATTTTGTTTTTATCTCTACGCATATTTAGATATTTTTTGTAAAGTAAAAACATATAAAATTTTTTACTTTTAATCGAATTACCAGATTTTATTTTTTGGATAAATTCCTTTGTGTATCTGTAAGGCACATTCATCATAAATTCTGCGTGATGAACCTGCGTACAGTTTAAATTAATATTTAGACCCAAGCTTATAAATTTAGATTTAAGACTTATCATTTTGTCAAATGGACTAAATGGTCCATATACATGGAGTGGATTGTTACTGCATATAAATTTGGCTTTTTCGCCTATTGCTGCGACAGAGGCATAAGGATGCATTTGCCTAAACATTTTTTTTTTTTTTAGTAAATAGTTTGAGAAAGACCCACTCTCACTAACGCTATTTAATGGACTAAATATTTCTTTAGATTTGATTAAAGAAAACGAGTGTGTGGGAAATACAACGGTACCTCTTTTTCCTATTTTTTTTATCAATGCCTTAAAAAATAAATTTGGTAATTCTTTAATATTCTCAATTTTACAATTACCAAATAAAGCTAGATTTCCTGATACATAAACAGTATCAGACTTTTTTAGATTAATTTTTTCAAAAGCTTTTTGAATATCTTCAAAATTATATGAATATATTTTCATAGATTTTAATTTATAAAATTAACTATAATTATGTATTTTAATTATTTTTTTTAGTTCTTTTATAGAAAGAAAATTCTTATTGGCATCTGAGCTGTAAAAGAAATCAGTTGGAACTTTTTTATATTTTTTATATTTTTGTATAAGCTTAGTTCCCGCGGGGAGAATCGCATAATACCTTCCTAAGTCATAAGTGTATAATGCATCTGAATTTGAAATCATCTTTTCAGATATTTTTTCTCCTGGTCTAATACCAGTAATTCTAAATTTTGCTTTATTGTTTATGGCTTTTGCCAAATCTATAACTTTAAATGACGGGATCTTAGGAACAAAAATTTCTCCTCCTTTACCATTAAGTAAAGCGTAAATAATTAATTTAACACCATCTTCAATTGAGATATTAAACCTAGTCATTTCTGGATCAGTTATCGTAAACAAGTTTTCTTTTGACTGTTTTAAAAATAATGGCAAAACCGAACCCCTTGAATTCATAACATTTCCATATCTAACTACGCTAGAACAAACTCTGTTACCATAAAACTGATTTGCACTCACAAACAATTTATCACTACAAAGTTTTGTTGATCCATATAAATTGATCGGTTCACAGGCTTTATCAGTTGAAAGGGCTACGATTTTTTTAACTTGATTTTTCACTGCTTGGTCTAGTATATTTCTTGCTCCAATAATATTTGTATCTATAAATTCTGTTGGATTGTATTCAGAGGCGGGCACCTGTTTTAATGCGGCAGCATGAATAATGTAATCAACATTATAAAAAGCCGTATTTAATCTGGAAGGATCTCTAATATCACCTATGAAAAATCGTAGTTTTTTGTGAAATTTTGGAAAGAGTTCGTAATGTTTGCTTAGCTCAGACTGTTTTAGCTCATCTCTGCTAAATATAATCAGTTTTTTAAAATTTATTTTTGAAATTCGCAAATGTTCTATAAAAGCTTTTCCAAGCGATCCTGTTCCTCCAGTAATTAAAATATTTTTACTATTCATCATTCTTTATTAAAGGTAATTTAATTTGACCTTTCTCAATATTATAAACTCTATCACAATAAGATATTGTACTGCTTTTATGTGAAATTATTACAAAAGCAATTTTATTTTTTAATCTTTTAATTTCTTCTAATAATTTGCTTTCATTTAAGCCATCAAGAGAATTGGTAGATTCATCAAGTATCACAAATTTTGGATTAAAATATAGTGATCTTGCAATTGAAAGCCTTTGAATTTGGCCTCCTGAAAAGTTAGACCCAGAGTAATTTACTTTTTCGTATATATTATTTTTGAGATTGAACACATGCTGGTATAAGTTTACCATCTTTAATAAAGAAATAACTTTTTCATCATCAATTAAATGTGGCTCTATACCGAATGCTATATTTTCTCTAATACTTGATTCTAATAAGTGGGTATTTTGTGGAACATAGCCAAATATCTTGAGATTAAATAACTTTTTATACTCAATTTCTTTACCATCAAATAGAATTTTTCCACCGTCAGGTTTCAGCAATCCCAAAAGTATGTCTACAATTGTACTCTTTCCAGATCCAGACTCTCCAACAATTCCAGTTATTTTTCCTGTTACTATTTCTAAATTTAAATTTTTAATTTTAAAGTTAGATTCTTTTTCATAAGAAAAACATACATCTTGAAATACAATTCTTTTTAAGGATACAGAGTTATTTTTATACTTTTGATAATCTTTTTTTTTCTCTAAAATTAAACTTTTACTTTTTTTATATGACATTTCCAAAATTATATTGTCGAAAGACGGGGCTAGATTCTTTATTGATGCAATGCAAGAAGACAATAGCGTCAAAGCTGGTATTAATCTAAGTGCAGAGATTGCAAAAATTGAAATGATTGAAATACTTTCTTCAAAGTTATCATTAAAATTTATTGAGAAAAGAATTATAATAACAATTATGGAAATTAAAATTATCTCTAAAATATATCTTGGTAATTTAGATATAATATTTGGGTACAGGCCACTTATTCCATAAGATTTTGAATAGTTGCCAAAGCTATTACAAAAAATACTTTCACTATTAAAAATTTTGATCTCTTTTATAGAATTGAAGGTAGTTTCAATTTTACTCATAAGCTTTCCTTCTAACTCTTGAGTTAATTTTCCTTTATTTTCAAGTACCTTTTTAAAAAACATAAAATAAACGAAAACAAATGTTAAAACTACTGACAAGGCAAAAAATGTAATTAATAAATTAGAGGTACATAAAAACAAAACAATAAAACTTACTAAGAAAGTTTCTCTTAAAGCTATTGCATTCTGTAAAATATATAAGTGTGCTCTATCCATCTCTCCAGACAAATTTCTAATAATGATAAAAGGATTTTTTTTAAAAAAAAAACTATAATCTGAAACAATGTATTTGCTGTAAAGTTTTAGAGAATTTTTTAACTTGATTTTATAAATAATATAATTTTCAAAAAAAATTACAAAGAGTAAAAAAAAATTTTTTAAAATTGTAAAAATCAACAAGATTAAAGATAAAAAAAATAATATTTCAGTATTCGTCATTGATTTAAAATCTAAAAAATCAGTCAAAAATTTGTAATGAAAAACAAAATTTTTATTTTGAAAGTTCAAAATAAAAGAAATATATTGTGACAAGATTGCAATTGAAACTATTTCAACGATTGAGGACAATAGTGATAAAAACCAAGTCAAAAAAAATTTTGATTTATTTTTTTTTCCAATCAATAAATTTATTTTTTGTATATAACTAATCACTGAAGATATTAAAAAAAATTGTACATAAATTTGCTTTACCCAAATCGTTAAATAATATATTGAAATTTTATGTTTAATTTAAATTTTTACAAGAGATATATAAAAACACTAAATAAAACAAGTTCTCAAATTAACTTAAAAAAAATTGACCATGCCACAAATATAATTTTAAAGGCTATAGAAGATAAAAAAAATATTTTTATCGCTGGTAATGGAGGTTCTGCAGCCGTAGCAAATCATATGTTATGTGACTTTAATAAAGGTATAAAGCTAAGTTCAAAAAAAAAATTAATACCTAAATTTATATCTTTATCAAATTCAATTGAACAAATTACCGCTATCTCAAATGATGTAAGCTTTAAAGAAATTTTTAAGTTTCAATTAGAAAACTATTTAGAAAATGATGACATTGTCATTTTAATGAGTTGCTCTGGTACTTCAAAAAATATAGTCAAAACTTTAAATTATCTTGAAAATAAAAAATGTAAAATAATTTTTTTTACTGGCTTTCAAAAAAAAATGCCAAAAAAAAAAATTGATGTTTACATAAATTTAAAATGTAAAAATTACGGAATTACTGAAGACTTGTTCAGCACTATTTTACATCTAATATCCCAAGGTATTCGATCAAAATTTACAAAAAAAAATGAAATTTTGTAAGTCTCAATAAGTATAATGAAAAAAAAAAAATTTAAAATGAATACTTTTCAGAGGTGTAAACTCCTTAGAAAAAAAGTATTGGAAATTTCTCAAAAAGTTCAAGCAATACACATAGGTGGTTCGTTTTCTATGGTTGAAATATTGGATACAATTTATTTTCAAACTAAGAAAAAGACTGACAGGGTAATTGTTTCAAAAGGACATGCTGCTATAATTCAATATGTAATTCTTAATATGATAGGCAATATGCCTAATAAAATTCTTAACTCCTACACTAAAGAAGATGGTTTGTTAGGAGTTCATCCTGAAATACACTTGCCTGGAATTGAATGCTCAACAGGATCCTTGGGCCACGGGTTAGGTTTTGCAAATGGTCTTGCCTATGCAAATAAAAATAAAAACGTATATGTTGTGATGAGTGACGGTGAATTAATGGAGGGTTCTGTTTGGGAAGCTGCACTTTTATCATCGTCTTTAAATTTGAATAATTTAATAGTGATTATTGATAATAATGATTTACAAAGTGCTACTAGAGCATCAGAAACACACCCAACGCTATATCCTATAAAAGAAAAATTCAAAGATTTTGGTTGGGATGCTGTGGAATGCGATGGACACGATACAAAGAAATTAAAAGCAAATATTTTAAAAAATCATATTAAACCAAAAGTAATAATAGCAAAAACAATAAAAGGTTATCCAATATCCTACATGATGGATAATCCAATATGGCACTATAGGTCTCCGAATAAAGAAGAATACAAGCTAGCGATTAGAGAAATAAATGAGAAATAAATTTTCAGAACATTTGGCAAAACTGGCATCAAAAAATAAAAATATCAATATTGTTGTTGCTGACATTTCTCCAGCCGGTAAAATGGAAGAATTTCAAAAAAAATATAGTTCTAGATTTACAAATGTAGGTGTAGCAGAGCAAGCAATGATTGGCTTCTGCGCAGGATTGGCTGCTTCTGGAAAAATTACTTTTGCATATACAATATCAACTTTTGCACTTTATAGACCGTTTGAAATGGTTAGAGATGATCTTTGTTATCAAAACTTGCCTGTTACTGTTGTTGGCATGGGAGCTGGTACTATCTATTCCACTTTAGGTGGAACTCATTTGGCACAAGAAGATATTTCAATTGCCAGATCCTTGCCGAATATGAGAATTTTAGCGCCTTGTGATCCTTTGGAACTTGAACAATGTTTGAATTTTTGCGTTAAAAATAAAAATGGGCCAATTTACCTAAGGATTGGCAAATCGGGAGAAAAAAATTATTCCGAAATTTCAAAAGAGAAATGGAAATTTGGAAAAATTAGAAAATTAGTAAGCGGCAATAAAATATGCATTCTAACCTACGGGCCTATTGTTGAAAAAGCGTTTAAAATAAAAGACAAATTGGACTTGTCAAATAAAGATATCTCTATTTACTCTACTCATACCTTAAAACCTTTTGATAGCAAGGGCTTGGTAAAAATTTTTAGAACATTCAATAAAATTATCACATTGGAGGATCATTCGGAAATTGGGGGGCTGAAAACAATTGTTGAAAGTGAAGCTTTCTTAAACAAGTACAGAGGACATGTAATATCTTTTGCATTAAAAGATAAATTTATTCATAGATACGGTTCTCAAGAAAATTTACACAAATACCATAATTTAGATCTAAAATATTTA
>ENA-UOXV01006738-UOXV01006738.1-marine-metagenome-genome-assembly--contig:-NODE-6738-length-11895-cov-4.135051_pt1 | contig 11895 bp, 9 predicted proteins | sample MGYA00238165_ERZ766961 | MGnify/ENA primary metagenome ERZ766961 (study PRJEB28924, sample SAMN03173240) | marine metagenome | biome: Marine; feature: Water; material: Subsurface seawater | place: North... | reverse complement strand
AAAGGCGCCCAAATTGTTTGGGGACACAGACGGACGCGTGATGATGACAATTGGAAACGCCTTGCTAGTAGGGTGTTATCTTATTTGATCAAACGTTTCGCCATGCCAAAAAACTCGAAAGTCACGACAGGCAGCTTCTTGCTCATCGATAAAATTGTACTACAGGCAGTTAATCAACTCCGCGAGGTTAACCGTATTACTTTTGCGTTAGTTGGTTGGACCGGATTCGAACAAGATATCGTTTATTATGATCGTCAGTCTCGTATTGCTGGGGCGAGTGGTTGGACTTTTAATCGCATGATTTCGACGATGCTTGATGCACTGATCGGGTTTTCAGAATTACCCGCCCGTATCATTACGGCGACAGGTGTTGTGATGTGGTTATTTAGCATTATTTTAGGCATCTTTTTGCTTTTCAGTTATGTAGCTGGGGATGTCCTCCCTGGGTGGACGAGCACGATGCTTCTATTCACAATATTTTCCGGTATTTTGTTTTTGATGCTTGGAATCATTGGCGAATATTTACACCGGATATATGACGAGGTAACTCAACGTCCCATATACATTGTCAGTGACGCCCGAGGCCCAATAGTGGTTGCTGACACCAAAAATACAACCTACGTAAATGGGGCAATAAAAACGAATGGAGAATGATAACTCCGTAAGAATTGCACTCGGACAGATTCTTGTTGAAGGTGGCGAACCTGACCGAAATCTTGAACGCGCAGAAAAAGCCATCGAAGATGGCGCCAATGCTGGGGCCCAAATCGTGCTTCTTCCGGAATGTCTTGATTTGGGATGGACTCACCCCAGTGCGTTGAACGAAGCAGAATCAATACCTGGCCCTAGAACTGAACGTTTGATTGACAAGGCTCGGCAGTGCGGAGTTTACCTATGCGCGGGATTGACAGAAAAATTCGAAAACCGCGTCTTTAATTCAGCAATTCTTTCTGCCCCAGATGGATCTTTGCTCCACGTCTATCGCAAAATCAATGTCCTAGACGTTGCCCAACAATACTACAGCATTGGCCGAAATTTATCTGTGATAGAGACGCCGCTCGGGAATATTGGCGTAAACATTTGCGCCGATAATTATGCAGACTCACTCGAATTGGGGCATACGTTAGGGCGCATGGGGGCGCAGATTATTTTGTCACCCTCGTCGTGGACAGTGGATTACTCGACAACTAATGACAACCAAGATTATCTTGAAAAATGGGTCAAGCCTTACCACACACTTGCCCAACTCTATGACATGGTTATCGTGAGTGTGACGTCTGTGGGTGTTATTGTTGGTGGTCCATTCGAAGGTAAAAAAATGGTGGGTTGTTCGGTCGTCGTTGGGTCTGAAGGTGTTGTTTTTAGAGATAAATATAACGAGTTTTCTGGCTCTTTAGGTGTTGTGGACATTGAGGTGCCAGCCGAACATTCCATGGGCACTGATATCGGCAAAATGCTGAAAGAAAAGGGGTACGTCAATTCTTACCTTTGATACAAAACATAAGTCACCGAACTCTGCGCCAGCGCGTCGTATGTGTGTAAGATGCATCATCGACGACACTGTTCCTGGCGCCAATTTCGACAAAGATGGAGTCTGTGCTTACTGCCATTTGCACGACGAAATGGATAATCTTTATCCATTAACGGTGGAGGGCGCTTGTCGAGAGGCCATCTTAATTGAGAAAATTAAACGTGCAGGTAAAGGTAGCAAGTACGATTGTGTCATTGGCATAAGCGGTGGGCGCGACAGCACATACCTTCTTCTTCTTGCAGTGCAAAAGGGACTCCGGCCTCTGGCCGTTCATTTTAATGACGGCTTCGGGAATCCTATTGCTGGCGAAAACATGACGAAAGCGACAGAGAAATTAGGCGTTGAGCTCCTCACCGTCACGTCAGACTGGCGAGAGTCCAAGGATTTGAAAATCGCTTGCCTTAAAGCGTCTATTCCTAATGCAAATATGTCCACAGATATAGGCTTGGCAGCCGCACTTTTTGGATCCGCAGCAAAACACAACATTAAATATATTTTGATAGGGCAGTCTTTTCGTACCGAGGGAATTGCACCGCTACCATGGAACTACCTCGATGGTAAGCACTTGAAAGCAATTCATAATCAGTTTGGAACATCAAAGTTGCGGCCTTGGACGGCGAATGACCCAGGCTTTAATTTGGGGTCCAAAGAATTATTCTACTACATCGTGCGTCGTCGTATCCGGACTATACCTTTACTCTACTATCATGACTACGTGCGTTCTGATGTGGATGAGATCATCGTCAACGAATTAGGCTGGACCAATCCAGGTGCTCATTACTTTGATGATTTGTATCAAGCGCTATTGCAGCATCTTCAACGCATTAAATTTAACATGGACCGACGTAAGTTCAATTACAGCGCATTGATTAGAACCGGGCAGATGCATAGGGAAGATGCACTTTCTGATGTGGATAGTATCTATGCCCTAGAAGATCCAAAAATTATAAATCTCTGTATAAAGCGGTTGGGATTAACCCGCGAAGACTTTGACGTCATTTTAGCGGCATCACCAAAAACATTCAGAGATTATCCTTCTGGTTATGATCGCCTTGTGAAACTACGTCTTGTTATTAAAGTCCTGGTTTCGTTAAATCTGGTCCCGCAATCTACGTATCTGAAGTATTATAAGTATGCGTGTTAAAAAGCGTTCAAGTTTGCATTACTTTATATGAAGCTTGAGGTGGACGGTTTCTAAAGGATGGAATACTCTAAATCTACGTGCGAATGATTGTTCATTCTCAGAACAACACGACAATTAAACTCAACCATTTGATGAATTGCAGTCTTTAATAATGCCAATATCTGACAAGGTTATTCTAGGCGATGGTGTTGTTATATTTCATAAGGATCTTGTGAATTTATATGGTTGCACGATTGGCTCAGAGACAAAAATCGGTGCATTCGTAGAGATACAAAAGAATGTTATTGTTGGAAAACGATGCAAAATTTCATCTCATAGTTTCCTATGCGAGGGCGTCTCAATTGAGGATGAAGTCTTCATTGGCCATGGCGTGATGTTCACAAATGATAAATCCCCACGTGCATGCGCGCCAGATGGTCAGCTTCAATCTGAAAAGGATTGGATTGTATTGCCCACGCTTATTAAAAAAGGTGCTTCAATCGGAAGCAATGCCACTATTTTACCGAATGTTACTGTAGGCGAAGGGGCAATGGTTGGAGCTGGTGCAGTTGTCACTGAGGATGTCCTTCCATATGCAGTGGTTGCAGGTTCGCCGGCTCGTCAATTAAAATGACGTCGATTCACAGCAATAGCCGGAAATATATCCTTGAAAATTCAAACGATCATAAACTCAATATGTATTCACATCGCCATAGAGCAATTAAATCATGACATCACCCACGCGCGTTCCATTTGTTGATCTTACGTTCCAGTGGGAGGCGATTAAGGAAAATGCACTTCCCGAACTGACCACGCTTATTGAAAGTAGTGCGTTCGTTCTTGGCCCTTATGTTTCGCGCTTCGAGAAGAACATTGCCAATTATCTAGGCACTGGAAATGCAGTGGGTGTGAATTCCGGGACATCAGCTCTCCATTTAGCACTGATAGCGGCAGGCATTGGACCGGGTGATAAAGTCCTGATCCCAGCTATGTCTTTTATCGCAACAGCTTGGCCCGTCCTTTATGTAGGCGGAATACCGGTGTTTTGTGATGTGGAGGAAGCGACGGGGAATATTGACATGCGTGATGTCGAAAAACGCATGGAAAGTGGTGTAAAAGCAATAATACCGGTACATCTTTATGGTCAGTCATCTAACATGGATTTGATTCTTGAGTTTGCAAAAGAACATAATCTTGCTGTCGTAGAAGATGCTGCTCAAGCGATCGGTGCGCAATATGGTGGGCAAACAGTTGGCACTTTGGGGCATTTCGGTTGTTTTAGTTTTTATCCCAGCAAGAACTTGGGCGCTTCAGGTGAGGCCGGATTAGTCATCACCAATGACAACAAAGGTGCTGATAGGCTTCGTTCTCTGCGCCATCACGGACAAACGGCACCAAACACACATAGTGAGGTTGGGTACAATTACCGTATGGATGGCATGCAGGGACTTATTCTTGACCACAAATTGGATCATATAGCCCAGTGGACGCTATTTCGAAAACGTATTGCCAGACTGTACATTGAGGGGCTCTCTTCTTTACCACTTGAGCTTCCTCACCCACACGGTGCCGATCATGTTTATCATCTGTTTGTCGTTCGCACTAAGATGCGGGATGCGCTCCAGCGTCATCTTTCTGATCGTGGTATACAAACCGGCCTCCACTACCCGATTTCCATGCATCGTCAGCCCGCGCTTGCGGGGTATGCGCCAGACCTTGACTCTTATCCTACGGCAGACCGCTATGCCAATGAAGGTCTCTCGTTACCTATCTTCTTCGGAATGACTGACGAGCAAGTTCAGATTGTTATTGATGAGATTATTAAATTTTTTAGTACTACGAAAAATACCTAATAGTCATGGTCAATGCTGCATCGCCCAGCCGTCTCCCGAATTTCATCATTGCAGGTGCACCTCGATGCGCAACCACATGGCTTGCACAGACATTAAACCTTCATCCAGATATTTCGATGGCGCAGCCAATTAAGCCTGAACCAAAATTTTTCCTGATCGATGAGCTGTTTGAGCGTGGGGTGGGGTACTATTCCAAGACATGGTTCGCAGATCTGCCACAAGAAAATGTATTGGGCGAAAAAAGTACAAATTATCTCGAAAGCCCCATTGCTGCTAAGAGAATCAAAGATGTTATTCCTGACGTGAAGCTAATATTTATACTACGCAACCCAGTAAGTAGGGCTTTCTCAAATTATCTTTGGTCGAAGGTTAATGGGATCGAAACTGAAAGCTTTTCTAAAGCACTCGAACTTGAGAAAATGAGAGAGAAGTCACTTCCTAAAAATCTACAATATGCGAGACCGTTTGCTTACCGGGCACGTGGGCTTTATGCGCAAATGCTTGAGTCGTATTATAATTATTTCTCAGCTAATCAAATACTTATCTTGCGATATGAAGATGTCCAAGATGATCCAGAACTTGTCATGCGGAACACACATGACTTTCTTGGCATTCCTGACCGCCCCGTAGATGCAACTAAGTTAGGAATTGTGAATCCTGTAAGGTCTTTAGAGAAAATTTCCGACAATATCGCCGAAGAATTGACCAACTATTTTTTCATTCCTAATCAGGACTTGGCGCAATTAACAGGGTGGGATTTGTGGCCTACTACTTAATCCATAAATCTTTCTTCGCTAGGATTCGGGAATGACCTGGCGAACACTGATTAGGATTGCCGGGACGTCAGTATTTCTAGTGGTCATTGTTTATTTTTTTGATTGGTCAGATTTAAAAGATGCTTTAGGACGGTTATCGGTTGGGTCAATTTTACTTGCGTCTCTTTATTCTTTTATGAGTATCACGTTTCTTTCTATGAGATGGGCTGTACTGGCGGCACCATCAAACAGTCGTATTGGATGGCAAGAGTTCCGTGATGCGTTTTTTGCGCAGATGGTCAGTCTTGTTACTCCAGCCGCAATTGGCGCAGATGCGTATCGGATTATCATCGCCAAGAAGCGCGAAGGCGGCCATTCACGTGCAACCGGCCTTATTATTTTTGAACGAGTCGTTGGTGTCGCTGTTTATTCCTATATATTTTTAATCGCGTATGGATTTTCTTCAAATCAATTCGATGATAAAAATATTTTTAATATCAGCTGCTTAGCATTTTTTTTACTTGGCGCGGCGTTCATTGTCTATCTCATCATTTCATGGGTGTTTTCAAACCGGTTATCATCATGGTTTCGATCACGTCATTATTTGAAGGTAGCTGCAGTCATTGAAGCAGCAACTATCATACCTAAATACCGATTGCTGTTGACGGTAGTGTTCAGTTTTCTTGCCACAATGAGTTGGTTGGCTGCCGTTCAAATTCTTGGACAATCAGTGAATGTCGGTTTGAGCGTGCCAGATATCACTATGGTTAGTATTGTGACTGAGTTTTCACGTTTACTGCCAATATCTATTCAGGGTATCGGTGTTCGTGAAGCAACGTTTGCCTCACTCTCTCAAGTGGCGGGCGGGAACAGTAATGCGGCTCTCGTTGCGTGCGCGTCTGCTTATGCGATACATGCAGTCAATATGATGGTGGCTGGATGGGGCGCAAAAGTTTTGGTATTCGTTAAGAAATAATTGGTGTGTTTAATTTTTAACTACATGGTTTAAAAAAATGGTTCGTATCGGTGTTATCGGTTTTGGTTATTGGGGCCCCAACATTGTTCGCAATTTGCGTGCAAGCGCCTTTTTTGAATTGGTCGCAATTGCTGATCAATCTTCGGATGCTCGCCAAAAGGCATCAGAACTTTATCCCGAAGTAGCGGTCATTGATTCTGCGGACTGCTTGATCGAACGTTTAGACATAGACGCCCTCGTAATTGTAACGCCAGTGGCAACTCATTTCCCTATTGGCAAGAAAGCTTTGTTGGCTGGAAAGCATGTGTTGATCGAAAAACCTCTTTGCACGGGGACGGATGAAGCTCTTGAACTAATCGAGATTGCTGAACGTAACCAACTCACATTAATGGTTGATCATACGTTTTTGTTTACGGGTTCGGTGCAAGCCATTCAGAAACATGTTGCGGACGGCCGCATGGGTAAAATTTGCTACTTTGATTCGATGAGAGTTAACTTAGGGTTGTTCCAACCGGATGTGAATGTTCTTTGGGACCTTGCTCCCCATGACATTTCGATCATCGATTCAATCTTGGATGATGATATCGTTGGTGTGGAGGCAAGTGGCTACTGCCACGTCAACAATACTGTTCCTGATATGGCGTATGTCACAATCCACTTCGCGAATGATGCCGTTGCACATATAAATCTGAGTTGGATGTCACCTGTTAAAATTCGTCGATTTGTTGTTGGTGGTACTGAAAGCATGCTTGTTTGGGATGATTTAGATAGGGATCAAAAAATACGTATTTATGATTCAGGGATTGATTTCCAGCCTGAAGAAGATCGATCTATCATCATACCTGAATATCGGATTGGTGATATTTATTCACCGAGGGTACCTCAAACAGAAGCACTCGGCGGCGTTATAGAGCATTTTGCCAATGTTATTGCTGGAAAAAAAATCTCTATTATGGACGGAAATAAAGGGCTTCGTGTTGTTCGTATCCTGGAAGAAGCCCAGCAACAACTCGATAAAAGCTTGAGAGAGATCGATGCCAGAAAAAGAGACTCTATATGAGCGCACGGGTACTCGTTACAGGCGGAGCCGGTTTTATTGGAAGCCACCTGGTTGATGCGCTCGTCGATGCTGGTGATGCGGTAACTGTTTTGGATGATTTTTCTACAGGCTCACGGGCCAACTTGGTTGATGCGTCTTCAAAAGGTGATGTGCAAATAGTTGAAGGTTCAATTTTGAACCCAGAGATTGTCTCACAAGTAATGAAAGATTGCGACCAGGTGTTTCATTTAGCCGTAAGTTGTGTCCGCCGCTCTATTGGATATCCTCGTCAATCGCATGAAATAAATGCAACTGGCACACTTATCGTACTGGAAGCGGCACGCAAAGCCGGCGTTTCACGATTTGTGTACTGCTCTAGTTCTGAAGTATATGGGAATGCATCGGACGGGCTCTTAAGGGAGTATGAAACATCCTGTCAGCCGCAAACCGTCTATGGCGGTTCTAAGCTTGCAGGGGAAGCGTATACTGAAGGCTATTATCACACCTATGGGTTGCCATGTGTAGTGGTACGCCCTTTCAACGCCTATGGGCCTCGTTCCCATTTACAAGGGGATCTAGCAGAAGTCATCCCACGCTTTGTGATTAGAATATTGAATGGTTTGCCACCAATTATTTTTGGAGATGGCAGCCATGGCCGCGACTTCACGTATGTCACTGATATTGCGCGAGGAGTATTTCTTGCAGGGAAAAGTGATGAACTAGTAGGTGAACGTTTGAATATCGCGTTTGGTAAAATGATTTCAATTTCCGAGGTCTCCAAGATGATTATGCAAGCATGCAACCGTAATGATTTATCGCCTGAATATATGCAAGGGAGGCCAGGAGACGTATTTGTTTTGAATGCGGACACCACTCGGTGTGAGAAGCTTCTGGGCTATAAGGCAAGAATAAAATTTGATGATGGCATTCAGAAATACATCGAATTCTTTAAAGCAAAGCATCTAGATCTACCATCATTACTTGAAGAAGAGGTTGTGAATTGGAGTTTACTCTCAAAGGTTGAAAAGTGATGAAGATGGAAAAGGTCGATTTTGCAAAACCTGCATTCGGGCCTGAGGAAGAGGATGCTGTCACGCGCGTTTTGCGAAGTGGCTGGGTCGTTGGAGGCCCAAACCTCGCCGAATTCGAAAAACGATGCGCTATTCAATCAGGGGCATCAGAGGGTATTGGAGTGTCGTCCTGGACAACAGGAGCATTTTTGGTTCTGAAAGCATTGGGGGTGGGGCCGGGCGATGAGGTTATTGTCCCTTCTCTGACCTTTATAGCATCGGTGAATGTCATAAGGCATGTCGGGGCAACACCTGTATTCGCGGATATCGATCCACGAACTTTTAACATTGACCCGAATGACATACGCAAGAAAATAACTGCACGTACAAAAGTTATTTTACCTGTCGACCAAATTGGGATGCCTTGCGAAATTGATCAAATTCTTAAAATTGCTGCGCAATATGATCTTTTTGTAATACATGACGCTGCGTGTTCAATGGGGAGTTCTTTTCGCGATTCACCTATCGGGAGTTTTGCTCTTGCCACGATATTTAGTTTGCACGCTCGGAAATTGATCACGACGGGTGAAGGCGGAATGATCGTTACAGATGATACCGACTTGGCTGCTCAACTCCGAGTATTACGTCATCAAGGGATGTCAGTATCTGATTATTCTCGACACGGGAAATCGCCAACAGTTGTCGAGAGCTATGGCGAAATCGGGTATAACTTTAGAATAACAGATATACAAGCTGCTATAGGACTCTGTCAGTTGGATAGGCTCCAACAATATATTCACCAGCGAAGACTGATCGCTAAACGATATATTGATGTGTTATCGAATAATCCATTTATTGAGCCTCCCTACGTTCCAGAATATGCATGTCCGAATTGGCAGAGTTTTCAAGTGCGGATAAAACCCAATGGTCCGCTTAGCCGGAACGAGTTAATGGATCAGCTTTTTCATCTGAATATCCAAACACGACGCGGTGTTATGGCGAGCCATCTTGAATTACCTTACAAAGGAAGTGATACAGAGTTACCCGAAACGGAAAAAGCGGCGTCAGAGTGCATGTTGTTACCTATTTACTCGACGATGGAATTACATCAGGCAGATTTGGTTCTCGGCGCATTAAATCAGCTTTATGATCATTTATCAGAAGAGACGCATGGAAAATGCCCCAAGTAACCGACTTGACACCTAAGCTCGATATTAATGAGACTGGCACAGAATTTTCCAAATCGTCAGTACAGCGATACTTTTTATTAATCACACTAGTTTTTTTATTCGCATATTTCACGAATAGTGCCTGTCTATTTTTTGACTACGATGGCGTTAACTGGGCCGTGTTAATGGAATACGCCGGTACATTTTCATCACCATTCTCTAAGGCTATGGTCGATCCTCTGCAGGGGATGTTTGATATATTCATGCAGGGATACAGAGGGGGGCTCCCGCCTGTTCTCATTTTACAGGCGATAAGTGACAATACGTTCAGCAAGGAATTTATTTTGCTGTTCTATTCTTTATTCGTATCATTTTCTATTTATCATCTTGCTCGTTCTATCGGTTTCAACCGCAAAATTTCCTTATTTGCCCCGTTAATTTATGCCACATTAACCCTGCCTCTATTTATGGATACAGGGGTGATCGATAGCATTTCAGGCCTTAATCCAAATTACGTATACTTCATTGGTATTAATGCACTCTCGATCTCCATCGTATGGAGGATCAATGGAACCAACATCAAGGCCGCTATTTTATATACTCTGTTCTTGTCCTTGCTCCTGTTAGGAGCGGCGATTTCTCTTGCACCCTTATTTTCGTACGTATGTCTAGTTACACTGGTCTTTGGACTAGGTGCTTTGGCGTCGACTTCAGATAAAAAAGATATCCTAGTTAAACTAGGGGGCGGTTTATGGATCGTACTTTGTTTGACAGCATCTGGAATTCCAACCTATGCATTAGATTTGTCATCTGCGACAGCTCTTAATGTTTTTGGAAATGAGTTTTTTGAAATTGCTCAATCAAGTGGTAATTTTCTGAAGTACATAGAAATTTGGTTGGGAAGTATAAAATATTATTTTTGGGATTTAACTGGCTCCAGAGTATTGGTTATTGGATTATTTTGTAATTTTATAATTATATTTATTACGCGCAATAGAAAAATAAGGGTATTTTCCATTACCTATATAGTATGCATAATTCTTTATCATTCTCTTTACGTGTTTGCGGGCTATGGCTTCTGGATAAATTTGGGTTTTGGCGGACATTTTCCGGGTCCCACACTTTATCGAATCCCAAGTTTCCTAACACCCATTGCGATAATTTCGATTGCGGGATTGTTTTTATGGAGTCTCAATTGTGTTCTGATTAAAGACTTTAATATTCGGCCTGAATTAGAACAGAACAAGAGTATTACCGGACGCGGTTTTGTTGGAAGAATCCGATTTTTCCTTATTTTTTATTGCAGAATATTTATTCGAATTGCGATCATTAAAACAGTGATTTTCTGGTTGACCCTAGGAATCATAGGCTTTTTATCGGCTCTTAGAGCGAATATGAATTTAACATTGGATCGCTTTCCTTTGCGGCGTTTAACCTCGCGTTGGCAGTCAGAATTCTACAACCTTTCAACTCAAAAATATGTGTTCGCTCATAAATGCTCGAGTTATTTGTGTTTTATCGGGCCCCTTTTTATCATCACCTTTGCGGCAGTTTTGTTCAATCCAGGACACGCAGCGGATAAGTGTGGGCGTCAATATTTCAATCCACTTTTAACAAATTCATTTATAGATTTTCTAAAGCTAAAGATAGCCATCGACATTGGGAAAGAATTTAAAGGGTCTGTCGCAACATTTTCCGGGCAAACATCAAACCGTGCTGTCTGGATATCAACGATCAGCACAGATTTTCATACCTGGAAGTTAACGGGCAATGACCTCCGAACAATAGGGCTTTGGAAATACAAGATTCCTACTTTGGCTCAAGTTAGTATTTTTTCACGCGCACAGTTTTACCTTGCCACTACGGCATTTTTAGCGCGACCAGAACAGCAACAAATACTGACATTTCCTGGGCTTACCAAGCCACACCCAAAGATGTTGCCATTGTGGGGCGTCCGGTATGTCATCGATGATAAAAAACTTCCGCTAGGCGCTCCGGTTCTTGAGATGCCGTTTGAGACCAAAGGCCAAGAACATGTCACGTCACCTTTACGTATGTATGAATTGCCAAACGTGAACACCGGGCAATATTCCCCAACCAATGTTATTCATGCGACCACAGCGTCGAATATACTGGCCAAAATGAGTGATATTACTTTTGATGGCCAAAATGATATGGTCACGTCGGAGAAATTCGACCATCCTTTGGTTCAGGCCGAAAAAGCATTAATAATGATAATAAAAGGCGGATTCCGATTGCGTGGAAAATCCCAAGGCAGCTCCGTTCTCGTGCTGCCCGTACAGTTCAGCCATTGTTGGGTAAGTAATAATGACAAACAGATAAAACTGTTTCGTGCAAATTTAATGCAATTGGGCGTATATTTTGAAGAGTCCGTAGATACTGATTTTAAATATGAATTTGGACCTTTTTGGAACTCTT
>ENA-UOXV01006737-UOXV01006737.1-marine-metagenome-genome-assembly--contig:-NODE-6737-length-11895-cov-5.373902_pt1 | contig 11895 bp, 1 predicted proteins | sample MGYA00238165_ERZ766961 | MGnify/ENA primary metagenome ERZ766961 (study PRJEB28924, sample SAMN03173240) | marine metagenome | biome: Marine; feature: Water; material: Subsurface seawater | place: North... | reverse complement strand
TCGAAGTCGAGGGACGCGCTCCACGCCAACAGGTCCTCCTCATCCGACGGCGCCGAGTCTTCGTCGCCGTCATCGACGAGCCCGAAGACTTTACGCCGCCGGTCCCTCGCGCGTCTCTTCATCTCCGCCGCGCGTTCCTCCACGCTCGGTACCTTGCGCGACATGCGCACGGTGTACGTCTCCATGATCTCCGCGTTGCTCGGCTTTTTCACGGCGCAGTCGGCGACGATGGATCGGAGGAAGCCGTTGTCGTCCTCCACCGGTCTCCACGGATTTCGCGTGTCCTCGTCCTCGCGCGAACGACGACGCCGACGTCGCCCGACGTCCACCACCGGCCCGTGCGTGCACACCCTGTACACCAACACCGCGTCGTCGCCGCCACCACCGTTCGCGATCAACGCGAGCCGAACGTGGGTCTGCGCCGCGACGTCCGAGGTCATCGCCGCGTCGTTCGGCGCGCCGGAGTGACGTAACATCGTCGACGGATGGAGCACGCGGGACCACGCTCGAGCCAGGTTTCGCAGTGCGCGGTAGCGTGCGCGCGGGACGTGGCGGCGCCACGCGCGGGCGATGCGCGTCGCCGCGGCGTCGCGCGCGGCGCGGAGACGGGCGATAGCCTGCGTACGTGCGGAGGAGGAGGGGAGGAGGGACGTGTGAGTTCTCGTGTTCTCGTTACGGAGTCGCGATGGAGGAGTTTGGACGACGAACCGACGCGGGTGATTGGCGCGCACCAGGCATCGAGCGCGCCACCGTCGGTAATTAGCCTGGATGATACGCGCCGCGCGTCGATGTCGGAGGTACCGGCGGCGTCCCGCCCAGCCTCGCCACCTCGATTGGACCAAGGTCGCGGCGAAGTGCCACCAGCCGTGGCGCTTGGACTCGTCGGGCTTTCCATCGGGCGAGATGGGGACGGATGTGGAAGACGGGTGCTGTGGACCGCGTCGGGAGGCGTGTGGACGGGGACGCGGGGGTGGACGATCGACACGGTAGTTCGAGCGGGACGTCTCGTGCATCGCGCACGCGCCCGCCGCGCGCCTGGTCCACTGGCGCGCGAAGGAGGGCGCTTCCCTACCTCAGTCTCTTTCCTCATATATAAACGAGGCATACATGATCGCCTCGTATATTTGCATTATCCGTGCATCGAAACCTCACTCGCGCCACCAAGAAGAGGGGCTCCCCTCCTCGTCTCCCCCATAAGAAGCGCGCGACCGCTAGGTATCGGCGCAGGAGGTCCCTAGGAGGCAACGGGACTCTTCTGCGATCGTCCGTGCGTGCGCGCCCCTGTGATTTCCCCGGCAGTGGCGGGGTCGAGAGGGAACCTTGGAGGATTTTCTCTCACTCATCATCCCTGTGCTGATCGTTTAGAGAGCGAGGGAAGATGTCCGCGTCGGGAGGCGTTAGGCCCGGAGCGCTGACCTCCAGGTGAGCGCATACACGCCACGACCCGATGATTCAATCGAACGCGTCGTCTTTCGCCGCGACAGCGCCGTCGTCGACCCGTCGACGCGCGCGCAGCAGCGCGAAAACCTCGTTTCCCGCCCAGATTACGAATTTAACCGCATCGCTGAGCACCCGCCCTCCTTACCCCCGACAGCACCCAATTCGCGGCGCACGCCAAGAAGCTTGAGACCACCAAGGATGTCAAGGAACGGCTTCAGCTCGCCGTCGAGGTGCGCGACGCCATCGAGGTGGTCAACTCGTCGTCCGAATACCCGAAGTTCATCGCCGCCTTCATGCCCGCGCTCACGGCTGTGCTGGAGACGACGCCCGCTCAGCTGTCCGATGGACCCGAGCACAAGCTTCGCAACACGACGCTGGAGGTGCTGAACCGCATGCCGCACACGGAGGCGCTCAGGCCCTTCGACAAGCAGGTGCTCAAGCTCGCGATGGACGCCCTCAAGGCGGAGAATGAGGAAAACGCGCTCGTCTGCCTGCGCATAATCTTCGACCTGCACAGGAACTTCCGACCGAACCTCGAGTCCGAGGTGGCGCCGTTCCTCGAGTTCGTCTGCGAGGTGTACAAGAACATCGGGGACACCGTCAAGGAGGTGTTCGGCGACGAGGGCGGCGCCAAGCCCGCGAAGGAGGCGCCCGCGGCAGTGGCGACGCCGTCGACCAAATCGTTCAAGGTCATGACGGAGTGCCCGTTGATCGTCATGCTGCTGTTCCAGCTGTACAGCCGCCTGATCCCGCCCAACATCCAGACGCTGCTCCCGCTCATGGTCCAGACGATCGGGCTTAAGGGTCCGAGCCCGGACGACGTCCCGGCGCACCTTCGCGCGGCATTCGGAGTTTTGAAGGGTTCGCAGGTGAAGATGGTGTCGTTCGTGACGTACCTGCTCAGGGGTTACGCCGAGGCGATCCAGCCGCACCAGGAGGCCATCTCGCAGTCCATCGTGGACTTGCTTCGATCGTGCCCTGATAACGTGGCGACGCGCAAGGAGCTGCTCGTGGCGACCCGCCACGTCCTCTCGGCGCAGGACTTCCGGAGAGGGTTCTACACGCATCTGGACGCCCTTCTCGACGAGGATGTTCTCATCGGCACCGGCCGCGCGTGCTACGACGCCTTACGCCCGCTCGCGTACTCTTTCCTCGCCGAGCTCGTGCACCACATGCGCCTGGAACTGACACTTCCGCAGATTCGAAGAACCGTCTACGTCTTCAGCCGAAACGTCCAGGACAACTCGCTCCCGCTGTCCATACAGATGACCTGCGTGCGCTTAATGCACCACCTCGTGGAGAGCATCTTCCGCAGACGTAACGACCCGGCGCAAGCCCAGGAAGCGCGCGCGAACCTGATTCGCATCCTGGACACCACAGTGTCCAAGTTCCGCACGGTCCGGCCCCAGGTGAAGACGCTGCTGGACAACGCGAAGTCGGCGGAGTCCGCGGAGGCTCGAGCGGTGAAAAAGGCGAAAGAGGCGGCGGACGCCGAGGACGACGCCGCGCTCGGCATCGTCGTCGCGCCCAACCCGACCCAGGCCGCCCCGAAGGAGTCGTCCAAGCCGCCGGCTGAGAAGGAAGAGGAGAAGAAGGAAACCGGCAAGAAGGCGACGCCGAGCAAAGGCAAGGGCCGCGGCCGAAGATCCGCGAAGGACGACGACGACGACAAGAAGGAATCCGACGCCCAGAAGAAGGATGCCGAGAAGAAGGATGCCAAGGACGATTCCGACGAGGATAAGCCCATCGTCGCGTACGGCGGCGGCGAGTGCACACCGTCCGAAGCCATCAAGCGCCTCGCGGACACCAAGGCGCTGGTCAAGACGCTCGTCATCGGCATGAAGACGCTTTTGTGGTCCGTGACAAACTTTTTCGGTCAGCAGTCGCAGCAGATGCAGATGGGCGCCGCGCCCCAGCCCGTGAAGGGGTTTCGGGAAGGCGAGCTACGCCGCGCGTCCGGCTTCGTCGCCAACGGCGTCCGGTGCCTCGCGCTGTTCCAGGGCACCGAATGCGCCGAGATGTGCACGCACTTCGCCGAGGCTCTCGCGGTTCTCGACCCGCGAAATTTCGTCGACGTCATCTGCCTCCGAATCGATAACCTCCTCGGCGGAGGCGAGCCGTACGAACTCGCGCCCATGGTCCAGCTCCCGCACCTGCTCCTGCAGTCCAGCGCGCTGGGCAGGAGCTTCGCGGATGCCCTGGCCACGCACTTGGTTCGGGACCGGCTCGGCGCTCTCGCCGAACCGGCGTCGCCCCAGTCGCAACTCGTGCTCAAGCTCTTCTCGCTTCTCATGCACGCCGTGTCCAAGTACTCCTCGTGCGAAGCGGTGCTCTCGCCGCACGTCGTGGCACTCGTGGAGTCGTGCCTCAAGGCGATGAAGGAGGTTGACGATCCGAGCGCGTACGTGAGGCTGCTCAGGTACCTGTTTCGAGCCCTGGCGCAGGCCAAGTTTGATTTGCTGTACCGCGAGGTGGTTCCCGTGCTGCAACCGTGCCTGGACACGCTGCTGACGATGCTGCACGGCCCGGACACGCACGAGCTCAACGACACGGTCGTGGAGCTGTGCCTGACGTTACCGGCGCGGCTTTCATCCATCCTGCCGCACCTCCCTCGGCTGGCGCATCCGCTGCTGAGGGCGCTCAAATCCACCAGCTCGGAGCTCCAGCTGCTCGGTCTGCGAACGCTGGAGTTCTGGGTCGATTCGTTGAACCCCGACTTTCTGGACCCGTGCATCGCGGAGGTTGAGCCGCAGCTCATGCTGGCGCTGTGGGCGCTGCTCAAGCCCCAGCAGAGCGGCGCGCCTTTCGGGGCCAAGGCGCTCCAGATGCTCGGAAAGTTGGGCGGCCGATCGCGGTGTTTCCTTCGCGAGCCCCTCGAGCTCGAGGCGAAGCAGAACCCCGAGCACGGCCTCCGCCTGATCCTCACGTTCAAGCCCGAGACTTCTTTCTTGGTCCCCCTGGACCGGTGCATCCAGCTGATGCGAACCATCCTGCAGGCGCCGCCGGTTCCCAACCTCAAGGGTGCCGAGGCGCTCGTGGAGCACCGCAGGCAGGCGCTCGCGTTTCTCCGAACGTGCCTCGCGTCCGTGCTCAACCTCGGCGCGGGTTTGGCCAAGACCGCCGCGGGCGAGGACGAGATGAAACGTGCCCTAGAGGGTGTCGTCTCCGGCTGGTTCACCAAGATTGAGGAAATCGACGAAACCGACGACGAGACGGACTCACCCGACAAGGGCAAGGACGACAAGGGCAAGGATGACAAGAAGGAAGACGACGCGGACGCGGACAAGGACAAGGACGAGGCCAAGGAGGGTGAAGAACCCGCGGACGGCGAGAAGGCCAAGCCCAAGCCCAAGGCTCGGCTCGGGAACAAGACGAAGACGCAGCTCGAGGCGGAGCGCGCCGTGTTCCGCCAGCTCCTCGTCGCCGTCGTCGCCGCCGAGGCGGACCCGACGCTGAAGAAAGCCAACGACGGGTTCGTCGACGCCGTCGCGGAACACTTCGCGATGCTCTTCGTCTCCGGCGCGGCTCCCTTGCAGCCCGGCGGCAGCGGCCGCTCCGGCGCCGCCGTCGCCAAGGAACGCGCCCTCGCCAAGAAGGCGCGCCTCGCCATCAAGGAGAAGGAGGCTGAGGAAGAGACAGACAAGAAGGCGAAGAAGCCGCCGCCTCGGTCCCCGCGAGGCAAACGCGGCAAGGCGGCGGCGGCCAAGAAGAAGGATGCGAAGGAGGAAGCCGCCAGCGACAAGGAGGACGAGGAGATGGCCGACGCGGACAAGGAGGATGACGACCGCGAGCTCTCCGCGGCTAAGCGCGCTAAGAAGGCGGCGGCGTCACTTCGCCAGCTGGACGCCACCCTCTTCCTCGACGCGCTCATGGACGCCCTCGAGAGCGGCAAGAAGCCGCACATGAAAGCGGCGCTCCACGCGGTGAAGACCTTCATCGACGGCGTGATGACCTTGGCCTGCGACCCGGCGGTCGTCGGCGTCTCCGAGGAGGAGGCGGAGCAGGCCAAGGACGTCGTCGCCGCCGCGAAGGAGGCTATCGAGCGCGAGGAGGAGGAGGAGAAGACGCGCAAGGAAAACGCCAAGAAGGGGATCAAGCCCGACGCCGAGAAGGACGCCGACTTTGACAAGATGGACGTCGACAAGCCCGAGGTGAAGGAGGAGGACGGCGTCAAGAAGGAGGACGAATCCAAGGAGAGCGACGCCAAGGCTGGCAAGAAAGGCGGGAAGAAGGGCGCCAAGGATGACGACGACGACGACAAGAAGGAGGAGGGCGGGGACAAAGACGACAAGAAGGACGACGACGACGAGAAGGAGGAGAAAAAGTCGGAGCAAAAGCCGGATCCCGCCAAGGCATCCGCCGCCGCCGCGCTCGTCGTCCCGATCCCACCCGCGCTCAGCGCGCTCGTCGCCGAGCTACTCCCGAGGCTCATGCACGCGTGCTTCCAGAAGAGCTGGCAGGCGACAGTCGGCGGCGTCGCCGGCATCGACGCGCTCACCCGCGTCCTCCCAATCTCCGCGCTTCGAGCCAACCTGCCGAAGATTCTGCAAGCGCTGCTCAGCGCGCTTCAGTCCCTCCCGCCGCACGCCGTCCAGGAGGTTCGCACCGCCACGCGCGTGTTCCACCGCGTGTTGGAGGCTGCGACGCCCGAGGACGTGGACATCCGAGGCGAGGACGCGCCGCCCGGAGTCGAAGCAGCCGTCGCCGTCCTCTCCGAGGAGCTCTTCTCCACCACCTCGTCCACCACGGTTCGCCCCGTGGTGGAAGCCGCGGTGATGGGCCTCGGCAAACGCAGCGGCCTGGACGTGAACGAGGTGCTGGACGTGAAACCCGCGCACGCGCAGGCGCTGCTCAGCAGGCCGCTCCGGTCCAAGCACGTCGACGTGCAGACGCAGGTTGTCCACATCGTCAACTTTTGCCTCTCCGCCAGGCCGGCGCCGCTCATGAGCGTCAACGCGCAAACCGTCGGGCTGCTCCAAGAAGCGCTGGTCGTCGCCGAGAACGATGATCCCAACGCGTTCAAGGGTGGCCCGGGTACCGCGGATTCGGCGCACGCGTTGCGAGCCGCGTGCATCCGCCTGATGTGCAGCGCCATGGCGCACCCCGAGCTCAAGACGCCGCCGTCCGGCCAGGAACAGCTGGCGCAGCTCCGCCAACGGATAATCACGATGTTTTTCAAGTCCCTCACGTCCCGCAACGCGGAGGTGGTGGAGATCGCCAAGCAAGGCTTGAAGCGCGTGATTCAGCAGCAGTCGCTGTCCAAAGAACTCCTTCAGTCGTCGCTGAGGCCGATCCTGGTGAACCTGGCGCACTACAAGAACCTCACCATGCCGCTGCTCGTGGGACTGGAGAGGCTCTTGGAGCTCTTGAGCAACTGGTTCAACCCGACGCTCGGCGAGAAACTGTTGGAGCACCTGCGACGGTGGCTGGAGCCCGAGCAGAAGGTGGCGCCCGGGGGGCAGCAGCAACCGAGGCCCGCGCCGAAAGACTTCAAGATCGCCGCCGCGATGATCAACCTCTTCCACCTCCTGCCGCCAGCCGCGGGTAAGTTCCTGGAGCAGCTCGTGGACATGACCGTGCACCTCGAGCTGGCGCTCCCTCAGAACGGAGTGCACTCCGAGGTCAACTCGCTCTACCGCAAACCCCTCTGCAGGTTCCTCAACAGGTACGCCCCGCAGGCGGTGGACTTCTTCCTCGCCAGACTACCGCAAGGGCGCTTCTTCTTCCGCTTCCTCGACATGATCCGAATGGAAAAGGAGGGCGAGAACATCCGCGAGGAGCTCGCGAAATCCGCTTCCAAAATCGCCGCCGCCGCGTTCACCTGGCCGCATCCCAGCGCGAACGACCCGGAGGCGGCGGCGGCGGCTTCCGAGGGGCTGAGCGGCGTCGGCGGCGGCAGCGACCTCAACGCGTACAACGGCCTCAAGCTCATCGCCGTGTTGGCGAAGCGCATGCCGGATTGGCTGTCATCGCAGCCGGAGCTGGTGAAGGCGCTGTGGGCGCGGTGGGGCTCCGACGCCCGCGCCGCGAGGCTCAAGAACGAGGAGATGCTCGCGCTCCCCGAGCTGCTCGAGTCCAAGCGGCTGGTCAAGTGCTTCCTCAACGTCGCCGCGCACGACCGCACCCAGGTGGGCTACCTCTTCGACATCCTCACCATCTTCTCCGCGAGGTCGCGGGTGGATTACACCTTCGTCGAGGAGTTTTACAAGGAGGAGGTTGCCAAGAAGTGGACCCCCGAGGAGCGACACGCGGTCATCGTCCACTTCCTTGACTGCTTCAAGGAACGGTCGATGGAGGTTCCCGAGCTCGTCAACGCCCTCAAGCTCATCGTGCTGCCCGTGCTCGAGCACACGCTCAAGGACGTGGCCACCGACGCGGACAAGATGGAGGAGGCGAAGAAGGTTGTCACCGAGGATGTCGTTCACACCGTCGTCATGGACTTGCTCGAAACCGCCGACGACGAGAGCTCACCCGCGCACGCGGACCCACTGCGAATCCAGCTGCTTCGCATGGGCACCTTGCTCATCCGCAACCTCCCCGACGAGCTCGTGCGACACCGCAAGGAGCTCATCAAGTTTGGCTGGAACCACCTAAAGTCCGAGGACGTGGGTAGTAAGCAGTGGGCGTTCGTCAACGTGTGCCACTTTTTGGAGGCGTACCAGGCTCCCGAGAAGATCGTCCTCCAGGTGTTCGTCGCCTTGCTCCGCGCGTGCCAGCCCGAGGCGAAGGAACTCGTGCGACAGGCGCTCGGCGCGCTGGTCCCAGCGCTGCCCAAGCGCCTGCCCCAGGGTGACCACAAGTACCCCATCTGGATCCGCTACACCAAGAAGATCCTCGTCGAGGAAGGCCACTCGATGCCCGCGCTGATTCACGTGTGGAACCTGATCCACACGCAGGAGTCGCTGTTCTTCCCGTCCAGGGCGCAGTTCGTGCCGCAGATGGTCAACTCGCTCTCAAGGCTCGGCCTGCCCTCGTCGTCACCCACGGAAAACAGGGTCCTCTCCATCAAGCTGGTGGAGCTGATCCTGCGGTGGGAAGGGCGACGCAAGCAACTCAAGGCGGAACTCGCCGAGAAGGGTGAGGGCGACGAGGACGACGAGGAAGAGGAGGACGAGGCGCAGCCCAAGAAGTCCCCGAGGGCTGGATCCAAGCGCGGCCGCGACGCGGACACCCGATCCTCCAAGCGAACCAAGGGTGCCGACGGCAAATCAGCCGCCAAGGATGACGACGACGAAGACGAAGAGGAAGAGGAGGAGGCGCCGAAGAAGCGATCGACGCGCGGGAGCAAAAAGGAGGAGGAAATCCTCCCGGGTTCCGCGGAGAAGGGCGACGCCGACATGGCCGACGTCGAGGACATCGACATCGGCGACGATAAGTCCGACAAGGACAAGGCGGCGCCCGCGCCCGCCGCGGACGTCGACGACTTCACCCCGACGCCCGCGATGGAGGAGATCCTCGTCAACTTCCTCGTGCGCATGTCGTTTCTCACCGGCGAAGCCAAGGACAAGGAGCTGATCCAGCTTCATCAACGCGCGGTGACCTTGCTGAAGAAGTCGCTGCGCATGTGGCCCCACGTCAACATCAAGTTTGCCTTCATCGAGAAGCTCCTGGCGTCCGCCACGAACGGCAAGGAGGACGCGACGAGGACGCTCCCGACCGGCCTCGGCGTCTTCAACATCGCGCTCGAGTGCGGCGTCACCAGATTCGTCTCTGGCAACGCGCCGCAGCTCGCACAGATGCTCGAGCCGTGCTTCAACTCGCAGCGCAAGTCCACGCACGACGCCCTCGCAAAGGCGTTGTCCCGGGCGATGTTTCCCGTCGATAAACCCGTCAAGGAGAGCGCCGTCGACCCGGACGAACCCGGCACGCCCGTGCCCCCCGCCGAGGTCAAGCTGCTTCAGCAAAAGCTGGACGAGCTCTGCGCCAAGCACGTCGCGGCGGCGATCACGGGCAACCCCGCGCTGCCAAACGTGCAGGCGCCCAACGCGTCACTCGCGTGCGTGCTCACGTGCATCGCCGCGCTCGCCGAACGCCAGCGACGCATCGTGGACCGCTACCTACCCCACCTGATCAAGCTCCTATCGAGGCTCACGCACGAGCTCAACGCCGCCTCCGCCGCGGGCGCCGTGCCGCAGCAGCAACCGAATCGGCCGCTGCCAGGTCAGTCACCCGCGGTTCCCGTCCCGGACTACGGCTCCGTCGCGCACTGCATGGCGGCGTGCGTCCGGCTCATCGCGTCGCGGGTCATCCCCGCGGGGGGCGAGCACAAGCAGCTCTTCCTGCGCATGCTCCTGCAGTTGATCAACGACCAGGCGACGCACGGCGCGGTTTTGATGGCGACGCTCGACGCGTTGAAGGGCTGGGCGGAGGATGCCGTCGCGGGCGCGCCCCCCGGCGCGGTTGGCGCCGCCGCGGCGATCCCCGCGGGCCTTCCCGCCAAGCCCGAGCCCGCCGCCGCGCAAGTCGACGACAAGGAGAAGGGCGAGGATGACGACGAGGAGAAGACCACTCCGACGCCCAAGGGGGGCAAGACGGGCCCGATGGGCGCCAAGCTCAAGCCCGGCGATAAGAAGGATGTCGAGGAGGAAAAGGACAAGGACGCCACCGACGACGACGTCGAGGTCAAGGAGGAGGCGGACGAGGGCAAGGACGAGGGCAAGGACGACGCCGCCGAAGACGGAACGCCCAAGCAGCCGCCGTCGACGCCATCTTTGGACCCCGGCGCGCACGATCCCAACCGACCGGGCTCGCTCTCCGCGAAGGAAACCGTCCTCTTCCTCTCCAAACTCGCGCACCTCACGCGCATGGGCCGCGAGGTGACGCAGACCGCGGAGTGGGAGGAGAAGCTCCTGGGCACTCTGTACGCGCTGTGCGCCGCGGAGGGCCACCACGACATCGCGCTTCGCCAAGAGGTGTTCAGCAAGGTTGAACGCAACCACCTTCTGGGGCTTCGCAGTCGCCGACCCGACCTCCACGCCAAGTTCTTCAAACTGTACGACGGCGCCGTGGGCAAGACACTGTTCCACCGACTCCAGTACATCCTCGCGGGACAAGAGTGGGACGCCATGGCGGACACGTTCTGGCTCAAACAAGGCCTAGACCTCATCCTCTCAATCCTCGCCGACGAGGACCACATCACGCTCGCGCCCAACAGCGCTCAGTGCCCGCCGCTGCTTCCCGTGAACGAATCCGATCCCAAGGGCGAACCCCCAAAGCCGCCGGAGAAGAAACCCAGCGGCTACGGCGCCGTCAACGAGAAAACCGGTGAGATGCTCGCGCGGCACGCGGCGTTCGTGGCGAAGATCGGCGCGCTCAGGGTCAAGGACCTCGTGGGCCCCTTGCGGGAAGTGGCGACTCGAAACGCGCACATGTCTTACTACCTGTGGGTGCTCGTCTACCCCATCGTGTGGGCGACGCTCCAACGCGAGGAGCAGATGCAGCTCGCCAAGCCGATGATCGCGCTGCTGTCCAAGGAGTACCACCAACGGCAAGCCGCGGTTCGCCCCAACGTGGTCCAGGCGCTTCTGGAAGGTATCTCGTTGTCGCAGCCGCAGCCCAAAATTCCGAGCGAGCTCATCAAGTTTCTCGGAAAGACGTACAACGCGTGGCACATCGCCGTCGCTCTCCTCGAGAACCACGTCGTGCGTTACCCACAAGAAGCGCGATGCTTCGACGCCCTCGCCGAGCTGTACAGGCTTCTCGGCGAGCAAGACGCTTTGGTGGGTTTGTGGCGGCAGCGATGCAACAGCGACGTGACCCGCGCCGGCTTGGCGCTCGCGCAGCACGGGCACTGGCAAGAGGCGAACGACGTCTTCTTCCGTGGGATGCAACGCGCGTCCGCCGGGCAGGTGAGCGGCGTGACCAAAACCGAGCTCTGCCTCTGGGAGACCAACTGGCTCAACAGCGCGAAACAGTTGAACCAGTGGGAGCTCGTCGCCGACTTTTCCCGATCGGTGGAGCACACCGAGATGCAGCTGCACTCGCTGTGGAGGCAGAACGACTGGGCCGGTTTAAAGGACCTGCTCCCGCAGTCCCCGGCGACGTCGGAGGTTGAGGAAACCCCGGAGGTTTACATCATCCGCGTCTACTCCGCGCTCAACAGCGGGCGGGTCACCGAGGCTGAGCAGTACTGGAAGCAAGCCGTGAAGCTGTTACTGGACCGCTGGTGGAAACTGCCAGAGACGGGAGCCGCCGCGCACATCCCCGTGCTTCACTCTTTCCACGTCATGGTTGAACTCCAGGAATCAACGCGGATCCTCGTGGAACTGTCCAACGCGCAACGGCCGCAGCACCAGAACCCAGGGCACTGCCGCACCTTGATCCAGGACGTCATGGAGACGTGGAGGCTACGCACGCCCAACCGATGGGATCCCGTTCCCTGGTGGAATGAGGTGCTATCCTGGCGAGGGTACATGTACGGCATAATCGCGACGGCGGCCAAATCCTTGATGGAGA
>ENA-UOXV01006732-UOXV01006732.1-marine-metagenome-genome-assembly--contig:-NODE-6732-length-11899-cov-27.212091_pt1 | contig 11899 bp, 12 predicted proteins | sample MGYA00238165_ERZ766961 | MGnify/ENA primary metagenome ERZ766961 (study PRJEB28924, sample SAMN03173240) | marine metagenome | biome: Marine; feature: Water; material: Subsurface seawater | place: North... | reverse complement strand
AATTTCAAATTTTTTTAATAATCAAAAGCTTACAGACGCACATACTTGTTATAAAATATTTAGAAGTGATATTTTTATCAAATTAAATTTACAAGAAAATGATTTTGCATTTTGTCCAGAAGTAAATACGAAAATGTGCTTATTAAATGAAGAAATTAAAGAAGTGCCCATTTCTTACAGGGGTAGAACAATTGAAGAAGGTAAAAAGATTAATTTTCATGATGCAATTAGAGCATTAATTACCATATTAAAGTATAAATATTTTGTTAAATTTTAATTTTTAAACTTATTCAATTATAAGTATAAATTCCTATGAAATCCATAAATACCTCTTTATTAAAATTAGTAGATATAGGGAACTTAAAATCCTTGTTGCTTGTAGAGTTCCAGTTCAATTCTGTTCAAAGGCATCACAAATGATATTATATAACGATATTGATACTAATAAAAAAATTTATATTTCGGAACATTATTTTTTAATTTTTTTTTCATTTTTAAGTTTTTTAATTTCTGCAAACTTAGCATGGTTTAATCCTTATCAAGATGCTCAAGTTTATAAAGTCATGGAAATTCCTTTCTTATGGCAATTTAATAGAGATGTTCCTGTTGAAATTTTATCATCTACAGGATTTCTAGAATATTTTGAAAGAGATCCAACAAGAATAGAAAGGCCAGGTTTACCTTTTTTAGCATACATTATTGGACATGCTATATATGCATTAATCTTTAAAATAGTTGATTTACCAATAATATATTTTACAGCTGGCTCATACGTATTAGTTAATTTTTTTTTACATCATATAACTTCAATCCTACTTTATAAAATTTTAAAAATATATTTTTCAGAAAATATCTCCAAAATTGGAATTATGATATTTTTTTTAAATTACATAACAATTAGACATTTTGCAGAAATTCATACATTAAATATGCATTTATTAACTCCTATAATAATTGCTTACTTAACTCTCAATTTTTTAAGTAAAGAAAATTTTTTAAATTTATTTTTATTATCTTTTGTAATTGGTTTATTAATTTTAATAAAAAGTTTGTATTCATTTTATATTACTGTATTGCTACTTTTATTTTTAAAAAAAAGGTATCTTGTAGTAATACAATCAATCATTATTCATTCAATTCCAATTATAATCTGGCTTTTAATTCTTAAATTAAAAAATATAGAATTTTATTCAGCTACAATGTTGGGAAATGTTCATGGGCAAGAAGTATATATGGTAACTTGGTTTTTGAATGATTTAATGAATTATGATTTTCAAAATATTTTTAATCAATTATTTTACAGCTTAGAGAATTTTTCAATAGTTTTTATTAAATATTATAATTTTTTAATTATCTTTATTTTTATGGGTTTTCTTAATTTTTTAAAAAGCAAAAATAATAAGATCAAAAGAAATTTTCTTTTAATTTCATTTTTGATTATTTGTTTATCATTTATACAGTTTTTTATGGCAAAAAAAAATGTGACCCATATGTATATGGGAGGAGATTATTTTTTGTTATGCTTATTTTATATTTTATTTTTTTTAAAAAAAGTAGAACCAAAAAAATTTTTAGTAACAATAATTCTAATTTTAGCATTTTTAATAAACACAATCAAATTACCATACGTTTCTCCTTATGATCAAAAAGGTGTAGAATGGGAAAAAAAATTCAAACCAAATAGTAAATCTTTAAAGTATTTTGACTAAATTTTATTGATCCTTAGTTTGTTTTGAGCAATAAACTTTTTATAATTAGATTATTATGTTATGTGAATTACCTATATTTTAAAATATGAATAATAAACCTATTTGTTTAATTACAGGTTCCTCTGGTTTGATTGGCTCAGAAACAGCAAATTTTTTTTTAAAAAAAAATTTTGATGTTATTGGTATTGATAATAATTTTAGACAATTTTTTTTTGGAAAATCTGCTTCAACCATTCAGATTAAAAATAGATTAAAAAAGATTAATAATTATAGCCATTTTGATATTGATATTAGAAATTTCAAAAAACTATTTAAAATTTTTAAAAAATATAAAAATAGAATAAAACTAATTGTGCACTGTGCCGCACAACCATCTCATGATTGGGCTTACCAAAATCCTATGCTTGATTTTGATATAAATGCTAAATCTACCTTTAATCTTTTAGAATTAACTAAAATTTTCTGCCCCAAGTCAGTTTTCATATTTGTTTCGACCAATAAAGTTTATGGAGATAATCCTAACAAATTTTCATTTTTAGAAAAAAAAAATAGATATGAATTAAAACAAAACAATAAATATTTTAATGGTATTGATGAGAATCTAAAATTAGATGGTTGTATTCATAGTTTCTTTGGTAGCTCAAAATTATCAGCAGATATTTTAGTACAAGAATATGGAAATAATTTTGGAATTAAAACTGTTTGTTTCAGAGGGGGGTGCTTGACAGGCTCTTCACATAGAGGAGCTGAGTTACATGGATTTTTATCTTATTTAGTTAAAACAGCTCTTAATAAAAAAGTTTATAAAGTTTTTGGTTTTAAAGGAAAACAGGTAAGAGATAATTTGCACTCATCAGATTTGGTCAATGCATTTTGGGAATTTTATAAAAAACCAAAAATTGGTAAGGTTTATAATATCGGTGGTTCTAGAAAATCAAATTGTTCGATCTTAGAAGCTGTATATTTGATAGAAGATTTTGCTAAGATCAAAGTAAATTTAAAGTTAATTAATAAAGCTAGAGTTGGAGACCACATTTGGTGGATTACAAATAATTCTAAATTTAAAAAAGATTACCCAAATTGGAAACAAAATTATGATATTAAGAAAATCATAAAAGAATTAATTAAAAATAATGATGGATAAATTAATTTTTGAAAAAGGAGATAAGAGTTTTCTTAGAAAAAAATGGGAAAACACTCTCATTGAAACAATAAAAAGTAAAATCCCTAATATTTATTATAAAAATAATCAAGTAATTGTTTTAGATAGCGAAGAAGCTATCAAGAATTTTTTTTTTGAAGGAAATGAAGATGTAATAAGAAATAAAAGATTTGTAATTTTACTTGTACCACTTAATAATTTTGTCGATTTGATAAGTTTTTTTGATAAAATTGATAAACTTCTTCATGAAGATTGTAAATTAATTCTTAATTATTTTAATGGATCGTGGAAATATGTATTCAGTTTATTTTCAATCTTAGGTTTGATTAAAAATTTTGATAAATCACTTTTTTTTTCAAGGAAAAAGTTAAATATTTTTCTTAATTGTACTAATTATGAAATATCAAGAGTTTTAAAGGAAATATCCACACCATTTAAAATACCTTTTTTAACTAAGTTTTTGACTATCTTAATTAATTTATTTCCATTTTTAGCATTTTTTAGTTTTTCAAATGTTTTTTATCTTAGAAAAAAAACTAAACAATTAAGAACAAATAAAATGATGTCAATAATTATTCCCTGCAAAAATGAACAATATAATATAAAAAAGATTGTTGAAAATGCAAAGTATGATCTTGTATTTCCTTTTGAGTTAGTTTTTGTAGATGACCAAAGTAATGACCTAACAAAAAAAATGATTGAACAAGAAATTCAAAAAAATCCAAAACTAAAAATAAAAGTTTTTGATGGAAATGGAAAAGGAAAATCAAGAGCAGTTGATGTTGGTGTAAAAAATGCAGAAGGTTATTTTTGTGCAATATTAGATGCAGATCTAACAGTAAAAATAAAAGATATGAACCTATTTTACTCTTCAATTTCACTAGGTAATGGTGATGTCATCAATGGTTCGAGATTAATTTATAGGCTTGAAAAAAATTCGATGAGATTTTTGAATTATCTTGGAAATAAATTTTTTTCATTACTAATATCATTCATAATATCAACCAATGTTAGTGATACACTTTGTGGCACAAAATGTTTTAGAAGAAAAGATTGGGAGATTTTTGAAGATTTTAGAAAAAATAATACTTTAGATGATATTTGGGGTGATTTTAACATTTTATTTTCTTCATCATTCTATGGATTTAAGCTTATTGATCTACCAGTGAGATATTATGAGAGATTATCTGGAGAAACAAAAATGAAAAAAAGATTTTATTATTTTATAAATATGCTTAAACTATGCACAAAAGCTTTAATTGTGTTTAAATTCAAATTAAAATAACTTTTTTATTAAATAATTATGAATAATTTTAGTGCTTTCTTAAATCATTTTTCGTCTTATTATTTTTCTCAAAAAGTTAAACATTTAATTTTACATGTTACTAATCATTGTAATTTTAGATGTGCACATTGTTTTGTTGATTTTGTTAATCCAAAGAAAGATTTGAGTTTTAAAGATTATGAAATTATTGCAAAAGATATCAACGACCTATTTTGGCTTGATATAGGAGGGGGTGAACCATTTTTAAGAAAAGATCTATATAAAATTGTTAATCTTTTTAAAAAACAAATAGTTTCAATTCCCACCAATGGATGGTTAAAAAAGAATATTTGTGATCAAATAAATCAAATGAATCACAAGGATACTGAAATAGTTATAAATTTAAGTTTAGATGGACTAGAAAAAACTCACAATATTGTCAGAAAAAATGAACATAGTTGGGATAAAGTTTGGGAAGCATATGAAGAATTAAGAAAAATTAGTTTTATTAAAGTTAGATTTATCACTGTTGTACACGAAGATAACTATGATGAGATTATTCCTTTGATGAAAATAGTTAAAAATAGAGGTGCAAATTTTCACTCTGTTATTCTGTTAAGGGGTGATCCCTTAGATGAAACTATTAAGCTACCAAGCTTTAAAAAACTTGATGAACTTGCAGTGAAAATGTTTGATATTTTAGAAACCTATGATTATGGTGAAAACAACTTGTCAGCCCACCTTTTAAAAAATTATCATAGATACTTGTGGAAAACCTCAATTGATACATTAAAAAAACAGACACAAGTTATACCTTGCTTAGCTGGGAAAAGTCACATGGTTATTTGGGGCGATGGTAGAGTGGCTTCCTGTGAAATGTTACCAGAAATTGGAAATCTTAAAGATAAATCATTAAATAAAATACTTGAGAGTAAAGAGATGAAAGATCAAATAAAATTTATTGAAAATAAGAAATGTCATTGCACACATAATTGTGCAATGATTACCTCAGTCTTATATAATCCATCCAAATGGCCAAAGATAATTTATTCAAAAAAACCAAGTTAAAAAAAGTCTTAGTTTGCATACTCTATCATAATATTGATGTAAATTTATCTTCATTAATTAACAAAATAGAAATAAACAAAAATCACTCAATACTGATAATTGTAGATGGTAAGATAAAAATTAAAAATAAAAAAGAGATTCTTAGTTTGAACAATAATATTAAATTCATTTATTCTCTTAAAAAAAAAACTGTAGCATTTAATAGAAACCTTGGATTAAATTATGCTAAAAAAAATTTTGAATTAATACTTTATTTGGATTCAGATGTAATACCAGAAAAAAAAATTATCAAGAGCCACTTAAAATTTCATAATAAATATGAGAATGTTCCTTTACTTGGAGGTGCTGTAATTCCAAGTTTTTTTAAAAATAAGTTTAATATATGGGAAATATTAGATGGTTGTTTGTCATGGTTTACTTCAATTGATAGAAATTATAACAAGATAGTTAACAAGCCTTATCATCTCCCAACATGTAATCTGAGTATCAAGATTGATTTTATAATAAAAAACAAAATTTTTTTTGATAAAAATTTAAAGACAGGAGAAGATGTTGATTTATGCAATAAAATTAGAGAAAAAAAAGGTAAAATAATGCTTATTAAAAATGCAAGAGTTTTACATCAAGATAGAAAAAGTTTTAAGGATTTTTTCAATCATCATGCTAGTTGGGGAAGACATCAATTTTATACACTTTATAAAAAAAAATATTTTAATTTAATTGGAAAAAATAACTTTAATTTTATTTTCTTAATTATTTATCCCTTTTTAATGCCATTTATAAATCTTATTTCAACTTTTTTAACAATCTTTCCTTGGATCAAATTTAAATTAAGGTTTATTATTTTTATTATTCCAACTTATGTTGTGCATTTAATAAAAGGCTTTTTTACTTATTTAGAATTTATAAAAAAATAAATTAAATGAAAATTTTTTTTTCTACTCAATGGAAATACGAAAACATACTTTTGTATATTATGATTGTGGTATCTTTTTCATTAATTGCTTATTATCATTTAAATTCTGGATATTCCATGTCTTCAGATTCTAAAAGATTTTCTAGTTGGGCAGATGATTTAATTAAATTAAATTTTAACTTTTATGATTTTTTTTTAATTGATAAAAAAGATTATAGACCACATCTATTATTTGCATCAGTTCCTGTATTATTAATTGCTTTATGCAAAGTTATGTTTGTTAATGAATGGCAATTTGCTTTTTTGATATTAAATTTATTATTAGTATTTTTTTCTCTAATTATTTTTGTAAAATGTCTTTTACTGATTAAAGTGAGGCTAGTTTTAATATCTTTAACGCTACCACTAATTGTTGTCTCAGTTGATATATTAATCTGGCCAAAGTTCATACTCTCAGACATGATTTATGCATTCCTTGTCCTTACTGCTACATATTTAATAATAAAAGGAATTACTAAAAATAAGATTTATTATTTTTATCTTTTTTTAATAATGTTTTTATTGCTCTCAACAAGACCATCTTCATTTCCTGTAATCTTTGCAATTGTACTTTTTATTATAATTCCAAAATATCAGACTATATTTAAACCAAAGATAATTTTACTACTTTTAGCAACTGTATTTATTTCTACACCTTTTATATTCTCTTTGATCTATTCTTTTATCGAATTGAATTTCAGTGGAAATGCTAAGATAGATTTTATGACTAATGGGGTCAAAGATGGAATGATAATTCATGACCGTCCTGAAACATGGGTAAATAAGCCTGACAATTTTATAGATATAATATTCATTTATTTTTTAAGATTAATTAATTTTTTTAATCCTTATGCATCCACTTTTTCAATAGTACATATATTTCTTAACGTGCTCCAAATCTCTTTAATCTTGTTATCAATATCCATATGGTCAGTTTACGGAAACTATATTAAAAATTTCAATAAAATATTTTTATTTATTATGTTATTATCTTTATTTGTAGCAGCTTTTCACTCTTTTATATTAATTGACTATGATTGGCGATATCGATTTCCAATAATATTACCTTTAATAATGCTTATTCCAATTTCTTTAGAAATGATTTTTAAAAAAATTGATTTAAATAAATCTAATACTTGCAAAGATTAAATTTTATTTTTTTATCTGTAATAGTTAAGTGATTGATTATTTTCTTAACTTTTTAAAAAATGTAAAATGGAATGAATCCGAGCAAGATTAAATCAGTATTATTTGTAAAAAGAAGCTAATGCCATGGTTATGCTCGAATTGATAATGAATTATTCTATAAGGATAATACTCTTATGTTATTTACTGATGCTAAAAAATGACTAAAGATATAACTAAGAATTTTTTTAAATAATCGTAATAATAAATATAATCAACTAATAAAAAAAAACGTTAAAGACTTTTAGCTGATAGTAAAAATACAAAACTTTAATTTAATTAAGTCTATTTTTTTCCAATGATTATTATATTTGATTTAAAGAAAAATAATTTAAGAAATTTTATTTCATACGTTATTTTCTCGCTATTAAGTATTTTTTTTAACTCATCAACGGTTAAAAGATTTAAATTTTCTTCATTAGCATAAAAAGACAGTCCTAAAAATTTTAATATTTTTCGATAAATAGATTTTGGAAACCAATGAATTAAAGGAATTTTGGTATGAAGTTCTATTGGGTAAAACCTGTTAGGAGTTGTTATAACAAAAATTTTTTTAGTTAATTTAATGATATTTTGTATCATTTTTTTTTGATTTAATACTCCACCAACATGCTCAATAGTAGCATTTGATACAACAAGGTCTGAAGAAAATTTATATAACTCATTTTCTGAAAATTCTTCTGTAATGGATTTTTTTAAGATTTTAGAAAAAAAATTTGAAGTAACCATTTGGTCAGAAATACATTTAAATTTCTCGATATTTTTAATATTTTTGATTACAGTATTGCTACTTACATTTTTGTCATCACTTGTTGTTCCTATATCTAATGCATCATATACTTGAAGATCTTTAATTATATTGTTTATAATATTAGATATTTCTAATCTTTTTTTTAAAACAATTTTATCTAAAAAATTATAATGGTTTATTGCGTATATTTTGTCTTGATCTTTATGCATAAGAAATTGGTTGCGGGGGACGGATTTGAACCGCCGACCTTCAGGTTATGAGCCTGACGAGCTACCAGACTGCTCCACCCCGCGATATACTTAAATTCTATTTTTAAGTTTGTTTAATTTTTTAACTCTTTTAATATTTTCTTGAAGAATTCTTTTTTTCTTCTCAGAGGGTTTTTCATAAGTATTTTTTAATTTTATTACTTTAAAGAAACCATCTCTTTGTAGTTTTCTTTTTAAAACTCTCAAAGCTTGCTCAATATTATTATCTTTAACTTCTATTTTAATAACTACCTCCAAAAAAGTGGTTAAGTATCACTTTTATAATTTTATGTCTATTATTTTTATTCATTATATTGAAATTGTTGTAGCTTGTTTCTGTTTTTCCTTTTCTTTTTTTTCTCTTTTAATTCTTCTTTCAGCTTTTTCTAATGCGTTGATTAAATCTTTTTGACTAAACAAATTTAATGCAACAGGGTCTTTTGGATTAAGATTATTGTAATTCCAGTAACTTTTGTTTCTAATTGATGTGACAGAATTTTTTGTAATCCCAACTAGTTTTGCAATTTGGGAGTCCTTTAGCATATTATGTTGTCTAATTAGCCACAAAGCTGAGTCAGGTTTATCTTGCCTTTTTGAAAGAGGAATATATTTTTTTGTTTTCTTTTCAGTATGAGATATCTCAATATCGCTACTTTTGATTTGGAGAGGTCTATTTTCATCTTTAGAAGAAAGTTCAATTTCTTCCCTAGATAATTGTCCTGAAATTATTGGATTATATGATTTAATTCCTTTTGCAACCTCACCATCTGCAATACCTTGAATTTCCACCACATGTAAATTACAAAATTCAGCAATTTGCTTAAAAGTTAATGTTGTGTTTTCTACTAGCCAAACTGCAGTAGCCATTGGCATCAAAGGTGCGTTCGACATTTAATTTTTCTTATCTGATTTAAAATTTTGAAATTTTTTATTAAATTTACTTATTCTTCCCTTATCCATTAGTTTCTGTTTCCCGCCTGTCCATGCTGAGTGAGATTTAGGGTCAATTTCCAATTTAAGAAGGTCTCCTTCTTTTCCCCAAGTTGATTTTGTCTCAAACTGAGAACCATCAGTCATTTCAACTTTTATTGTATGATAATGTGGATGAATATTTTTTTTCATGAGGAGACTTATAGCAAAAGAATTTTTTAAAACAATTAAAAGTTTAATGATTTAAGTAATTTTATCTAAAAAAAATCAATATTTCATCATTTTTATACTAATTAACTAAATGAAAAATTTTGCAAATTATCTAAATTATTTATGAGATTAACCGTCTATTTTTGTCTTATTATTACATTTGTTATTAATACATAAATTGACCCAAGTAAAAATCCGAATATAATTGATAAGAAGAGTATTTTTAAATTTGTAATTTTTTCACTTTTTTTCAAAGTTATGTACTCGGTTGACCCAGTTTTCAATTTTGCTGCAACAAAGTTATCTGATTTCATAATAGGTGTATTATGAAATACATTTATTAATCTTTCAATATCTCTATTTTTAATAATTCTATCCTTCAATTTATTTAATTCAGTAACAGCAATACTATTAGATAAATTATTTCCAATTTCATAATCGATGTCTTCAATTTTAAATTTCTTTAATCTATTTTCATTTGAAATTAATAATTCAAAATTTTTTCTAAGATAATTTTGTATTTCTTTATTAGCAGAATTTTGAATAAAAATTAATAATTTTTCCCAAATTATTTTATTATTATCACTGGTTTTAAACTCTAGATGTTCACTTTCAGCCGAAGGTTTTTTTATTGAAGAAGCTAATTTTATAATTGCATTTTCATAATCTGAATTATTTTGATAATTCTCTCTTTTTAATAAATTAAATTTTTTTATTCCTTTTTCATACAAATCATTTTGGCTAAGCTTTTCAATAAACAATTCATATAGATAGCGTCTATCAATTTTCTTAAAAGAGGAATTTGAAAATAAATTGTAATTTTTAAAAGCTTTAGTAATTACTAAAGTTTTTTCAAGATCTCTTTTGTTTAAGTCTATATTGTATATGCCTATATCTTTTTCTTCGACACTACTAAATAAGCTATTAAAAGCTCCATAATGAACATCATTAAAAATTGAAATAGGAACTATTTTTGTTTTTCCCAGAAACAATGGCTCAGAAATTTTTTTAGTTTGAAAGTAATATAATGAAGCAGCCACAGTTATTACTATAATTATAAAAATTTTAAATTTATTACTCCATATAGTTCTGATCATTTCTGACAAGTCTATTTCATCATTAAATTGATTGTTTTTTTTCATTTGATTAATAAATAAAAATTGAGATTATTATATATAATATATTAAACTAATACAATATTATACAATCTTAGATTAAATTATTAAATTAAATTTTACTTAAAGGTTGATAATTTTATTTTTGATTAAAAGTTTTTTAAATTTTCCATCATTAGATCATTTATTGATGAACTTGAGGCCCTAATATCAATATTATTTTTATCAAATTCAATTATATTATTAACTTTACCGCCCGCTTCCTGAACTAATAAAGCCCCTGCAGCAACATCCCATAAATTAATTTTATTATGAAAAAAACCGTCAAGTCTACCTGAAGCAACATATGCTAGATCCAATGCTGCACACCCCGTATATCTCATGTTGAGATTGGTAAATTTTACTCCTTCATGATTGCTTGAAAATAGACATTCCTCAATAGAATTTTTATTAGACACTCTCAATCGATGATTATTTAAAAAGGCACCTTTATTTTTTTCAGCAAAAAACATTTCATCTTTGATTGGATCAAAAATTAAACCACTTACAATTTCATTTTTGTGTTGAAGAGCAATACAAATTGCAAAGTGAGGTATACCGTGTAAAAAGTTTGTGGTTCCATCTATTGGGTCAATAATCCAAATATTCTCTTTATCTTTATTTTTAATTATTCCAGTTTCCTCAGTTATAAAAGAGTAGTTTTTTTTGATTTTTGATAATTCTTCAATCAAAACTTTTTCTACATATTTATCTGTTTTTGTTACAAAATCATAAGGTCCTTTTTTGGATACTTGTAATTTTTCAACTTCACCAAAATCTCTAATAACAGATTTAGATGCTTTTTCTGCAGCCTTGATCATTATATTAAGATTTGCAGATATAGAAATCATTGAGATTATATTTTTTTTATATATTCAAAGGTTCTTGTATCAATAATTACTTCATCACCTGACTCTATAAAAGGTGGGACTTGAATATTTAAGCCATTATCCAAAGTTGCTGGTTTATATGATGATGAAACAGTTTGACCTTTAAGTGCCACATCTGTTGTCTCAATTTTACATGTTACCTGATTTGGAAGTTCAACTGAAATTGGATTGTCGTTATAAAAACTTACTGAGACTTCAAGATTTTCAGTCATTAATTTTCCTCTTTCTCCAACAATGTCTTTTTTAATTTCAATTTGGTCATATGTTTTAGGGTTCATAAAAATATAGTTATTTTCATCTTCATATAGATAGTTAAAATCTGTTTCATCAAGTGATGCTTTTTCAACAGTTTCACTAGATCTAAATCTTTCAT
>ENA-UOXV01006731-UOXV01006731.1-marine-metagenome-genome-assembly--contig:-NODE-6731-length-11901-cov-7.531319_pt1 | contig 11901 bp, 11 predicted proteins | sample MGYA00238165_ERZ766961 | MGnify/ENA primary metagenome ERZ766961 (study PRJEB28924, sample SAMN03173240) | marine metagenome | biome: Marine; feature: Water; material: Subsurface seawater | place: North... | reverse complement strand
TTTCTCTAGCTTCGGCAGCTTCTCTTTCTCTAGCTTCGGCAGCTTCTCTTTCTCTAGCTTCGGCAGCTTCTCTTTCTCTTTCTCTAGCTTCGGCTGCTTCTCTTTCTCTAGCTTCGGCTGCTTCTCTTTCTCTAGCTTCTTTCGCTTCTGCTTTTCTAGTTGATTCTTCTTCTGCTTTTTGTGCTACTTTTGCTGCTTCCACTTCAGCTGCTACTTCTGCTGCTTTTCTAGTTGCTTCTGCTTTTTTTGCTTTTGTTTTTGTTTTTGCTTCCGCTTCTGCTTCTTCTGCTACTTTTGCTGCTACTTTTGCTGTTGTTGCTACATCCGATTGTGACATAATAATGTCGCGTAATGCATTATTCATAGGATCTTTTGCACCATCATTACCAAAATGAACCTCACCATCCGTTGGTCCACTATACAATGGGTTGTGGGTGTTGTTCATAACAATATTGGTATCACTAAATCTACTTGATTCTGGAAAAACATTGTTGTGTAGAAAATGTGTCCTATTTTCTACATTTTGGTTATTCTCAGTGAGACTTGGGCTATTCTCAGTGAGACCCAACTCGTGTGCTTCAATATTAAATTTTTCAAAATTACGAATATTTCTATTACTATTACTATTACTACTTACTGATGATTCATTATTTGCTGTATTTTCTGGGTTGGTACTTACTAGACTATCATTCATCAGTTTAAAAAATGTATCTTCACTAAAACAAATATTACCAATTCTGTCATTAATTGTACTATAAAAATTAAAACCATCATGTACATCTGTTGAGCTAACATATTCATCAATGGCACCTGATGAATCTAATTTATCAATTTCATAGTCATAAATACGAATTGAATTACCAATATTTAATATTTTTATGACTATTTCATTATATTGTCTTCTCAAATCATTCAAAAGATCACCCGAAATTGTAAAATTTGCAAATGGATTAATATCAATTTCAAATTCTTCTACTTTTTCTGTATTTAGTTTTAATATTTTGTGTCTTGTTAATAGGTCAAATATTTTGTCCTTAATTTTATCTTGTGAAGCAACCAAACAATTAGTAATATTATCTTTGGTGCTTTGTATGCTCTGTAAGTTAATGGGTTGTAAAATAACTTCAATAACACGTTTAAAAATCGTATCTATAAATGTATCCTTTAACTCTTTATATCTATCCCGTATTGTTTCTATTTTTTTCAATATTGTTTCTACTTTTAAAAAAATTTTACTTTCTGTTTCAGCCATATAATATTTTTATATATATTATAATTATATGTTTAATAATATTAATTTGAATAAAATTAAAATATATTCTTACATATTAATAACAAATGTCTTGTGACAATTTTGAGAATATATGTATATTCTGTCAAGATATAGATGTCAAAAATGATGACAATAGTATGAATATGATTGAAACCAGCGAACATAATCAGAATGAATTAATTGATTATAAACATTGCTTGAATATCAAAGTTCATCCTAAATGTTTATGTATATGGTTTATTAAACAAGAGAATGAATGTTTAATATGTAGAAAAAAACTGGATGTAAGTCATAATGTGTTGAATGATGTAAATGTATTTATTGTGAATATACAAAAAGATGATTTCAGTGTAATTGACATCATTTATCCTTATAAACATCTGAGTGCAGAATATAGAAGAGCAAATATAAATGAATTACCCCCATCAGATATAGGGGATGATATTAGACATATTGAAGTACACAATATAATGAATGTTGATGAGATTGACGTCGACGATATCTTACACGATATCTTACACATTAATGTTGTCAGTTTTATACCGATACTAAATGGTATAAAAATAACATTGAATTTAATAATAATCTATATGTGTGGGGTTTTCGTGAATATAATCTATAATTTAACACTTTCAGCAATGTCAGAGATTGCTTGAAACTGTTTGTTTGAACGAATAATACCTTGTTCAATATCCTTTAAATCCGACAAAAGAACCTTTACATATTTTTGGTCTTGTTTTATTTGCTCGTATTTATCATTTTCTTTATTAATTCCTGTAGTTATTTTTTCCATAGTGCTATCATCGCTATCGCTGTCGCTGTCGTCCTCGTCAGATTTTAAAAAATTATCATCAATGTCATCTAAATAAGGTAATACTTCCTTATTCCTATCTAAAATATTTAAATTATTATTGTGGTTATTTGCAACTATATTATTTTGTTGGTTAATATATTCGTTTGTATCGCGTTGCAATTTATTAAAATTATCCTCACTATCCTCACTATCATCACTATCCTCACTATCCTCACTATCCTGGTTATCCTCACTATCATCACTATCCTCAATATCCTCATTATCCTCAATATCCTGGTTATCATCACTATCATCACTATCCTCACTATCCTGGCTATTAGGATGTTTATATTTATTTTTCATATTTTCCAAATATTGATTTAATTTTTCTAATGCTTCACGTTTTTCATCTTGATCTTTTTTGCATTTTTCAACATATACGTGATAATGATTAACATTAACATTATTTACAATGTTAGGCGGGTTTTTATGTATGTCATTGTGTGTATTATCAGTATCAGTATTGTTATTGTTATTGGAATTGTTATTGGTATTATTTAAAAAGTCATTTCCATCATTGAAATAACATTCATTATTTTGATTAGTATTATTAGTATTAGTATTATTAGTATTATTAGTATTATCACGACGTATGTAGTTTTCTGGTCGTGTTAAATTATAAAAATGTATCATTTCATTATGTTTACGTATTCTGTTTTCTTCACGTATTAATTGTTTTAAATCAAATTTTAAAATATGATTTGTTTCATTCATCCCAATAAATTATAAACATATTAAATATTTTTAATTTGTAAAATAAACTGTATGAAAAATCATTTGTTAAAAGAATATAAAATCTTGGCTAATATATACTTTAGGATAATTGAAAATGTCTAAACAAATCCAAGAACCCCTTTTAGTTGCAGATGAAAGCCGTTTTGTAATGTTTCCAATTCAACATGATGATATATGGAATATGTATAAAAAACAAATAGATTGTTTTTGGAGAGCAGAAGAGGTCGACCTAAGTAAGGATTTAACAGATTGGAAAAAAATAAGCAAAGACGAGAAACATTTTATTTCAATGATACTCGCATTTTTCGCAGCAAGTGATGGGATAGTGCTAGAAAATATAGGTTTGCGATTTATGAGTGAAGTACAAAATTCAGAAGCAAGAGCGTTTTATGGTTTTCAAATTGCAATGGAAAATATCCACTCCCAAATGTATAGTCAATTAATAGAAACATATATTGACGATCGCGAAGAGAAATCTAAAATGTTTGACGCTCTAAATAATTATCCTTGTATAAAAAAGAAGGCGGACTGGGCGAAGAAATGGATAGGTGATAATCGTAGTAGTTTTGCGACCCGTTTGGTAGCATTTGCTTGCGTAGAAGGTATATTTTTTTCTGGAGCATTTTGTAGTATTTTTTGGTTAAAAAAGCGTGGGTTATTACCTGGGCTAACATTTTCAAACGAACTGATTTCCCGAGATGAAGCACTACATACAGAATTCGCAGTATTATTATATAGTAAATTATTGAAGAAGGTAAACAAAACAAAAATCAACGAATTGATAAAAGAAGCAGTTACTATTGAGAAAGAATTCATTACCGAAGCGTTACCTTGTCGTTTAATCGGAATGAATAGTTCTTTAATGGCAACATATATAGAATTCATAGCAGATCGACTATGTGTTCAGTTGGGGTATGAAGCTATCTATAATGCAAGCAATCCGTTTGATTTTATGGAACTTATATCAGTTGAGTCAAAAACAAATTTTTTTGAGAAACGTGTAAGTGAATATGCATTAGCAGATAAGACGCAAGGTACCAATGTGTTTGATTTTAATGATGACGGATTTTAGATAAATAACATTTACCATATTATAATTATTTGTAATGTTATTTGTATTTGTAAAGTTATTTTGCATATTTTTTTCGTATAGGTGTGGGAATAAGTTCGTTTTCTAATTTTTCTATTTTTTTATAACATTTATTAATTGTGACTTCACTAATTTCAGCAATAACACTAATGCTTTTTTTGCTAATATCAAGGTCGCAATATTGTACAATAAAATATATAATACCAACCGCAATAGCATTCGGTGTGTTTTCAGGAATATAATTATTATTTTCAATACGTTTGGCAATGAATGAACATAGTTTAGTCATATCGTGTGACATTGCAAGACGACTACAATAACGTTCTATAAAAGATGTGGGGTTGGTATCACACAAGTTTGTTTTGTCTTTATTCTCGAAGTCTTCTTCAATTGTATTTAATATAACAGTTGCATTTTTACAACCTTTTGTTGCGCTTGTGTTATCCAGGTGGAATATAGTAGCAATTTCCCTAGCAGTTCTAGGGTTACCGTTAATTCGGCAAGATATATAAATAGATGCTGCGATAATTCCGTCTCTATTGAGACCTCTAAACGTTTTTTGTTCCGAAATATTTTTATGATATCTAATTGCGGTATCAACAATCATTTTTGAAATTCCGGAATTTTGCGCCATTAATGATATGCGCTGGAATTCGTCGTATTGTGATTTTTCCTTATACGGCATTGATTGCCAATCAGTATACCTTTTAATTTTTCTCATTTCATAACTCGTGCCCGAGGAGCAAAGAACTTTACAACCATAAGACGATTCCCGCAAAAGGTCATTGATTGGCATACCGCAACGGGTGGGGTCTGATACATTTGCATCATCCGCTCCATAATATCTCCATTCAGCGCCAGTATCTAATACATCGGTGTATAAAATACTACATTGTCGGTTAGTACATTCTAAAAACCCCTGTTCTGTAATTGATAGTGAAGAAGTACAGGTTTCGCAAAATTCCCTATTTTTATTCGATAAATATAAACATTCAAGTGGTTGTTCATTTTTATTAAGAACCTCAATATCAAATTTCTTCCACAAATCTACATTGATATTTCTTTGCCTCTTATTTTTCTTGGTTTGTTGTAGAATTTCCATAATGAAATATATATATTTATATTAAACAAATTCAATTTTATTAATATTTAATCGCATTTATTATATATATATAATAAATATGGGTAACGTATCTTCAAAAAGTGTAATGAGTAATAAGAATGTTAAAAATACCGATGATAGTAGAAAGAAATTACTAGCGATAATGGATATAGTTGCAGCAAATTATGCGACCACTAAGTTAGGGTTGAATGATTATGATAAATTAAAAAATCAGGACAAGTGTAATGAGTTGGTAGTATTGACATCTGATATGATAGCAAATAAATTCAAAATGCTAGATATTATATATTTAAAACAACGAACAGAATATGGTAGCAATATTTCTGACCCCCAAGATAAAAGTAAGAAGGCGTATGGTTCAACCAAAGTGATGTATGGTAACAAAAAGTCACTAATGGACAGTGACGAAAAAGTGCCTTGGAAGAAAAGGCGTTTATGTAATGGGATCGCAAAATTTTATGTAAGAATTGCCCAAATATATGCAGCAATTGTAAAATCAATCAACCCCCAACTGAAATTCAAAGATAAGGATATTGGAAGTGAATACATTGATGATATATCTGTATTTGATGAACATAGGGTTTCGTCATCATTAAAAGATAAAATATTTGAGAGTGTTGAATTTAGTTTATGTGGAAAAATAAAAGACCAATTAGTTGGAGATAGTTCATTAAAAGTTGTTTCTATTAAGAATATTAATATTAAACCAGAATTTTGCAAGATGACATCCCATTTAAAGGATGAACCGGGAATTTTAGAATTGGAAGAATTGTTTAAAGATGAATATGATTATGATACTGGTGTATATAAAATAGGTTCAAATAGAGAAACAAGGAAGAGATATATGGAAATATATAGTCGGTTTTACAAAATATTTACCGGCAAAGACTTTACAGAGAATATAGATGTAGACGGTAATAAACCATTACCATTATTCAGCAAAATTGTCCTCAGTGATTTTAATGTATGTACAGATGAAGAATTCAAAGAGGATAGAACAAAAATGATTACACAATATAAAGTATCTAACCCAATAATTAGCGAAAAAACAGATGATTACGCAAAAAATAAATTGAAACACGCGTATGATGAGGAACATATACTGTTTATAAAATATGCGAAATTATTGAAAAACTTTATGGTTCAATTAAACATAGATGAAATGAATGTTCTGTCCATACTAAAAGATTTGTTTAAAGTTATAGAGACGGAAGATACAGCCATAGATGATATGAAGGAAACAATTACAATACATCCTGATTTAAATGATAAAACGTTGAATGATGTTGCAAGAAGAGCGAGGGAATATATATTGGGGTTATATATAAACTGCAAAGAAGGCCAGTCAAAACTACACAGTGTGTTTAGAGAAATATTAACGGTTCGGAATACAATAAGATTTCACCTAAAATAATCTAACCTACGCTAACCTACGCTACTCTAACCTATTAGTATAAACACGCCCAGTGTAAGACCCACCAAATCATCTATTTTTTATAAATTCTAATGTTGTATTATATCCCTCTTCAATGTATTTCATCCTTATTTCCTTACTTGTTATCACTTCAATCGCATTTTTTGAATTTAAACTACCGACATTAAATCCTATTTCATTACTTATTTTGTTCTTATTTTTTGGTCTGAATTTATTTATAATATGACCTATATAAATTTGTAACAAGTCCAACAGATTATTTGATGAATTAATAGGTATCGTTTTGTTTTTTTTATGTGATTTTCTCCCTTTTAAACCTATTCCCGATGTTTCATTGTTCTGTATTTTATTATAAAATGTACTTAATGGATAATTATTTAAAATTCCGCCATCAACATAGCAGCAATTATTGTAAAAACACGGTACAAAAACCATTGGCACTGCGGAAGACATATATACAGCGTGTACAAGAGGCAAATCAGGATAATTTTCGTGTGAAATAACATCTTCTTTAAATGAATTTAATTCAACCGAATGAAAATAAATATTTATATTTGTGAAATCATAAAATTCCTTTAACGTTATCTTTTCAGAAAGCGATTTGCCTAGTAATAATGGGTCGAGAATTTTTTCAAAAAAATTTATATCAAATAATCCCTTATTTGTATAAAAATTTAATAACTGTAATAAGTTAATCTCAAAAACATTTTCCCAAGGGCGTTCTAATATATATTTATATAATTCCGATTTTTCATAATTTAATGCATAAATAACGGAAACGAGACTTCCAGCAGAGGTGCAAAATATATTCTTAATATTTTCCCTTATAATGAAATTGTTTTCTTCTAAGCAGTATAAACTGCCTATTTGGCAAAACCCGATATGCCCACCACCTGATAATATCAATGAACTTATTTTATCTTTTTCATTCACTTTTTCATTCACTTCTTCATTCACTTCTTCATTCCTCACACTACTTTCTTCACTCATCGTAAATTTAAATATGCATTTATATTTAAATTTATATTACAAGTATAATATAACTAATAATTATATAGGTATATATAATATTATGGCTTCTATTTTTAACTTCAATGATGACGATGATGGGAATGGTAAAATTAATATTGATGAACTGTATGAAAAGAAACATCAGGATGATTTAAACAGATTAAGTACTTATAAAAAAGTCCTTTCTAAAATTCATAATAAAATAAAATTAGTATCTAGACAAAATAAAAATATCCAGCATTATTGGTATACTGTTCCCGAAGTAATATTGGGAATACCGCACTATAATAATAGCGATTGTATTGCTTACGTAATGAATGAATTAAATGAAAACGGGTTTTCTGTTAATTATACACACCCGAATTTAATATTTATAAGTTGGTCACATTGGGTTCCATCGTATGTGCGCAACGAAATAAAAAAAAAGACAGGAATACAAGTCAATCAATATGGAACTATTACAAATAATCCCAAGGAAAATTCACAATCCACACCATTTGCCAAAGCAACCAATGCATCTAGTAATACAAATAATAATGCAAATACTTCAAAATCAATTTATGACACAGATATACTTAATAAATTTAACTTTAAATTTAATAAATAATGAATAATTAATAATAATTAATGAATAATTAATTTCAAATCTTCAATTTTGTATTTTTATTGTATATTTTGTTCAATGAATTTTGTGAACTCCTCTTGTTCAACCTTGCCATCGTATTTAACTGTATCATCTCCGGTTTGTATTATAATTGTTGGAAAACTCTCAACATTATATTTTTCTATAAATCTTTTTGTATCTTGTGTTTCCACCGTACAATCAATATCTTTAAATGTAATCGTTTTATTATTAATTGTTCGACCATCAAATTTCGCTTTTATATCCCGTATGATTGGTTTCGCCTTGGTACAATGAGGACACCAATCTGCGAAAAAAAACAATATTTCTACATCTTTTTTCTCACCATTTGGACTAGTCATACCTTCGGTTTGATAATCATTTCCAGCGTATGTTCTATAATAAAGAACCCCTAAATATAACAAAATTAATGGAATACCTACTAAAAATAGTGCCCAATACACCATATCCCACACTGACTTAGATCCTTTATAAATTCCTAATATGAACCCTTTAACGAACCCCATGATAAAGTAACTAATAAATTTTATATACGCTGCGAATGAAGTAGTTATCGTTGTAAACAATGAAAACATTATATATATATATACCATCGGATATTTAAAATTAGCTAAATATTCTAATTCATTTATTCAAATGGAATAAAGAATAAATGATAAACAATATATACTTGTATTGTGTATGTTGTTTAGAAATAGCAATGGAGAATTAAAAAATATTAATAAGTTAGAGTTTATAAATGATAAAGATTATTATAACACAATATTGCAATTTATGAATACGAATGCTGGACTTAACACTAATAATTCACATAATATTGCCATAGATAATCTCATCAATAAAGTGAAATTATTAATATAATCATATTTTACAATAATCAAATAATATAATTATTGTAAATTATTTATTATTATGTTATTATATGGTTAAACCACAAACACGCAAAAATAAAAATGAAAAAACGCGTAAAATAAGGAAAACACATTATTTTTCAAAAAATGATTTTGGTAGTGGAGATGGAATGCTTACTAGCGTATGGGGACCTACTATGTGGCATACATTGCATACTATCAGTTTCAATTACCCGGTAATTCCAAGTAAAAGTGATAAAAAAAATTATAGAGATTATATATTGCAGTTAAAATATGTATTGCCTTGTAAATATTGTAGAATGAATTTGCGTAAAAATTTGCAAACGTTACCATTAACAATGGGTAAAATGAAATCACGCGAAACTTTTTCTCGATATATTTACGACTTACACGAGTTGATAAATAAAATGCTTCATAAGAAATCAAATTTAACATATGAAGATGTATGCCAAAGATATGAACATTTTAGAGCACGATGCAATTTGAAGTTTGATATAGCAAATAAAAATAAAAATAAAACACATAAAAAAGGTTGTGTGGTTCCATTCCATAAAGTTAAAAGTAAAGGTATTGTACAAATTGTTCCACACGATACAAAATGCGAATCACTGCAAATAGATAAGAAGTGTTTTGAAGTCAATTAGTTTTTTTTGGGTTTGGAGTATTCTTTCAATCCGATTTGTACAATTAGATAAAACCAGTATATATTTAAAATGTATAACCCGTGGAATGGAGCAACAAATATTATAGGATATTTAAAATTATATTCTATAACTATATCATTTATCCCATTTTCTAAATACATTACATTTGTGTAATTGTATATCCGTGTATAGAAGAACGTTAATGCAAACATATTATTATTGATTAATTTCAACTTTCCCGAATATACATTACATATTTTTGAAATATCGCGTATTCGTAAAAAGACTGTGCTAACTTCGGTTAAAAATACAGCAACAACAAGGTTCTTAACAATGTTCATTTGTAAGTTATAATAATAATAAAGAAACATTATGTAAAATCCACCAAAGTGATGCAAATATGTAGTATATTCCTTTTCTTTTACAAATAAAAAATCCAACATCATCGTTTTAATTATTTGGAGACCGCCATATTCAAACTGGTCTAATGTATTGTATTGATAATACTCATATAATGATTGCGCACCAATATATGCGCCATATAATGAAATTAAGTTTCTAAATAATTCACACACAAGTTGTATCGTATTATTTGTTTGTAAATTAGAACCCACATAAGAGTCTATATATTTTAACATTAACATATTTTACCAAGACTATAATATGTTATATTGATTATATTTAAGTTTGTTATACTTTTATCTTTTCTATCATGTAGATTAGAAGTTGCTGAAATTATTTAATATTGGTTGAGGTTCATAATTATCTAGGTTGTTATTATTTGTTAAAGAGTTTGGGCCAAAATCGTAATCATTATTACTTTGATTGAATTCGCGTTGTGCGTTTAATTGTGGGGAAACATTGTTGTTTTGCACTGTATCGTATCTGTCACCTTGTCTTTCCACCCGTCCTTCTCGCTTATCGTATCTATCACCTTGTCTTTCCACCCGTCCTTCTCGTGTATCGTATCTATCACCTTGTCTTTCTTCGCGTCCTCCTTCACGTCTTTCTTCGCGTCTTTCTTGATTATTTTCAGCGTGAGCACTATACGGGGCACTACCTAATCCGGGACATGTGGGGCATACCGGGGGGACTACTTGTGTTTTTAATATATAATTATCATTCTCAAATAAAGGAACATTGTTGTCATTAAAATTACTATGACCATTATACATAGAAATATCAACTCTATATTTATTACCTTCGTTATCAACAATCATAGATTTATTACTGTTATTTATATCTGTTATAAATGTTATTGTAGTACCTTGTGCTGATGTATATACAGTAACCGAAACGCTATGTTGTTCTACATTTAATTCTTCTAGTGTAGTATCAATAACATATTTAGCACCGCTACTTGTTTCAATTGTTTTACCGCCTTCAGGACCATCGATAAGTGTTAATGTTTTTCCATCTGGGGCAGTATAAACCGTTCTGGTGACATTATTTATTAACGACCCACTCCCTTCAACATTACTTACACATTGATATTCGCGAGTGCTTGAACACCCATTCTTTTTCCAATGGTCTTTTGCTTGAATTATTTTATCTTCATTATTTAAATGTATATAACTATCTCTTAAATCTTGATTTCTTGCTAAATAGCATAATGCTTGTGTATCTGAAAATTCGATATTACAACGGTCGGTTAAACTACCAGAACCAGCAGCAGAACCAGCAGCAGAACCAGCAGCAGAACCAGCAGCACAACCAGCAGCAGAACCAGCAGCAGAACCAGCAGCAGAACCAGAACCAACGGTTGACCCAGACCCAGAACCAGAACCAACGGTTGAACTAAAATCACAACCAGCAGCAGAACCAGAACCAGATCCATAACTAATTCCATTTTCAGAAGGGACAAACCATGTTCTAAATGTGGTTGTACCACAATTTTTATTTAAGTCATTACTTCTGAGTTGGCATTTTACCGCATCCTCACCGGTTCCTTTATTTTCCATACCCCATACATCTGTTATCCATTTGTCCGGGTTATGTCGCCAATCTTTACGGTTGGGGTCACTATGACGCGGGCATCCGGTTTCATTATACAAATAACATCCTGGTTCAGTTGGTAAAGGTAAAGCATTATTAACGCTTACAGACCCAGAACCAGAACCAGCAGCAGAACCAGCACCAGACCCAGAACCAGCACCAGAACCAGCACCAGACCCAGACCCAGAACCAGCAGCAGAACCAGCAGCAGAACCAGCAGCAGAACC
>ENA-UOXV01006730-UOXV01006730.1-marine-metagenome-genome-assembly--contig:-NODE-6730-length-11903-cov-5.767218_pt1 | contig 11903 bp, 8 predicted proteins | sample MGYA00238165_ERZ766961 | MGnify/ENA primary metagenome ERZ766961 (study PRJEB28924, sample SAMN03173240) | marine metagenome | biome: Marine; feature: Water; material: Subsurface seawater | place: North... | reverse complement strand
AGTGGGTTCGGTGGCGAGGGCGTGCGGGAGCTTCGGGAGGTTGCCCGTCGCGGTGGTGCCCTTCGAGCCGGCGGCTGTGGCGTACTTCGACTCGTAGCTCGTGGAAAAATATACCTGTTCCCATACAATTCGAGGCAATTCGAGGCTGCGAGGCAACTCCAGAATTTCAAAATAATGTTGGGCTGTTTGAACCTGCGCGATTCGCCGCGCCCCCTCAGAGCGAACCGCAGCGAACATGAATCGTCCAGCGGCGGGCACCAAGCTCCGCTTCTCCGTGGCTCACGCCACAGGCGAGGTGCGATATCCGCGCGTTTATTCCCGCCCCGAACCCCCGCGCGCCTTCATCGCGTCTCCCGCGGAGAGCGACCGAGAAAAAAGTCAACCGTTTGAGCCACGCGCTAACCCACGCCCCCGATGACCGCAGGACCCGGACTATCCCGCGCGTGAGCTCCACTTCCACACCCCTCAGACCCGAGGATGGCAGTGCGCGAGGTTCTCGAAGTTTCCCCAGGAGCTCATCCTGCGTCTGGACCACCCCGCGCGCATCCACCAGATCCAGCTGCTGTCGCACGAGTACAAGATCGCCACGAAGATTGAGCTGTACACGGGCCTGCTCCCGCCGGGCGAGACGTCGATGGACCGCGCCATCATGCGCCGCCTCGGTCACCTGAGCTTCGACCCAAACACCGCGAGCGGGCACCAGGCGCGGGAGCTCAAGTCCGTGCACGTCAACGTCGACGCCGCCATCCTCCGCGTCGTCGTCCACAAGTGTCACGTCAACAAGCTCAACATCTACAACCAGGTGGGCATCGTCGCCATCAACGTCATCGGCGAGGCCATCTCCCCGACCGATCCCGGGTGGGCCGGCGCGGGTGGTAACCTCGCGCCGGGACCACGGCCCGCGAGGGGCGCGGGCATGGCTGACATGGCCATCGACCTCGACGTCGATCCCGTCACCGCCGTGAAGATTCGCGAGATTCACGCGCTCAAAGACGAAGCAGTCGCCCGGGAGGACTACGACGCCGCCAAGAAACTGCGCGACGGCATCAACCGACTCAAGGCTGTCGGCGCCAAGATTGGCCAGCTCGAAGCCAGGAAGAGGGCCGCGGTGGAGGCTGAGGACTACGAAGCCGCCAAGCTCATCAAGCACGAGATCGACAAGCTCCGAGACGCGGGGGGGGTCACCGCGCTGGGCGAATCCGTCGGCGCCGGGTCCGGCATGGCGCGCAGAGGCGAGGACGACGAGGCCATCTTCGCGCACGTCCTCCAGGCGAACAGGGACATCGTGGAGCGTCCCCCGGTCGACCTCATCCAGCCGGGCGGCAGGGCGCCGGGTCCCGACCTCGGCCATCTCGAATCCCCCGCGCCCGCGTCGCCCCCCCGCGGCGGCGCCGTCCGCGAGGAGTACGAACACCCCGTCGCCCCGCCCTCGCCCCCGCCCCCGATCCTCGAACCCGAGTACGAACCCGAGCCCGCGTACGAGCCCGCGTACGAGCCCCCAGCCCGGGAGATGGCGCGCGAGTCGCACGGTTTATCGCCCGCGCAGCTCGCGAAGATCAAGGCCAACGCCGGCCCGGACGACGTACCCCCGCCCGTCTCCCAGGGGTACAACGCGATGGGTAACTACGACGAACGGCCCGCGGTGTCCAAAGCGGCGATGCAGCAGCAGCAGAGCGAGGGGTCCACGCCCCAGCGCTTCCGCGACGTGGATGCCTCGGCGCAGGGGTACAACAACGACGAGGTCCCCGCCGGCGCCACGGGCCGCAGCCGCGTACCCGCCGGCCTGGAGGATGAAGAGTTCCAGCCGACGAGCGCCAAACCCGCGGGTGTGGCCAAACCCCCTGAGGGGTACGACCCGGACCTCCCCGCGCCCGATCCCATCCCGCCCGCGTTTACCACCGAGGCTGGGCCCGTGGTTGACGCGTTTGGCGAGTACGCGGCGATGTGCCTGTACTCCAAGAACTGGATGCACCGCGAGGCTGCGCTGGCGAGGATGGAGGAGCAGGTTCGCACCGGGTCGGTGAACGCGGACACGCGGGAAGTGTTCCGCACGATGTGCAACATGATGACGCGCCTGTTCAAGGATAAGGTTGCCAACGTCTTTGCCAACGCGTGCAAGTTGCTGACGAGCGCCGTGAAGGTTATGGGTAAGGAGCTGGGCGGCCGCGAGGTGCACAGCAGCGTGGCCCAGCTGGTGCCGCAGCTGATTGAGAAGCTCGGCGACGCGCACGCCAAGGTGCGGGACGCGTCCAGGGAGGCTATCATGGAGCTGGCGAGCTCCGACCTCACGCTGGTGTCTGGACCGCTGGTGAAACCGGTGCGGTCCCAGAGCGTGTGGCGCATCGTGCTCGGCCGCCTGTCCATCATGAACGAGCTCATCCCCAAAAACGGCCTCGCCAAGGCTGGCCACGACGGCCTGACCCTCGAGGCTGTCATGGAGTTCACCGCCAAGACGTTCGAGTCCCCCAACGGCGACGTGCGCTCGGCGGCGGTCAAGGTTACCCTGGAGTGCTGCAACATCGCCGGCCGTTTAGTGGAGAAGTTCCTGCCCAAGAACCTCAAGCCCGCCATCCGCGACATCATCGACGAGGGCCTGGGCGTCAAGACCGGCGGCGGCGGACCGGCCCCGAATGTAGGCGGCGGGCGCAAGAGCGCGGCGACGCCCGGTAAGGGCAAGGCGTCGGCCAAGGCGCCGACCACCCCGGGCCCCGCGGCGGGTGGTAACCCCAGCGTCCGGGAGCTCAAGGGTGAGATTGCGCAGCGGGAGAAGGAGCTGGGCAAGCAGCACCCCGACGTGGCCGTGGCGCTCACCGACCTCGCGGCGCTTCACTCCGAGGAGGAGCAATTCGCCGCCGCGCAGCCGCTGTACGAGCGCGCGCTGCGGATCCAGGAGAAAACCTTGGGCGCGGAGCACCAGGACACGGTGCAGACGCTGACGGACCTGGCGATCTGCCACCTGGACCAGGGGCACAACGAGGTGGGCAGGCCGCTGCTGGAGAGGGCGCTGGTGCTGCAGGAGCAGGCGCTCGGGCCCGACCATCCCGACGTCAGCGCCATACGGGACGTGCTCCAGAGCCTCGACGCCGACGACGGGATGTGAGTGAGTCGCCGGGGAGTCGGCGACGGATGCGGGCACATCAGTACATAAGCTATGACGAACAGAGCCGCGGTTCGAGCAGCGCGGCTCGCTCTTAACCAATAAGTATATAAGTATTCTCGAGCGAGCCACACGGGTTGAACGCGCCCGCATCCGCCGAAGACCGGTGGGGAAATTCAGTCAGTAAGTAAGCTCCTTTTGTCAGGTGTCCACAAAACAGGAAGCCGCGATCGGGCATTATCGACGTGCACGCGACCGCATCGATGGGGCGACACGCGGCGGCGATGCGGGCGGTGTGGACGGCCGCCCACCTCGAGGGACGCGCGCTCGGTGTTCTTGAACGCGGATCGACCCGCGCGTTCGGCTCGTCGGCGTCGCGACACGTGGCCGATTCATCATCGTCGTCGTCATCCGGATCATCATCGGACGAGTCCCCGCCGGACGTGCGCTCCTCGTTCCAGTACTGCGTCCAGCGCGTGCGTCAGCACGACTACGAATCGTACCTCTGCACGCTCGCGCTGCCCAAGGAGCGCAGGCTGCCCGCGATGGCCCTCAGGGCGTTCAACGTGGAGACCGCGCAGGCGCTGGGAGCGACGAAGGAGCCCCACCTCGCGCTCATGCGACTGCGATGGTGGAAAGACGCGGTCGCATCCGCCGCGGGACGCCCGGACGCCGTCCCGCCCTCGCACCCCGTCGCCATCGCGCTGCACAGCGCACTGCACGCATCCACGCCGGGGGGCGTCGGCGCGCGGCACAAGCGCTGGCTCGACGCCCTCGTGGATGCGAGAATTAAAGACGCGGAACACGTCGGGCCGCCCCCAGGGATCCCGTTCCTAGAGGCGTACGCCAACTCCACCGCGTCGTCGCTCCTCTTACTCCTGCTAGACACGTGCGGAGTACGGGACTCCGACGCGGACCACGCGGCGGCGCACCTCGGCAAGGCGATCGGCATCGCCAACCTACTCCGCGGGACACACGCGCACTCCGCGCAGCGAAGGTGTTACCTCCCCGCGGACGTCCAGGCGAGACACGGCGCGTCGACCGAGGACGTGTACCGCGCCAGGCCCACGGAGGAGGTTCGCAACGCGGTGCACGAGGTGGCGTCGGTGGCGAAGGCGCACTTAGACAGCGCCAGGGCGATGGAGCCGCGGCTGGGAAAGGCGGGGGTCGACGGGGGGAAGACGGCGAAAACGGTGTTGCTCCCGGCGGTGGGCGTGGGGAAGTACCTGGAGGCGCTGGAGGCGAAGGACTTCGACGTGTTCCACCCCGAGCTAGTCCGGGGTGTGAACCCGATCGTGACGCAGGGAAGAATCGCGTGGGCGGCGTTCCGGGGTACCTACTGATGTATTCATCGCGCTAGCTAGAGCTACGGAATTTTTAAGCTAAGATGTGGAATTTTTGGCACTCAGAGGGAGAACGCGGTGGTCGCCGCCCTGGCCCTCGCCGCGCGTCTCTCCGCCTCCTCCCTGTACTCCTCGAACCCCCCGGGCGGTACACCCACGTGCTCCAGCATTATACTCGCCGCGGCGTGGCCCAACGCCAGTCCCTCCGCGATCCCATCTCCGGATGCCACGGACGCGGCGAACGCTCCGCAAAACGCGTTGCCGCATCCCGTCTCGTCCACGACCTTTACCGCCACCGTCGGACACTCGTACCCCTCGCGCGTCTCCGTGTCGTACACCATCGCGCCCTCCTCGCCGCGGCGCAGGCACACGTACCGCGCGCCCGCGTCCGCCATGCGTTTAATCAACTCTTTGTGAGACAAGTCGGCGCCGCCGGGAAAGAGTGACCGAGCCTCGCGCTCGTTCGGCGAGAACACGTCGCCCATTCCGCACAGCTCCCTCAGCGCGTCGGGCGTCAGTGGAGTCAACGCGTGCGTGAACGGCTCGATGGACACGAACGGGCACCCGGCGTCCCTCAGGGCGCGGGCGAGGGTGACGTCCGGGCGGGCTGGATTGACGCCGAAATGCACGCAAATCGCCGTCGCCGCGCGTCTCGGCCACAGGGAATGGTCCGGTCGGAGCATGGCGTACAGCGCCGCGCCCATGTCCTCCAGCCTCCACACCTGCGTGCGTCGTCCGTCCAGCTCCGTGATCTGCCACGCGCGCGGCGTGGGCATGTTCGGGTAAGGTAGCAGCCCGGTGGTGTCGATGTCGTGTTGTTCGAGCCATGTCACGCACTCGCGCGGGCAATCTCCGTCGCCCCCGACGCCGGCGACGAGCCCGAGGGTCAGCGGAGGGTCCCGTCGGGCCAACCCGGCGCCGAAGAGCGACTGCGGTCCACCTCCGCCGAGCACCGCCATCTTCGTGGACCCGTCGTGGAAGACCAGGTCATCCACGATGAGGGTGGTGCTGACCACGTCCAGGGGCCGAGAGATCGTGCCGCGCGCCCGTGCCGTCGCGTGAACCGCCGCCCAGCGTCGTGCGCGCCGCATCGTTCCACATCGACGCGATGTGTACCCGAGACGCGGCGGGGCGGTCGTGGCGGACGCCATCTGGCGTCTGGCGTCCCGGACTCCCTCGCGTGCCGGACTGATGACTGACGAGATGGAGAATGATGACTGGCTCGGCCAAACTGTGGTGTCCGACCGGGCTCTTGAGAGTACCCACATAAATTACTCTAGAAATAAGAGTTAGATCATTAGGTCGGCTGCAATTTTTGCCCGACTGAAATCTTCATCCAAGCCCCTTTAGTGCCGCCCGAACACGGCCCCCTCGCCCTCTTTACGTTGCGCCGTCAAGGACAACACCGGATATCATCATGGGGGAATCTTGCCGGTGAGTGCCTGGCCCCTTTGCGTGTCCCGCCGGCGCGTCGCGGCGCCTCCACCGCCGCGGATCCGCCGCGCTGGCCCGCGAAAAATCGGAAACCCTAGCGAGACGCACGGGGCGCCGGCGACGTCGTCGCGCGTCGCCGTCGCGAACCTTCACGACCCCGCTGACCTCTTCATATCTTCCCCCTCCCTCCACAGCCTCTACGTGCGTGGTATCATCCTGGGGTACAAGCGGTGAGTGCATCCTCCGGCCCGAACGACCCGTCTCGAGCGGGCGCATCTCGCGTCTCCTGCCTTTTTCCGTCTAGGGTTGGGGTGGCGGGTGCCCCCGGAAACGCGCGGCGCCGGGCCCGCGCGCGATCCGACGCGTCCATTCGGCGGTCCATGCGATGATCGTCGTTATGGTTAAACGCGTCGACGTCGCGCGGGGACCCGTCCGCGTCTCACCGTCGCGTGGGGACGTTCGGACCCGGCGACGCCGACCTCCGGGGATCACGCCATCTCTTCACTGCCAAATCTCGCGTCGACCCGCGCCGCTCTCGATGAACACGTCGCTGACCCTCCACCTCCCTTCCCTCCCTTCCATCGACAGTGCTCGTACCAACCAGACCAACCACACCTCTCTGATCAAGCTCGAGAACGTGAACGACAAGGCGTCTGCTGACTTTTACCTCGGCAAGAAGCTCTGCTACGTGTACAAGGCGAAGACCAAGAAGAAGGGCACCGTGTTCCGCACCAGCTGGGGCAAGGTGACGCGCGCTCACGGGTCGAGCGGCGTGGTGAGGGCCAAGTTCAAGAAGAACCTCCCCCCCTCCTCCATGGGCGGCAAGATTCGCTGCATGCTCTACCCCTCCAGCATCTAAGCTGTGCAGGTCGGGAACGGGTCGTTGGGGAAAGCGCTCGGCGTTGACAAAGTAGTTGGCAATGACGAACGCGAAACTTAAGTACACACGTCGTCCGTACACACGTCTTCTAGCTAGCTAATCACGCATCCGCGCACGTCTCTGACCACGCCGGGTCTGGGTTCCTCCGGGTTCCTCTGGTGAGTCGCCCTGTGTTCTCTAAGCTGCTCGAGCCATCTGTCTCTCATGCCCCATCCCTCCGGCGCGTCGTGCGTGGGCACCCTGCCCAAGTCCGCCGTGAGCACCCTCCAGTACGTGTAGTCACCGCACCCGCGGTGGCACGCCCACGTGCACGTCCCGAACTCCGTCGGCGTGGCCTGGTACCTCCACATCGGGTGCGGTATCCGCTGCGCCTGGTGGCATCTACTGCACTCGTACGCGAGGTTGAACTGTGAGCCGAGGATGCACGCGTCGCACGAGCGACCGTCCACGAGAGTTTTCTCCTGCTGGCAGAAGTTGCACTTGGCCCTCGGTGCCGGGCTTTTGGTCACAACCCCGTCGACGGAGACGGTGATGCGCTCGCGGCAACGAGGGCACTTCCCCGTCCTCCCTGCCTCCACCGTGTAGTGCGCGCAGATCGACTCGAGGCAGCCGAGGCAAACGCCAAAGGTGGAAGTCTCCCTCTGGCAGCACGGCAGCCTGGCGGCGACGCAGTCGGTATTGTTGAATGCCTCGAGGCAGACCGCGCAGTCGGCGGCTGCCATGGTCGCGAAAGTGCAGCCGCCGTCCTCCTACGGCGCTCCTTAACAATGAGAGACGTGTTGAGCGAAACGAGAAAATATGATATCCAGCCTGACCGCCTCGACGGTGTCTCACTTCGGCCGGCGCCGCGGATTCGTCCGCCATGTCGGCGCTCGCGCGCGTCTCGCTCCCGACCACGTCCGGGAGGACCTCCCCGGCACCAAAACTCCCTCATCGATGCGGCGTCGCGCGCTCCTCCCACGCGCGTCTACCCCGCCGCTCGTCCCGAGTGGTCTCGCTCGCGACGACGCGCGACGAGACGCCCGACGGCGACGGCGAGGAAGCGACCCCGAAGCGCCCGACGCTGCGGGAGGCTTCCGAGAAGTTCTCCGAGGACTTCTGGGACGAGGTGGGCAAGAGCCGGGGCGGGGTGCCCATGCTGAGGCGCATGAACGAGCAGCTCGACGTGGAGCGCGACGCCATGATGCGCGGCGACGCCGATCCCTCCCAAGCCTCGTCGACCGCCCCCGCCGCGGACGACGTCCCGTCGCCATCCCCGGGCGCACAGGACGCGACCGCGTCCATCGACCCACATCCGGAGGGGTTCTGGAGGCGGTGCACGATCGGAGGGCTGCTCATCGCCGCGGTCTTCTGGTGGTGGGGGCTGAGCGGGATGCACTGGCCGACGGCGCGGTGGGTAGCTACGCACCCCAACGCGCTCCTCTGGTCCGACGAACTCGGGTGGTCGGTGGCTAAAGAGGTGGCGTTGAGGCTCGGGGCGCCGCTGCTGCGATGTGTCGTGGCGTGGTGCGCGATGAGGAGCCACTGGCGGGTGATGGCGGCGATTGGAGCCGCGGCGTTTGCGTGCCCAGTGGCGGATGTTTAGACTTGAGAGTTCTCAATTGGACGGGACGCGAGAGTTCACTGGGGTGGGACGGCGGGCGTGGACTGGCGCCTCGGACGCTGGAGTTGTGGTTAGATTTACGTGATTAAGATGAGTTAGTCTTGGGCTATCCGTGGGTTTGTGTTCGTCGGGTGGCGCTTTGGTTCCGAGACTCGAATTTTGCGACTCTGAGTTTCAATATTTACAAACAAGCGAAACAATGGATCAAGCTCTATGTATACCCCCCAATTCCCTTATAGTTTACCGGTTACCATGCCCTGGCGCCCACGGAGTAGGGCCCCTGAGGCATCGGCATGGGCTCCTCGCCCGCATGCTCAGCCTCAGCCTTCTCCTCCTTCGCCTTCTCCTCCGGGAGCACCGGCTCCGGCAACGTCTCCACCTCCAGGTCCTTCTCCACCTCCACGGCTACGGGCGCCGGGGAGGGAGGAGGGGGCGAGGGGGGAGGGTTGCAGATCTTGTCGACCGAGTAGGGCGCCGGGGTGCAGGTGTCGGTGGACACGAAGGTTTCGAAGTGGCTCTTGAGCTGGGCGCCGCACACCGCCTGCACCTGGCAGTCGGTGAGGCCGCAGTGCCCGTTATCCGCGCCGCTGTCAAAGCGGTCAAAGAGGTCCATGTCCTTCTCGTAACCCAGGTGGAGCTCCTCCTGGATCACGTGGAAGGACTCAAAGGAGGAGATGGTGGCGGCGAGCGCGAGGTGCTTCTGCTCGACGCCGTCGTTGTAGGCGACAACCTCGTCGCGGTAGTCGGCGAAGGCCATCTCGAACTTGTTGTGCGCGTTGACGAGAACCTCAAACGCGACTTGCTCGCCAGCCTTCTTCTGCTGGCACGTCTCGGCAAAGCACATGAGCTGGGGGGAGGCAATCTCCAGGGACTTGATGAGCTCCTCAAGCGCGTGGATGGAGGGCTCGCAGAGCTGCTGCCACCACACGAGGCGACGGCGGTCGTTGGCGTGGGACAAAGGGCCCTTGGACGCCCTCTGGTAGGAGAGAGACGCGTCGGCGATTGCGCCGTCGATGTCAAACTCGTCGGTGTGGTTCTGGCCGCTGCACAGCTGGATGAGGTCCGCGGTGGTCGCCTCGAGCTTGGCGTAGTGCGCCTGGTAGAGGCCGAGGTTGTGGACCCAGAGGGCGTGGCCGATGGTGCACACCTCGGTGGCGTCGTTGACGGCGTTGACCCAGTCCACGTAGGCAGCCTCGTACTTCATCTGCGCGTAAGCCGCCTTGGCGAAAGGGGCGTCGGCGTCGACGCGGCACGGGGGAGTGCCAACCTCGTGCTTGTTGTACCTGTCCTCAGCCGCCATGGACTGGCGCTGGGTGTGCTCGCAGTTGTTGTGGGTCACCTCGAGGGAGCCGCAGATGTGGTTCACGGTGGGCTCGCACGTGCCGAAGGACTTATCGCCGGTGATGCAGTGGTCGGGGACGGGCATCTCGCAGCTCACGTCGCAGAAGCCCTCCACGGAGGTGCACACCTCGGTGTCGGTGAACGACGCGGGGGGCGCAGCCTCGCAGGTCACCTCGGCGAGTAAGGCCTTGGAGTCGTTGTACGCCGTCACGGCGGGGTACTCGTCGCGGGAGATGTCGAAGAGGAGATCCTCGCGCAACTGTTCGTGATCCGAGGTGTTGTACACGGCGGATGCGTGCGAGTCGTGCGAGACGCAGCGCTGGTACTCGGAGGCGCCGAGCGCGGCGCGGGCGTTGGGAACGCCGTGCTGGGGGCGAACCTTCATGTTCGCCATCATCTCGATGCCCTTGAGCCTGGAGGCGGCGATCTCCTGGAAGTGGGTGTTCTGTTGGGAAAGGGTTCGGGGTGGCGGAGGTCAGCGGGTGGTGAAATTGCAGCTGTTACCAAATGTTTTGGGGCCATCTCGCGCGGGGACCGCGGGGCGCGCCGCTCGCGATTTCGGGCGTATCGCCCGGATCGCGCGCGCGATATCGCGAAAGGGACCCATTCTCGATCCCTCCCTCGCGTCACGCGCCCCACGAGTGAAAACCAGCGCGGTGTTTGGATCGAGAGTGTGCGGGAAGCCGCGTCCCGGAAACGCACCTGGGAGGCGAGGACCTTCTCAATGCCGGTGGGTCCGCCGAGCGCGGCCATGTTGTTGCCGCGGAGGCCGGCCACCGCGAGCATCGCGGCACCGCCGAGGGCCGCGACGACCATCTTGGCGCGGCCGTAGCCGTCACCCTGCTGCCTGGAGGCCTTGGGCGGGGGCGCGGGCGCCGCGCCGTACTCGGTGTCATCCCCGAGGGTGGGGATGAGGACGCGAGAGCGATCGTAGCTCTGCATCGTCGATGTAGCCGAAACGCTGTGCGTGGGTGGCGAAACTAGCTCGGGGGTGTCGCCTGGAACCTGTCCGCGCGATCAAACCCGGGTGATACGTACGTGTCTTCTCGGGCACGTGCGTGTCAAGTTGTGCCATCCGCGGCGTGTTTCGTGCGTTGATATCGGTTTCGGAGCCCGCGGCCCGAGAAACGTCTCAATTTAACTTTTTCGGAACGAATTCCGAGATTTCGTATGGAAAGTTAGTATGAATCAGGGATTATCGAGGCCATTTTCGTTAAAAACGAGGCTGATTTTGGGTTTTGTAACAGAAAATTTAGGTTACGGGCTGCTACTGCCTAGTAGTCAGGACTACTACGCAAAACTTATCTTGAAAAAATCGACGTCGACTTGAAACATTATTTTTTGGCGATGAGCCGGGTGGTACATTTTTTGGATTTGGATCTGGTGACAGTTTATACTGTTTGCCCATACGATTTATGGAAATACGGTTACATCCAAACGGAATCGATGGGTGTTTTTTTTCTCGTGAATCCGAGATGGGCTCGGGAGAATCGGCGAGATCGATCCGATTCAGCCTGTGATGAGTCTAAATAGCCATACAAATTCCTTTTCACGGGGCTGAAAATCTCGTCAAGTTGAAAATCCAAGGCGCGGGTTGATTTTATTGGTTTGCAAACAGGGAGGTAAACGACACACAAATCACGATGGGTGACGAGGGTAAATGCTCATACAAGTTTTACGGGCCGCCCCGCACCTCTCAGTTTTGGTAACACCCGAAAGTGAAACTTTCCCAGTTTCGGCTTCAATTCGACTAAAAGAACTGATCGTCGCCGCGGCACAGCCACTGGATCGCACGCGCAACCAACGCGGACGCTCCGACCAACTTCGCTAGTTGCCTCAGTAACTCGCGTACCCAACGCCGTATCTGCATCAGGTACGCACAGCACGAAGCGCGCACCGCTCCCGCGGTCGTTCGGACCCTCACGCCCCCACCGGGGATGGGTGTTTTGGGCGGCCGGAAAGTGGGGTGTTCCACGGGTGGCCGGCGGCACGGGACGCGCCCGTTCGGGGCGCGCGCGCTTGAATATCGGCGCTACGACGCGACGGGGAGTACTAATCTGATCAATTGGTACTTCCCATCGCGGCGTATCGCGGCTATCACGCGCGCGCGCCCCCACGCGGGCGCGCCTCATCGCCGCGGACCTCCCAGGATCCGGGTTTCAACACCTGTGTACACTGTAGTGGTTACCGAGAAAAAATCCCCGT
>ENA-UOXV01006727-UOXV01006727.1-marine-metagenome-genome-assembly--contig:-NODE-6727-length-11906-cov-5.435913_pt1 | contig 11906 bp, 11 predicted proteins | sample MGYA00238165_ERZ766961 | MGnify/ENA primary metagenome ERZ766961 (study PRJEB28924, sample SAMN03173240) | marine metagenome | biome: Marine; feature: Water; material: Subsurface seawater | place: North... | reverse complement strand
CCGCCGTACCCTTCCCGCCAGTACATCACCGCATCGCCGTTCTCATCCTCGTACTCTGGGGCTCCGAACGGAACGTCGTCGTCGTACGCGGGATCCGCCATCTTGTACACGACGTCCGGCCCTCGCGGTTTGACGATGTCGGACGTATCCGCGAGCTGAGCCTTGATCTGCTCGTTGGTTAACATGGTCACCTCGTCGATGATGGGCTTGGTCTTGGCCTTGCGGCGCGGTCCGGCGGCGCGCTTGGCTTTGCCCTCGACGTCGCCCGCCGCGTTTCGTTGATGCGCCTTGCCCCACTCGACGGTGATGCCGGGGGTGGACGTGGGCTCCGACGCGGGCGGGGTTCCGGGGCCGTCTTTCCCCTCGGCACCTCCCTCGGCGGCACCCTCGGCACCCTCGGCACCCTCGGCGTCCTTCGCCGCGGGGCCCGGTGTCTTGAACTGCTCCGCGGGGAGGGTGCCGCGCACGCCGTCTTGGTCCTCGAGATCGTCCTCGAGCGGCATCGGCGCGATGTCGTCGTCGTCGGCGTGGATCCTATCCGCGTCGTCGTCGATCGGAGGCCTTTCCGCGGCGTCCGCGTCCAACGCGTTGACGTCCGCGTCGTAGTCCTCCAGCGCGGGTTCCGCCCTGGCGTTCGGGTCGGTCACCGCGGCGTCTGGATTGGCATCCGGAGTCTTGTAGACGCTCGGGTTGTACCCAAAGTCGTTCTCGTCGTCCGACCCGAACCCGGCATCCTCACCCTCGATGTCGCCGTCGATGCGTTCGTCGTAGGCAAAGTTGTTATCCCACTCGTCGTACTCGTCGTCGTCCAAGGTGATGTCCTCCTTCGCGGCGGTGGCGTGGGTGGCCTTAAACTCCTTGGCCGCGGTTGCGTTGGCGTCGCTGGTTTGCATCTGCATGTATCCCTCGTCGCCGACGGTGTGACCGTGGGACGCGGCGAGTACGGGGTCGAAGAAGACGTCGAGGTCATCGTAGTTCTCCGGCAGGGTGATTAACCCCAGCGGCGCGGTCTCCTGGCCCTCCGGTAAGTCAACCGCGTCGGCTTTGGTAAACGCCGATTTGATCTTGACCATCGCCTCGGAGCAATCTTGAAAGAGGTAGTTGACCTTGCGGCTGTAGATGCGGACGACGCCGAGCATGAGCTGGCCGGAGAGGCGCAGCGCGAGGGGCGCATCCGGGTTGATGATGGACTCTGTTAAGGTAGGTTTCGGGGGGGTTAACGAATGGTCAGCTGATGGTCGAACGCGGGAAGCTTTTGGAAATCTTTTGGCAATCATTCAATGCCAAAAAGCCCGTTGAGGGAAATGCGCGAGGTTCGGGCGCCGACGGGGTAGGGCGGCGCGGGGTGAGGGGCACGACGACGTGAACGGGTCGCCCGTGCGCGTCGAGCCGGGCGGTGAAAGTTCCAAACCCCCGCGCCGGCGTCGCGTTAACACGTCGCCCCCCCCGCTGGCGCAGCCGCCCCTCCGAGAATAATTTTGGCAGGGCGAGGAAGAATTGAGGTGGGAGACTCACGGACAGCCTCCGCGATGTCGGTCTCGGTGATCTGCTGCTTCCTCAGACGCCTGTCGAGGTGCGCGGCGATCCAGATCGTGCCCAGCGGGCCGCGCTTGGCGAGGATGTACTGCGAGTAGAACATCCCTCAAGTACCGCGCGTCCCGTCGACTTTTGACGATGAAATGAAAATCCTCCCGGTCTCACTCCAATCCAACCGGGCTACGCCGAGAACTCTTCTGCGTCCTCTCGCGACGCCGCCTGGGGTCTCGCGGCGGGTGCAACTGAGCTCGGCGCGGTCGCGGTCGCGCGTGTGCCCCGCGCGTCACCGGTGACTCTGGCGCGGGTCACTTCGTCGGGGACAACGATAACATCGGGCACTTCAAAAACCGAGTTCAAATTATGGCCATGTGCTGGTATCGAAGCCTACCGACTGTTTCAAAGGGCAAAAAAGCCAAAAAGTAACACATAATCTTACACGCCTAGCGACGGAACCCCATGTGTCTGATGACGCATACGTATAATCTAATCTAACAATCACTCCTCCACCCCGTCCACGCCCACGATGACCGGCACGCCATCCTCCCTGAACCGAATCCGTCCATCCACCAACGCCGCGGCGACGTGCGCGAAAACCAAATGCTCCTCCGCCAACACCTTCGCCGCCACGTCATCCGCATCCATCCCGGGCTTCACGTCCACGTGCCTCTGCGCCACGATCTTACCTTTATCGAACTCCTCGTTGACGAAGTGCACCGTGGGCCCGGAGAACCGAACTCCGGACGCCACGACAGCCTCGTGCACGTGGTGTCCGTGCATGCCTTTCCCGCCGAACGCGGGGAGCAGCGCGGGATGTACGTTGAGCATCTTGTCCTCGTACGCGCGGCACAGCTGCGGCGGGATGAGTCGCAGGTACCCCGCGAGTAGTACGTACTCCACGCCGGCGGCTTGGAGCTCAGCGACGAGGTCGTCCGGCGTGAGACCCTCTGTGCAGTTGAAAGGTTTTGAAAGAGGGTCAGTTGAAAGGATTTGGTTAAATTGATTGTTGAGGGTTTGATGGGTCATCGATCGATCGTCGTGAACTTTCGCCTTCGCCGCGTGTACAGGGCTCACTGGAGTGCGTATGAACGAATAGACTGATGGAGTGGTAGATTGATGGGTGTGTGTAGCGCGGGCGATGGACGCACCTTCACCCTTCTTCGGCGGGTATGTCAGCGTCGGGATCCCGTGTTCCTTACTCCACTCGACGCCGCCGCACGATGGGATGTTTGACACCACGACGGCGACCTGCGCGTTGACGCGGCCGTCCTCCATGGCGGCGTGCAGCGCGCGCAGGTTGCTACCGCCGCCGGAGACGAACACGGCGACCTTACCCTTGGGCTTCGTCTCCGCCGTCGCGCGCGCGGCGACGCGTCGCGCGCGAGTCGACGACGATGAAGTTTTTTTCTTCGCCATCAGAGATTTCCCCGGGCGGCGGTTGGAACAGAGACGCGCGTGCGCCGTCATGGACGCGGTCGACATCTTAACGCGCGATACGAATCGACGCGTGGGGATACGAACGAGGCGACGCGCCGAGATGCGCTCGACTAGGTCGCCGCGGACAGCCGCGGACAGGCCCGTTCGTCGACGTGTGGCAATGACTCGCTGACGTGGAAGGTCGCCTGAAGAAATGTTTAACAAGCGTGCCTATATTTTTCAAATCCGGAGCAGACCTTCGCGAACCCACCGGCGCCATGTCGACGAACAGCGTCAAGATCTGCGTGGTCGGACCGCGGGAGGGCGGCAAGACCCTCCTGTGTAAGCTACTCGCCGGCACCCTCCCCGAACACGACCGCGGGTACCATCCCACCAAAGGCTTGAGGATCCAAGAGGTGGAACGCATCGGCCCGGGCGGCATCGCGGTCAACGTGCAGTTACGGGACTGCTCCGGGGACTTTGACGCGTACGCCACGTGCTTCCCGGCGATGGCGCTGGACATGGACGGGCTCATCGTGGTGTACGATCCGGACGAGGAAGGGAAAGAAGCGGAGCTCGAGCGATGGCACGAGTCCTTCTCCACCGTCGAAGGCGTCCGGTTAGATTCCAAGCAGGTGCTGGTCGTGGGGATCCATCGGGGACGCGGAGGTGAAGGCGCGCCGCCCAAGTTTCCCATCACCGGGAAGCTCACGAAGCTCCCAAACGCGGTGGTGGAGGTGAGCGGCGACGACGTGGCGGGCAGCGCGCGAAGGGTGGGCGTCGAGGTCGACAGGTGCGTGCAGCACGTCGTCACCAAAAAGCGAGAGCTCGAAGAAAACAAATTCCTCGGCTGACGGCAGTCACGCGCGCGTACGTAGTCTCCCTACATTAACTAATAGCGTCATACATATCACAATTAGTCGTCGTCGTCGGAGCTCTCCGCCTCCTCCTCCTCCTCCTCTTCGCTCGAGCTCGTCTCCTCTCGTCGTATCGGCCGCCTGTTGCGGTTCTCCGTCAACGGCGGCAGATCCGCATCGTCGCTCTCTGATTCATCCCCGCTGACTCCCCCGATGGATAGCCCCTCCAACGCGCCCCGCTGGACGTCCACCCCATCTCCTCTTGACTCCCCCGCTGTATCCGCATCCATCGCGTCTGTATCGTCGAACTGTACCGGCCACGTTCCGTCCTTGCGCATCGTCCGTATCTGTTCCTTGTAGAGCACTCGTAGCATCTCGCCGGTGACCTTGACGTCGTCTCGTGCCAGTAGGTCCGGTTCGAGGTGCGCCAGGACGTGGGTGCCCTTGCGCACCCACAGCACCTTGGAGAACTTGGCGGGGATGCGTATCAGCGTCGACGAGCCGTCGGCTCTTTCAACCTGGATGCGTGGTGGGGAGTCGTGGGTGGTGAGTGAAGGGAAGATGCGGAAGATAGATGGGGCGGCGGCGGTGCGCGCGCGCCCGGGGGATGAGTCAGTCGCACGCGCGTACCTCGACCTGGTTGCCGCCGCGAAGCTCGGTGACCACGCAAACCTCGTCGCCCTGCGTGAGCTCGGGCAGCGCCTCGTCCACCAGGTTTCGCACGTGCTTGCGTCGCCGGCTCATCGAGGCAGTGCGCAGCAAGGGGGTGCCTTCCGATGTGACTCAGTCAGGTGACCGCGGGAAACAAACTGAATCCCCCGCAGAGGCCGAGAGTCACAGTCTCCCGCGTCCGTCGATCTCGCGAACGCCAAGGCCGACGTCCACCATGGGTGCGTTCACTACCCACGTTCCCTCGTACACACCCTTCGCGTTCGATGCGTCGCGACTCCTCGGGCGCCGTATCCAACCGCATGCGCCCCGCCTCCGCCTCCGCCCCCGTCCCCGTCCCCGCGACGCCGTCTCAAGACCCGCATCTCAAAATATACCCCCCCATCATCCGCAGACAAGTACGCGGCGCCTCCCGACCCGAAGGAGGAGATGTACGTGCCCATGAAGGTCGTCGTCGTGGGCGACGGCGCCGTTGGTAAGACCTCCATGCTCCTCTGCTACACCACCAACACCTTCCCCACCGACTACATGGCCACAGTCTTCGACAACTACGCGGTGAATGTGCCGTACGGCAACCAGGTGGTGTCGCTCGGGCTGTGGGACACCGCGGGGCAGGAAGAGTACGCGCGATACCGGCCGCTTTCCTACGACAAAGCAGACGGGTTCATACTGGCCTTCGACCTCACCTCGCGTAAAAGCATGGAGAATGTCCACAGGCGGTGGATCAAGGAGCTTCGTGCCCAGGCGCCGGGCGCGCCGGTGGTGCTGGTGGGCACGAAGTTAGATCTCAGGGCGAGCGGCGACGCGGACGGGTGCGTGGCGACGAAGGAGGGCGAGGCTGTGGGTAAAAAGATCGGCGCGGAGCGGTACGTGGAGTGCAGCGCGCTGACGCAGGATAACCTCGGCGCTGTGTTCGACAGCGCCGTGGACGTCTGCATGAAAAGAAGGGCGGCGTTGAGGGACAAAGGGGAGAGAAACCAAGGAGCGCAAGCATCGGGGTGCTGTTCGATATCGTAAGTGTTAAACTCTTAGACTACACACACTCGGACGGGATACACACACACTGGGTGAAATACACTCCAGACGCTAGTAAACTAATAGATACGCGTTCTTAACCCTAAACACGCGCGCGGCACAGGCGGAGTCCCAGGCACGCCGCCGATCCCCCGACGAGCATTGCAAATGCGAACCCAAACGCCGTTCTCTCGTACTCATCATCAATCGCTTCGTCGTCGTCGTCGTCCGCGGCGTACTTGACCCCGTCCTTGGGCGTCGGCGACGCGGACCTACTCAGCGACTCACTCAGCACGTTCCCTAACCTCGCGATCCGCCGCATCAGCTGCGACGCGATGCCGTCGGCACTCTTAGCGCTGCATCGAGTTCCTCCAGGAAATCCCCGCCAATTAGCGACGCCGCGCATGACCCGCCGCTTGAGTCGTAGTCCCTCGTGCGCGAACGCGTCGTCGTGCGCGTCGGTGATGAACGCCTGACGCACGCTCGCGGTGACCAGCTCGCGGACGTCGTCGTCGCTCAGGTCGAACGCCACGGCGACTAACGCGTACTCGCGACTCAACGTCGTTTCAAAAACCCCGGGGTCATCTGTAACGGTAAATAAAACACAACGTCAGTCAAATTGCCCCAGTAGGGAGAATTAAAATACACGTACCGGTACAGATGGCGATTGGATGCCCCACCGCGTGCATCAGACCCAAATGGTGACGCCTCGCGCGTGATACCCACCCGCTTGACGTACGGCCGGACCCAGACACATCACCAGGGGGTGGGTCGTCGATGCTGTCCGTTAGCACGTTACTGGAGACGCACAGCTCCACCGGCGTGTCGCTCGATCGCAACGCTCGCCACCGCTCGGGACTACGAACCTGTGTGTTAAAAAACATGACGTCAGTCGCATTGCCCATGTGACTACAATAAAGATAAACCATCGTACCGTCTTCACGCAGTGGCCGAAGCGCTCGGGCCCGAACGCGATCATGGCCGCCTCCTCGGCACCCGTGCCGTCGACCTCGCCGCAGTGCAACGTCACCGGGAGCTTAAGGTGCCTGGCCAACAAAAGCGCGGGCTCGAACGATGACCACTCGCCGATACCCGGGTTCCCGGAGAGGTCCACGCCGCAGACATCGCACCCGCAGTCGCGCAAATAAGCCGCCAATTTAACCGTCTTCACCGCCTCCGCCGGAGTCTCCCGTCTGTCTATGCTCAGTATGAGCCTGGCGCTGATAGCGGCGAAGGACTCCGTCTTGGCGATGGGCGACAGCGGGTTCGAACCCGGGACCGCACGGGAGGATTCAGCGTACTTAACCGCCCAGTCGTCGGCGAGTTTCTTACCCAGCGCTAAACCGTCCAACGCCGCGGCGCAGTACGAGCCCTTGGTCACCCCTCGCGCCGGTAGGTCCTTCGGCGTGGTTCGCAGCTCCAGGTAGACGACGCCGTCCCGGGCAAAGTCCATGACGGCCTCGGCGGCGATGCGACGGAGTGAGTCGTGGTCGGTGCACAGATCGTGTATGGCGCCGAAGAGGTCGAAGCATCGTTGGAGCGGTCGAGCGATTTGACCGTCGGGCTTCTTGAGCATCGCGCGGACGTCGTCCATGCTGAAGCCCGTGGGTTTGGGTTTGGGGTTCGATACCTGCTGGGATCGCGGTTCGGGGTTTTTGTTGGCGCCCGTGCGGTCGTTCTCGGCGGTTTCCTCGGTCGCTCCCGATGGCGCGAGATCCTCCTCCTCCTCTCGCGCCCGCTCGGCGGCTTGCTCGGCAGCTCGTGTCTTGGCGCGGTCGAGCAGCGTGGAGTCCCGGACGCACCCGTTGAGGTGCGCGTGGAGCTCCAGCTTGGGCAGCTGGCGCATGTGACGCGTCAGCGCCACCACCCTGGCGTCGTCGTCGTCGTCGTTTGAATGCCCATCGCTCGTCAACCCGTGGTCGAGCTCGTACTCCTCGAGCTGCCGGGGGAGGTACCCGAGCCTCTTTCCTAACGATCCCTTGAGTGGTGACGCGTCGATGGATCGATCGTCCGCCGCCATCTCCCGCTTGGCCGACGCGACGCGCTTGGCCACGTGCGCGGCGTGGAACCGCATCGCCATGTTACGAATATGCGTATCCTCAAGATGGGCATCAGGTCCGGACAGCGCTGGGGCGCCCGGGGGATCGTCGAGCCCGCCGACGGCGTCGAGGCATTCCACCGCGCGGGAGACACGCGTCGCGGTGCGGAGGTACTCCGTCCACTCGCCCTCGGCCGCCATGTTGAACGCGCGCGCGGAGTCTGGCGAAAGTGTTATAACGGACAGGAACGAGGAACTCAAAAAGTGATTTTCTGAGCGGCGGCTGCGGAGATGATGTTTGTCGGCGGAGCGCCACTTGCGGTGTCGCGCGAGTGCGTGCGTGCCGCCGGGATGTCGGGCGCGAAGCGAAGCGAGCTCGTGCCCCACACGGCGGATAACGATGCCCTCCTCCCGCACGCCAAACGGTCCAAGACGGACGGCGACACAGCCGTGAATGAGGCGCACGGTGCCGCGTTCTTCAACGAAGAGGCGACAAAGGTGGAGGCGCTGCTCAAGTCCGGGACGACGATCGACGTGGATGCGGCGAAGAACGATATCGAGGCCGTCCTCGCCGCGGGTGGAACCCGCATCCCCCCGGCACACGCCGCCGCGCACGGATGCCTCCACGACGTCGTCCGCCCGCCCGGATGGACACCGGACCCGAAGGCTGGCCGGTACGACGACAAGAATCCCGCAAAGGTGTACCCGTTCCGCCTGGACACCTTCCAGCAAAAGTCCGTGGAGGTCATGGAGCAGCGGGAGAGCGTGATGGTCGCGGCGCACACGTCCGCGGGGAAGACCGTCGTGGCGGAGTACGCCATCGCCATGGCGCTCCGAGACGGCCAACGAGTCGTGTACACCTCACCGCTGAAAGCGCTGTCGAACCAAAAGTTCCGAGAGCTCAAGGAAGAGTTCACCGACGTAGGGCTCATGACGGGCGATACCGTCATCAACGAGACGGCGTCGTGCCTCGTCATGACCACCGAGGTCCTCCGCTCCATGCTCTACCGAGGCGGCGAGGTCATGCGCGAGGTCGGATGGGTAATCTTCGATGAGATTCATTACATGCGCGACTTTGAGCGCGGGGTTGTGTGGGAGGAGACCATACACTTCCTCCCAGACGCCGTGCGGTACGTGTTTTTATCCGCGACGATCCCGAACGCGAAGGAGTTCGCGGAGTGGATCGTCAAGACGCACGATCACCCGTGCAACCTCGTGTACACCGACTACCGCCCCACGCCGCTGGAGCATTACATCTTTCCCAAGGGTGGCGACGGCATCTACCTGTCATTCGACCGCGATAACAAGTTCAGGCAGGATAACTTTCTGAAAGCGATCAACGCCATCGCGCCGGCGTCGGATGGGTACGCCGCGAATAAGACGGCGAACAGAACCGAGGGTGGTAACGGGGGAAGCGACGGTAAGGGCAAGGGCGAGGAGATGAAGCATCTGGAGGTTAGTTTATTTTTATTTTTTTATTTTGTGTGCGTGTGTTTGTATGGGCAATTGGACTGACGTCGTGTTTTGGTGACAGGTTTACAAGATTGTGAAGATGATTGTGGACAAAAACTACGACCCGTGCATCGTGTTCACGTTCGATAAGAAGATGATCGAGGAGCAGGCCAAGGCGCTGGACAGGCTGGACCTCAACAGCGACACGGAGAAGTCCATGATCGACGCCATCTTCGAGGCGTCCATCGATCAACTCTCGCCCGAGGACCAAAACTTACCCCAGGTTGTCGCCCTGTTGCCGATATTAAAGCGCGGCATCGGCTTCCATCACTCCGGTCTCCTGCCCGTGTTGAAGGAGGTGATCGAGATTTTGTTCCAAGAAGGCTTAATCAAGGTTCTCATCGCCACGGAGACCATGTCCACGGGGCTGAACATGCCGTGCAGGTCAGTGGTGTTCACAGCGCCGCGGAAATACGACGGAGCGGAATTTGGATACCGCTGGATCTCCTCGGGTGAATACGTCCAGGTGAGTGTCCAAACAGTCTCCCTCACGTACCCAATTACACAACTACCACCCAATCACTGACACCCAACCACTGACTAATTACCCACAGATGTCCGGACGAGCCGGCCGTCGCGGGCTGGACGATCGCGGTCTCGTGGTGCTCATGATGGACGAGCGCATGGACCCTTCCATCGCGAAAGGTATGCTGCACGGACGTAGTGATCCGTTGAACTCCGCGTTCAGGCTGCATTATCCCATGATCTTAAACCTGACGCGCATGGAAGGTGGGGACGAGTGCGAGAAACTCATCAAGCGGTCGTTTAAGCAATTCCAGACGGATCGGGAGATTCCGAAGCTCATCAAGCGGTGCGCCGAGTTGGCGGCGGCACGGGACGCCGTGCTAGTCCCCGACAACGATCAGGTGGAGGAGTACGTCAACTTGCGCGATACGTTGTGCGTGTTGAGGGGGGAGATGCGTGGTTGGCTGAACCACCCGGATAACGCGATTCAATTTTTGCAGGTACGTTTATTTTAATTTTCGTACGGGGCAATTAGACTGACGTCACCGGTTTTATTTTTTTTTGCAGGTTGGCCGATGCGTCAAGGTTTGCGTGCGGGACCCGCGGCAGGTCGCGGATGAGGCGACGAGCGCGGGGGAGGACGGCGGGAGCGCACAGCTTGCGGCGGCGAGCGTGGCGTCCGAGTGGGGGTGCGTCGTTAAGCACGAGCGCGACGGCTCGGAGTACTTGATCGACGTGGTGATGAACGTGGAAGAGGCGGTGAACAACGGTTCGCGGCCTCGCAAGGGTAATTTGCAATCGCGCTTCAAGGTCCGGCCCATGGGCTGGGACGGCAAGACCAGACTGGAACACGAGGACGGTCACGACGAGTCCTGGTCACCGGGTGATGTCACGGTGGAACCGAGGGTGGTTCAGGTGCCGTTGTCGCAGATTGACAACCTGTCATCCGTGCGCATTTACGCGCCGAAGGAGCTGGTGAGCATCGAGAGTCGGATGCGGGTGCAGCGCGCGGTGAACGAGGTGGTCCGGCGGTTCCCCGACGGCGTGCCGATGTTATCGCCGGAGACGGACATGCGGATCGACGTGGACAACTTTCGAAAACTGAAGAAACGCATCGACGGGCTGGAAGCGATGATGAACCGGCACCCGCTTCACGGCTCCCCGGACCTCGACGGAAAGGTATCGCTCTTCGCCAAGCGACGCGAGCTGACGTTGCAACACAAGATCGCGAAGCGGCGGCTAAAGGCGGCGCAGGGGATGATCCACAAGGATGACCTCCGGCACATGCATCGCGTGCTCCGGCGATTGAATTACACCGACGAGGATGGCGTAGTCGCGATGAAGGGTGAGTTTATTTTGATTCTCGTACGGGCAATTAGATTGACGTCGTGTTTTGTTTTCAGGGCGGGTGGCGTGCGAGATCACGAGCGCCGACGCGTTGGTCACCACCGAGCTCGTGTTCGACGGTTTGTTCAAGGAACTACCCCCGGACCTGTGCGTCGCCGTCGTGGCGTCCCTGACGGAGCGCGTGGGTTCCGCCGGGAAGGAACCGAAGGATATCAAGATGAGCGTGGAGTGCAAAGAAGCGTACGAGAAGGTTCGCGTCGCAGCGCAGATCGTGGGAAAGCAGATGCAGGAGTGCCAGTGCCTCGACATCTCAATCAACGACTTCATGAACTCGTTCAGGCCGGAGATGATGGAACTGACGCGGGAGTGGGCCAAAGGAACCAAGTTCGAGACGTGCATGAAGATCGCGCCGCGGGGCATGTACGAAGGATCGGTGGTGAGAAGCATCCGGCGCATCAACGAGGTGCTGTGGCAGCTCAAGGGTGCCATGTCCATCGTGGGCGACGCGGAGTTGGCGGATAAGTTTGAGGAAATGCAGGGGATGGTCAAGCGAGACATCGTCTTCGCGGACAGCCTCTTCCTCTAGTAGCGCGAGTCGTTTTGAAATTTGTACGCCCCTCGGGATTAACATCTAACAGTCCTAACTAAGTGCTGCGAAACGAATCGGTCCCGAAGCGCGATCCCCCCCATGTGGTCGTCACGCCGGACATCAAGTTATGTAACGTTGTTTAGGCGTTGGTGGAGCCGTTCTTGATGCGCATGCGGGCCGCCTGCTTGCGGGTCACCTTAGGGCCGCGCTCGACATCCTCCTCCTTCTTCACAGACTCGACCTTCTCCGAGAGCACAACCTCGACGTGGCAAGGGCTGGACATGAAGGGGTTGATGCGACCGTGCGCGCGGTAGGTGCGGCGGCGCTGCTGGATGGCGCGGTTCACCTGGATGTGAGTCACGGTGAGAGCCTCGACGTCGAGACCCTTGACCTGTTCATTGGCGCGGGGTTGGGGGTGAGTTTTGGTCAGTGTTGGTTCGTCGCGAGGGTAAAAGGTCATACGGAT
>ENA-UOXV01006724-UOXV01006724.1-marine-metagenome-genome-assembly--contig:-NODE-6724-length-11912-cov-5.529898_pt1 | contig 11912 bp, 11 predicted proteins | sample MGYA00238165_ERZ766961 | MGnify/ENA primary metagenome ERZ766961 (study PRJEB28924, sample SAMN03173240) | marine metagenome | biome: Marine; feature: Water; material: Subsurface seawater | place: North... | reverse complement strand
GACCGGCTAGCACACATAAGTCACTCTCCCTATTAAGTGGATCAGCTCCATTTCCTTTACTCTCGTCTTCCCTGACGTGTCAGTACAGCACGTGTCACAGACCCGACCCACTGGTCGTCTAAACCCTAAACCCTAAACCCTGAACCACTGGCAAGGAGCGAAAAACGCAGAGAGAGCATGGGCGAAGATTGGTGTAGAAAAGAATTTGTGCCACAAATTGGAACTGCTTACTAACCCGGCCCTCTGACTGACCGCAAGAGGCTTTAACCTCGTGAGTTAAAGCACCTTACGCTTCCCAGCTTTCGCGTTATCCTGAATGCGTACTTCTTTAACCAGTACAAAATAATGGAGCCCATGGCCGCCCTTGGTCTTTTTTTTTGCCAGAGGGGAAAAAGCACAGATTTCGGGCTCCCAAAAATTGGGCATGTCAATACAATCCGGACTGCAAAAACACCACGGGCGGTTCAGTGCGCCGGGCCGCAGGCTACAACAATGTAATCCGAAGGGCTGAATTTTCAGATTTTCTGAAGCAACCAGTTGCTTACGATGTGAATAACACTGACTCTGGTTTCCGCTTCTCGGGAACGGCGCAGATGACTCATGGGCTATGAGCCATGACTCGCACTCCAGAGTCACAGAGCATGCTTTCCCCCACTTCATTCAGCACGAGACAGACACAAATTCTCTCCCTTGCCTGGGATGGGGGGCAAGATGCAGTGCAAGCCAGGACACCCAGCGCGTCCGCGAACTTCTTGCGGGCCGCTTGCCAGGGCCCGCCCGGGCCGAGGGCGCCCGCGACCGCGCGCCGCGCCGCGCCGCGCTACCGGGCGGCGATCTCCGCGCGCCACTTGGCGTGGCGGGCGAGCGCCCAGATCGGGAAGACGTTTCGGTACGAGGTGTAGGTGATGCCGCACGAGCGGTTGAAGACGCCCGTGATGCCCTCCTGCGGCCAGTCGCCGCTCGGCTCCTGCCGCGACAGCAGGAACTTCACGCCGCACTCGACCGCCGCCACCTCCTCCGGCGCCGCAACACCCGCACCCATCAGCGCCAGCAGCGCCCACGCCGTTTGCACCACCCCGCTCGACCCCTGCCCGAACGACGCCTCCTGCCGCCCCCGCGTTTGTCATTAAACGTATCTTTCCCCTCGCGCCCCGCGTCAGCCCGCCGCGGCGCGCGGTGCGCGCCGCGGGCGCGGGCGCGGGCAGGCGCGGGGCGCGGGCAGGCGCGGGGCGCGGGGGCGGGCGGACCGGGGTGGCGTCGTAGTTTTTGTCGAGGCAGGAGCGGATGGTTTCGCCCCACCCGCCTGAGCTCTCCTGCTCCCACGGGTACCGTAGGGTTTAGCGTAGGGGAAATGGTAGCAGGAGGGGGGCAGGGTTGCTCTCCTGCTTCCCGAGCAGGAACGCCACCGCGCGGCGCACTGCGGGCGAGTCTCGCTCGCCCGCGGCGCGCAGCGCCTCGATCCCGAACCACGTCCCGTACGTGAAGCAGACCGCCCATGAGCCGTACCTGTCGCCAGGCATCAGTGAGTGTAGGGGTAACAGTAGGGAGGGGGGGGGGGGGGGGGGTACCACGACCCGTCCGCCCGCTGGATCGTGCGCACGAAGCGCGCCCCGCGCGCCAGCGCCGCCGCGATCTCCTCGCGCCGGTGCTGCCGCGCGCGCGGCGGCGCCTCAGCACGGCGGCGCGGCACCGGGCGGGGCCGGGCGGGGCGAGGGCGGACCGCAGGGTGGTCTCGCTGGAAGGCTGCGAGGGCGGTCATTGAGGCGGAGGAGAGCTCGACGTACGAGTAGTCGATCATGATGTCGCCGAAGGTCTCGCACGGGTTCAGCCACTCGTAGAAGCGGTACCCACGGTTGTTCTCGTACGTCGCCCAGCCGCCGTCCGCGTTCTGGTACGTCAGCAGCACGTGCACGGCGTCGTGCAGGCGCGGCGGTGTCACGAGCGGCTGCCCCGCGGCGCGCACGCAGGCGAGGTGCTGCAGCCCGAGCACGGCCTTGAGGCCCTCCGCGGTGCAGTCCGCGATGGGCCAGCCGTGCGCCGAGGTCGAGAAGGGCCACCCGCCCTTGGACACGTGGCGGAAGTACTTGAGGCGCATCTCCACGCTCTCGTACGGGAACGCGGACGAGGCCTGAGAGGCGGGCGTGCTGAGGATCTGCGAGCGCTCGAGGTAGCGGTGCACACGCGTCGAGAACTCGGGAAACGCGTCGCCCAGCCCCGCCTCCAGCACCGCCTGCATCGCAAACGACGTGTCCCACGCCTGCCCAGCCCGCGCCCCGCCCGCGGTCAGCGCCCGGGCGGCGCGCGCGCGAGCGAGCGGCGGGGCGGCGGGGCGGCGGGACGGGGCCTGGGAGCCGTTGTAGCCCTGCATCTTCATGCCGTCCTCCGCGACCCACAGGTAGTCGTCCAGACGCGCCACTGCCCGGAGCCGCGCGCGTCACTCCGCGCGCGAGCCGGCTTTGGGTTTGGGTTCGGGTCCGTGGGAGGGCCGCGGCACCGTGGTTGAGGAAGTCCGCGGTGGAGGCGTCGTTGCCGGCGTCGGCAAAGACGCAGAGCATGTTGAGCGCCTTGTTCACCGGACCGATGTCGATAAAGTTGGTCTGCAGGTCCTCAGCCCGGATGTACTCCATCGCAAAGCGCACGCCCGCCGCGCGCACCGCGCTGAACGGCCGCCAGCGGTGCAGCGCCAGCTTCGACTCGTAGAACGAGAGCACCCAGTGCAAGAACCGCTGCCGCGCCCCGCCCAGCCCGCGCGTCAGCCCGCGCGCGCCGCGGAAGGGCGCCGCGCCGCCGCGCGCGCGCCGCCTGAGGGGGGCCGCGCCTGCAGCGGGGTGATGTGCTGGTACTCGTCGAGCGGGCAGCAGGCATGGCGCACGCCATCCCAGTCGACTTCCTCGTACGGCTCGAGGTAGAGCTCCGCGCGCAGCTCCGCGAGGAGCGGGTCACTCCGCTTCCGTGGGTTCTCGAAGCGCGAGCTGTACAGGTAGCACATCGGGAGATACACCATCCTGCCCCGCCCCGCGCTCCGCCCGCCCTCAGTCCCCGCGCCCCGGCGCGCCGCCGCAGCGCTGGCGCGCACGAGGCGGGGCGGGGCGGGGCGGGGCGGCAAGGGCGGGGGCGCGGGGCGCGGGGCGCGGGGCGAGGGGCGCGGCGGACCTGCAGTGGCACCACCACTTGCCCGGGTGGAAGGGGAAGCTCTGGGGGAGCATCCAGAGCTCCGCGGGGATCGAGTTGATGCCCTCCCACTCGTGCACACCGAGCAGTGTTAGCCAGAACTTGGCCCACGACGGCGACTGCGTCGCGCCGCCCGCCGCGCGGATCCACGCGAGCCCCGCGCGTGCCGCGGGGTCAGCCGCGGGCACGCCGAGGAGCCGCAGCGAGACGTAGGAGAGCACGGTGCCGAACATGGTCGAGGGTGACTCGATGTGCGTGCCCCACCCGCCGTCCACCTGCTGGTGGTTCCGCAGGTACGTCGCCATCGCGCCCGCGCGCGCGCCGAGCGGCACGCCGGTGCAGTGGCAGCTGATGATGAGCCCCGGCATGAGGAACATCGGGCCGCCGTAGTCGCCCGCCACGTGCCCGTCGTCGCACAGCAGCTGCTGAAAAAACGCGATCCCCTTCCGCGCCGCCTCCGCCGGCGTCTGCCAGCGCGCGCGCGCGCGCGCGCGCCGCGCAGCCGTCAGCGCGCGCGCCGCCGCGCAGGCACGCGGGCGGGCAGCCGACCCGCGGCGGAGGGAAGGACTCAGGGGGAGGGGACAACAAGCACCTTGGGAGTCACAGACTCGTCCGGACGCGGGCCCTTCCACGCCGCAAGGCGCTGCTGGCGGAAGAGCAGGTCGGAGCCGTTCGGGTTCCGCGCGGGCGCGAAGACAGGCGGCGCCGGGCCGTCCGCGTCCTTGACCCACATCTGCCGGCCGGCAGCCTCGCCTTGCAGCTTCACGTCCCGGCCGTACGCCGCCTTCATCGCTGCCTCTGTTGCCTCGTGCGACTCCTCTGCACCGACGAAGCGCCAGCCGCGCTCAAGCGGCACGCCCTGCTCCTTCCATTTGCCCAGGCGAGTGAGCCGCCTGTCGGGCGGGCGCGCATCTCCGGGATACGACACAGTGCGCCCGAACGTGTCGAGCCAAGCGAGGGAGCGGCAGGAGAGGTGGTCAGAGGACCATTTCCCTTTGATCACCTGGGCGGGTGCACATCAGTTAGGGCAAGTGCGCAGAGCAGAGGCGGGGGCTGAAAAGCACATGCTCGCAAGCTTGCGAACTCACGAACACAGCGGCAGCCAAGGCAGGACAGCAACAGCAGTGCGAGGGATGGCAAACATGTCTCGCACACATATGGGATCGGATGATTCTGCTGACCTCTCCTCTGAAGGTGAACGCGCGCCCGATGTAGACAAGGGCGGTGACGGCAGCGCCGCTGCCCGTGAGCACCAGCACCCATGTGGGCGTCGCATCTGCGAAGCTACACAGGTGCCCCGCCCACATATCAGCGGCGCGTAAAACTAAAATCGATCCACTGCAGGGGAACGGATAGGGCGGGCAGCACCTCGATAGCGTCTCCATCGCGGCGGAGGACGCGCCCCTGCACGCCGTCCACCGGAAGATGAAGGTGCCTGGATGTACACAGGCCCGCCTCGAAACAGAAGTAAAGTGGATGTTTCTTAAGTTGCCAGGTGGACTTTAGACGTCATCTCGTCCCAGTTGACTGATTCATGTGAACGGCCTTCAATTTAAAGTGGTCTGGATGTGCCTCAGGAACTCTGGGCGGTGGCGACGACCACCGTGACGAAGATCGACGGCGACCAATACCGCAGATCATCGCCGCGCGGACCCAGCCAGTACGCATCAAATCTGGAGTCCAGGGCGACTCCATTCACAGCAAGTTGCCTCCTCCGTGCCTGAAATAGGCGGAGCGCGATGCAGCCAAACCCGTTCTTCTCCTCTACGCCGCAGGGTAGGCAGCCTGGCACACCGCAGCAAGCCGGGGGAATGCCGGCGGGATTCATCCCACAAATGCCCATGCGTGGTGCTATGACGCCTACCCGCATGGTTCAACCTATTCGCCAGGGTCCCCCTGGAGTAGTCCAACGTATGGGGGTGCCCAACATGGTCGCGCCGCACCCAGCGTTGCAGCAGCAGATGTACAGCCAAGGGCAGCCGCGGCCACAGTTTGTGACGCCAGGCGGGAACATGATGACACCCCAGCGAATGGGTGGCGTACTCGTGCCTGCGGAGGCACAGTCGACTCCGCGTCGACCAGGCCCAGGGGCAATCATGCACACGCCCACAAATGACGCCGGCGTTGCCCTTACGCCAATGACGGATATGAAGCGTCGGAATTCAATTGCTGGAGCGCAAGCAGCGCAGCCTGTGGTTCCGCAATCGGAGCCGCGGAGGCCGCAGGTGATGCAGCACGGAAAAACGTCACCGCCGCCGCCGACATCACAGCACTCCGGGGCCGCAGCTGGGCAGGTCCTGCGCAAGGCCTCGTCCGGAGATGCGTACAAGAGCTCAAAGGGAAGTGGCGACGCCGCCAAGGTGCAGTTCCCGGGATGCCCACCATTGCATGGCAAATTTTCCGCCAGGGAACTCCTCGGATGCTTCGCTCGAACCCTGGTGCTCAGTCGAACACGGCCCGGCGACGGCTTCGAGACTTATCATGTCCTTACCATGCGAATTCAGGTGTGCTGACACCGGGGTTTGCGCAGGCCACCAATCCAGAAGACGAGATCGGACACTACAAGGTGGGTGGCCAGCCTGTTCTGAGGACGCGGGATGGCCCACTGCAGTGTCAACTCCCCGATGATGACTATGCCAGCCTGGACCGCATGCGGGGCGCGCGCCCAGATTCGAAGCGCCTGCGGCTAGGGTGCTGGAGCGTGACTGTGCGGCGCCGCGGCAGGTTGTCACTGGCTCCAAGATCGACTTCACGCGGCCGTTCACGCAGGGGCGCTATACGGTCGTGAAGCTGCTCGGCTCGGGGACGTATGGCAAGGTGGTGAAGTGCGAGGACCACAAGTACAACCGCGCCGGCGTCGCCGTGAAGCTGGTGCGGCGCGAGCCACCGCTGTACCGCGTGTCGGCCAAGAACGAGATCGCAATCCTCCGCGAGCTCGACGGGCGCTCGCAAACGCTGAAGCTGCTCCGCGACTTTGAGCACCAGGGGCACATCTGCATGACCTTTGAGCTGCTCGGGGACGACCTCTCCGAGGTGCTGCGCCGCAACGCGCGCCCGTTCCGGATGGAGCATGTGCGCGACATCTCCTTCCAGCTGCTGCAGGCTGTCGCCTACGTGCACTCGAAGAACATCATCCACACGGACCTCAAGGCCGAGAACATCCTGCTCGTGAACAACCCGTCCGGCGCGTGCTCGATCAAGGTGGTCGACTTCGGCTCCGCGCTCTTCTCCAGCGCGTGGCACCCCCCGCTCGTCGGCACGATGCACTACCGCGCGCCCGAGGCTGTGCTGCAGGCCGGCTGGTCGTTCCCCCTGGACGTGTGGGCGATCGCGTGCCTCGTCGTCGAGCTCGTGACCGGCAAGCACCTCTTCGAGCTCGCGCACGACGACGTGCATCTCCACATGATGGAGCGCGCGCTCGGGCCGATCCCAGCAGACCTCCTGCGCAAGGGCTACGCGAACCTCAACCAGTACAACACCGCGCTGCTCCAGCGCGACGCGCGCGGCGCGGTGCGCATCGCGCCGTGCCGGCCCGATGGCTTCCAGATGGTGCAGAACATGCGGCGGCTCAAGGACCTGGTGCAGGACCCGACGCTGCTCGACCTGCTGCGCCAAATGCTGGAGTACGACCCCGCGCGGCGCATCTCTGCGCAGAAGGCGCTGCTGCACCCCTTCTTCAACCTCGCCGACGACGACATCGACTCGATCGCGTCGCCCACGATTTCCTACACCAACGAGGAGGCGGGCGCAGGCGAGCACGGCGGCGATCGCCGCGCGGGCGACGCGGCCACCGCCGTGAGCGAGGCGGAGGGCCGCAAGGTGCTCGACTTCCTGGTCGATGCGTCGGAGATGCAGAACCCCCCTCCCGGCGGAGCGCCCGCAGACGCGCCCGCAGACGCGTCCGAGCCAACGACACCGGCGAAGCGGCACTCGGGGGACGCGCGGGCGTACCCCATACAGCCGCCGCGGATGACGGCGACGGCAGAGAGCCCCGGGAAGGAGAATAAGCACGCGGACGTGCGTGGGTACCCGCTCACGCTCATGAAGACCAATGGGGGCAAGGAGTTGCCGGCGGGTGACGAGGACGAGACCACGCTGCTCTCCTCCGCCCCGACGCCGCACGAGGTGGATCCGCGCCCGGGCGACCTCTCTGCCCGTGTAGATGGCGGGGGCTCGGCCCCGGCAGCTCGCGCGCTGTGCAGGCTGCGCGGACCCGTGACGTGACCAGGGCGTTGGTCGTGGCAGCAGGGCGAGGGAGACGGCGCGCCAGCGACGCCAGGGAAGCTGAACAAGGAAAAGCTTGTGCCTTGGCTTGGCACAGCCTAGTTGGAGATCTGAGGCTCGGGTCGCGCCTGGGCCCCAGGGCCCAGTAGTTGCGATAAATAGTAGAGGGAGTATGTAGTGGAGGCGGCATCGGGGATCATGCAGGCACAGTGACGGTGTACTCGAATGTGTCGTTTTGCTTGAGTGGTGGGCAGGGTGTTATTTTATTCGAGCCGGGAAGCGTGTTGTAGAACAAAGATGGCTGGAAACAAAATGGTGTTGCGGCCCACGCGCAGCCTACTGTTTTGAGCTCTGTCGCAGTTGGTAGCACAGCGAGCAACGGAGAGCGGCAGCAGGATCTGATTGTTTGTCGCGGGAAGGATAGCACCACTCGAGACTCGTCGATAATTTACTGTACAGAGGACACCTCACACCGCCTCATCGTCACCCGCGCGTAGAAGAGGATCGAATCCACCAGCCTTACTCCAGATTAGCCAGCCCTGCACGTTGCACTTCAATCAGCTGCATGAGGGGTTGCACACACGGCCGGCAGAGTGGGTTGCATTGTCAAGCAGCAGTATGTGAGGTAGGATGACGTACCCACACGATTGACCAAATCCACCCGAGCAGCAACCATGAGGTGATAAACTGAAACAGTCCTGCACGACACTGTCGCATGAGCAACCGGCTAACACGGTGGGACACACGGCGAGAGGGTAGGTACAACTTGAAGCCGGGAAAATTTGCGGCAGAGTGGAGGGACGGCGGAGGGCCGGCGCACCAATGATCATCGTTGCTGGCTTATCAGCCTTAAGCCCTGCAACGATGCTTCCCATTCCCGGGAAGAAGATGTTGGCAAGGAAGCAAAAGAGCCCGAAGCCCTTGGTCCCAACATTTGGCACCGAGCCCGTGCTGCCAGGGGAAGGGTTGAGATCGCTCGTCAGCGAAAAGTCCGCACCCGAGGCGTCTGCTATATTCGGGTGCGAAGCCTTTGCAGCGAGGAGAAGATCAGGGAGCGCGGCCGCACTTCACGCTGGCCAAATCCAACTCAGCCAGGAGATTTACCAGCATTCAGCGGAAACCTCTGAGCATGTATTATCCGACATCCCGACCGCTTCAGGCCGCAAGGTCGGATTTAGAGCTGGTGCACCGCCTGAAACTCTTTTCGCGAGACACGGTTGAGGAATAGCTGGACTTTCAGAGCGAATCTGCGGTGGCTCCCGCGGCTCAGAGAAGGGGGGTTACGGGGTTGGAGCGGTAGCCATGAATCTCCATCCAGCGGAACGGAAGCAGAACATGGTAATCTTTCCCGTGACATTCCACATCGCGAATCATCCCGCATTCAGGGCGGTCGATAGCATTGGGATGTGTGTTGGGCCAAGCTTTCTCTGCTTTCGGGGTGCTCGAGAGCTTACGAGAATGTTGGACCAAGCTGTTGCCAGCAGCGCTGAACATGCCACCGATCGGCATACTCTAAATCGTGCGAATGCTGCGGTTGATGGATATGCATTTGATCCAGTCGCCAGTGTTCCTGGGGGCGCGCGAGGGATACCTGCCGGCGCTGTGCTAGTTTCAACAACAGAGGGAGATGTGAAGAGTGGCTGGTGTATTAGGGGAGTGGTACTGATACTCTTACCCATCTCCATTCAGCAACGGCTGCAAAAAGAGCTGAGGATGCTGAAGCAAGACCCTGTTCCGGGGGTTCACGCGCTGGTGTGCCACCCGCGCCCCCTTTCCTCTCCTTGCTCCCGACAGCAAGATGCCCGAGCAGCCCCTCCACCACTTGGCCATTTGATCTGTTTCGAGCTGCGCCATTTCTAATTGCCGTGCCCTTGGCTCAGCCACTGCCTGCAAACATGCTCGAGTGGCACTTTGTTATTGAGGGGCCAGCGGCATCTCCCTACTCTGGTGGGTTTTATCACGGCATCATTCGTTTCCCAAAGGAGTATCCTTTCAAGCCGCCGTCGATCCGAATGTGCGTTCCCGCTCAACGGGAGCCCGTTCAGGCTGTGCAGAAACGTGGCACGCTCGCTGCCCCTTCCGCGACTCGAAGCTTGTCCTCGAACCTGCAGCAGTTCCGTTGACGGCGCCCACCCCGCAGGTTGACGCCGTCCGGGCGCTTCCAGCCCGACCAGCGCATCTGCTTGTCCATGTCCGACTTCCACCCGGAGACTTGGAACTGCATGTGGAGCGTCGCGTCGATCTTGCAGGGCGTGGTGCGCCCACGCCCGATGCCCACACGGCGGTCTGCCCCGCGCGCGCGGCCCTAAGTAGCGTCAATTCGTCGGTTCGCCGGCGCGCGAGAGGCGACTGTGCCCTGCATTGACGCCGACGGATTTCTCCATCCCACGGCAGGTGTCATTCATGCTGGACTCGGCGCCCGCGATCGGGACCATCAACACGTCGGACGCGCACAAGCGACAACTCGCGCGCCAGTCCATGCGCGCAAACTTGCAAGACAAGGTGTTCTGCGAGCTCTTTGGCGACCTTATTGAGGACTGGGAAAAGGCGAACCCGCGGGGACTCGAGGAGGCCAACGAGCAGGTCGAGTGCCGGCCAGAGCAGCCGGCAAGCCGAGACGCCAACGGCCTCTCCGGCCTCATCATGCCCCTCCTCCTCCTCCTCGCGGTGTGTGCAATATCGCTCCCTCCCAAATCTGCCAGCGGCCTGGCGCGCCAAGACGCGCCCTCTGCCTCGCGGCACGGAATCTCAAGGCATCACACCTGCAGGTGGTGGCTGGCGGGCTGTACACACTCCTCTCGCTCCCACCCACTGCCCGAGCAGATCTCTAGCGGTAGGCAGCTGCAGGCAGCGGGCAGCACCAACTCGAGCATGCACGGAGGTGCTGCATCTCACGCCGGGATGTGCCTGTGTTCGCGTCTTCTGTCGTTGCAGAAGTGTTTTTAGCAAATCCAAAGCGACTGAAAATCGTGCCACATGTAGCACAGGAGTGTTCAGCAGCGTCCGACTCCACTGCAGCCAAGTCATTTCAGGCGTGTATTCATCGCGAACTCACATCACCGCGCATTCGAACAACCCGATAGAATACAACACCTTCCGCAGCTGCGTAGGGCAGGCCATCCAGTCGCTCCCCAACGAGCACCTGGCACCCGCGTGCCGCACCTCGGACTGCTATCCGCCGAAGCGGACCCCCCTTGGTTTGTCTAATCGTAGCGGATGCGGAAGTACTGCACCTCACCGTTGCCGAGGTCCCGGCAGGTCATGATGTCGAACTCGCCGACAATGCCACGCGGGATGTGCTGCGTCTGCACCTGAGACTTGCCGACGTAAATCTTCTTGAACCCGGTGTAGATGGTGTTGCCGGTGAAATCACCCATCAAGTTGCGGTACCCACGGAGGGTGCAGCGGATGTTGTGGTTGAGCTTGCCGTACACGCGCAGGTAGAAAGATTCGCCCGCCCGAGCCTTGCGCACGGTGAAGCTACCCCGAGTCTCAACACCCTTCTCCGTGAGCATGGACGGAGCGAAGCCGATGTTGGGCAGGCTTGCGATCACTGCCGACGCACCGTTGAAGTCGGGGGGCCCCGGAACCGGCGCCACAACAGTTGCAGGCACATCCTCGTAGATGCCACCCTCGGGGTTCGCCGCCGAGTTCTCCGACACAAGCGACTGCATGCGGACCGGGCGCTTGAGCGACTTGCTCATCTCAAGCTTCGACACCTCAGCGGCCAGCTGAGTGGTGGACATCGTCTTCGCCTTAGAAAGGATGTCGGTCATCTCCTGCTGATTCATAGCAGCGAGCGTAACCATACCGTCATCCTGCAAAATCCAGAGAGGTCAGCACAAGGGATCCAATCTGAAGGAACCCGGAGCAGCAGAACGTCGCTGCGAACATCCTCTGCACCTTCTTGTGTTTCTACTCACAACTATTCTACATGCCATCCCGCCTGACAGGCACAAGCTGAGACGACTGTCGCAAGAAACAAATGAATCCAGCCACCTCTGGGGCACGCTGACTGAGCCCACACCACGATCCTTCACGGAACGCTGTCAGAATCCTCCTCCAACAGCGCACAAGCATCCAGCTCCACCCAGCAGGTCGCACTGTGCTCCCGAACAACACATATCTGTGCAATCCCAATGATACATCCCCATTTGATCGCCAAAACCATCCTTCGACATGGATTCTGTACCGACGAGCATCCTGTGCAGGAGCCGCGCGCCAGAGGGGCAGCAGCAGGAGAAGGGCCACACCTGGCTAACCAGGAAGACGCACCCAACGATTGCCACAGCGGCGAGAGCAGCGATACCCGCGAACAGAAGAGCCGCACGCTTGCGCGGGTGAGCGGGCGCCATGCCCTCCACTGTCGGGAGAGAGCCGTAGCCGACCATCCCTCGATTCCTGGGTGACTGCGAAAAGCCGCTGCGTTGACTAACCCCTCAGTCAACCTCAATTCTCCGAAAGTCAATTCAGAAGTCATTCTGGCCATCGCAAATGGCTCCAATAACAAAAATCTT
>ENA-UOXV01006721-UOXV01006721.1-marine-metagenome-genome-assembly--contig:-NODE-6721-length-11916-cov-6.017284_pt1 | contig 11916 bp, 8 predicted proteins | sample MGYA00238165_ERZ766961 | MGnify/ENA primary metagenome ERZ766961 (study PRJEB28924, sample SAMN03173240) | marine metagenome | biome: Marine; feature: Water; material: Subsurface seawater | place: North... | reverse complement strand
CCCGAGTGCACAGCCGCCGCGGACGCCGGCGACTTTGACCTCAAGGCGTACCAGTTTCTCGGCGCGCGCGAGCAGATGAGACCCGACCGCGTCACGCGACTCGGCCTGGTCCAAAATAAGATCGTGCTGCCCACCGACGCGCCCGTCGAGGACCAGCGCGAAGCGCTGTGGAAGCGATGCTGCGAGATGATCGACGCCGCGGGAGCCGCGGGGGTCAACGTCTGTTGCCTCCAGGAGGCGTGGACGATGCCATTCGGATTCTGCACTCGCGAGAAGTACCCGTGGGTCGAATTCGCGGAACCCGCCGAGGACGGACCGACCACGCGGCTGATGCAACGCAAGGCTCGACAGTGGAACATGGTCATCGTCTCGCCCATATTGGAGCGCGATGAACGACACGGCGGCACCGTGTGGAACACCGCGGTGGTGATCAGCAACAACGGCCGGTATCTCGGGAAACACCGGTGAGTTTCATTTTAATCATCATCTCACACGGGCAATTAGTTTGACGACGTGTTTTGTCAACAGCAAAAACCACATCCCGCGAGTCGGCGACTTCAACGAATCGACCTATTACATGGAGGGCAACACCGGGCATCCCGTGTTTGAAACGGCGTTTGGCAAGATCGCGATCAACATCTGCTACGGCAGGCACCACCCGCTGAACTGGCAGGCGTTCGGGTTGAACGGAGCGGAGATCGTCTTCAACCCGTCCGCCACGGTTGGCGCGCTCTCCGAACCGATGTGGTCCGTCGAGGGTAGAAACGCCGCGATTGCCAACAACTACTACGTCGCGTCCATAAACCGCGTGGGCACCGAGCGTTTCCCGAACAAGTTCACGTCGGGCGACGGCGGCGAGGCGCACGACGATTTCGGGCACTTCTACGGCTCGTCCTACGTGGCAGGGCCGGACGCGAGTCGCACTCCGAGTCTCTCCAGGTGCCGGGACGGTCTGATGGTGTGCGACGTGAACTTGGGTCTGTGCCGCCAGGTCAAGGACAAGTGGGGGTTTCAGATGACTGCCAGGTACGACATGTACGCGAAGTTCTTTCGTGAGTTCACGGACATGAACTACGAGCCGCAGGTGATCAAGGACCCGAGCCTCGGGGACACTGAGGATGACTTCACGTTTTGAGATTCAAAAGTGTAATTCGACTAGCGCTATTCTTTCGTATCAATACTACGCCGCGCGCCACGCCGAGAGGACCCCGCGATCGTCGCCGACGACCAACGACCCGCCGCGGAGGTGCGCGATCGCCCGCACGCCCCCGGACCCTTCGTCCACCGCCCGGAAACTTCGGTCCACCACCTCCCGAATTTCCCCGGATCCGGAAGCAACCGCCCACGCCCTCACCCATCCGTCGTCCCCGCCCGAGTAACAGTCCACCGCGTCACCGCCACGTGCGTTCACGATGCACCGCACCTTCGAGCCGGTCGGTCCGTGCGCGTCGACCACGCGCCCGCGCGGCGTGAGGTCGGCGACGTCCCACGAACGCAGCACCCCGCCGTGGCACCCAGAAACGAGGAACTCGTCCCCGCCGACCGTGACGAGCGACGCTACCCGCCCAGGGTGCGATGACGCCGGCGTGAGGTCGTCCGGACGCAGCGGAGATATCGTCGGTGGCTCGTTCGCATCCCCCGCGGGTTGAACGTCCCATCCTCGCACGGTTCCGTCGGCGACGCCGGCGAAGAGTCTGTTCTTTCCCCTCGAAGTCGCGCGCAGAGCGAGGATATCCCCGGTGAATATGTTCAGCTCGTTCGCGTCCACCAGGACGCCGTCGCCGACGTCGCGCCACACGCGTACGTAGTTACACGCGGTGCTGAATCCCCACAGTGTGTCCCCTTCATTCAGCCTCGCGAGCGCCCGCACCCATCCGGTGTGGTTCTCGACGCGCCCCGCGCCATTTAAAGGGTCATCTCGTCGTCGTCGTCGCGGCGGCTGAACGATGCGACGACCGTCGAAGCGCAGCGCGCGTGCGTCGCGCGCGTGCGTCCCGACGTACACCGTCGATCCATCGTCCGCCGTATCGACGCACCACCAAGGGGTCGAGCCGTCCGAGGGTTCCAGCCTCTCCACGAGGACCATCGCGCCGTCTTCGTCATTCGCATCGATGGTCCCGTCTTCGTGGATCCTCCACGTCGCGGCGGTTCCGTCCATGGATGTGGACATCACGAGGAGCGGGCGGTCGGTGGCGGGATCGGGAGGGATCACGGCGAGCGCGAGGACGGCACCGGTGTGCGCGGTGGGTTCCAGCGCCACCCTCGTCGTCGTCTCGACGCCATCTTGCGAAGAGATTTGGGCACGTCGAGATTTGGGCACCCCGCGACGTAGGAGACGCGTCGAGCGCGTGCGTACGAGTATCGCCCGGGACGAGGCGGGACCCGTCGCCGAGGTCGTCGTCAGGTGGGATGATGCGATTCGAGACATCCCCCTCGCACCCCTCGCCCCCTTCACCTCGTGTCCCCGTCAGTGTCGGCCAACGCGTCCGGTGAGACGCATCAAAGTTCAGTTACTTCGAGAGACGAAGTGCCGTCGGGTCCGAGAAGGTGGTTCAAAACCTAACGCGCGCTGGCGACGCGCCGCACGGATCGGGCGTCGGCGGAGGTCGCGATGAGCACGATATGGAGCGCGCCGGCTCCCTCGCGCGTGCTTAACCTCCGCGGCGCGCCCGTCCCCGAGCGCCCGTCCGACGCCGGCGACGACGACGCGACCGGGTCAGAGTCCAAACCCTCGATCACGGAGGACCCGCCCGTCGAGGACGTGGCGGGCGCCGCGCGCGGGCCCAGGGTGGGGCGCATAGACGCGTGGCGCGACCAGGGGTTCGCGTCCGCGCGCGAGCAACGCGACGCGCTCAAATCCGACCTCGGGCGGTACAACCTACGACGTCGCAGGCAAGGCAGGGCGCCGCTCACGGAGGATGAGTTCGACGCGATGATCGCCGCGGGGGGCGACGAGGTCTCCTCGATATCCGGCTCGGACGATTCAGATTCCGACTCCGATTCCGACGACGACGACGCCGACGCCGCCGGGGGCGCCACCAAGGACCCAACCGAGGCGTACACGGCCGTCCGCGGCGCCGCGGAGGGTGCCCGGGTCGTGTTCAAGGATGACTCCGCCGGCGACGCCTACGCCGTGTGGCGATGCGTCCTCGAGCGAGATGGCAAAAACAGCCGCACGCTCGACGCGGACAGCGCCGTACGCGCGCTGAAGACGCTGCGGGACGACGCCAAGCCGTGGGCGGTGGTGTTGGCCAGGGGCGGGCACTTCGCGGCGTCCGTCTTTGACCCGACGAAGTTCGCGGGTGGCGCCAAGTCGGGGGAGCGGGTTGAGAAAAAGCCAAAGGGACCGATCGAGAACGCCGTCCCGCCGGCGGCCGCGATCGTCCACAAGACCTTCCACAGGTACGTGGTACGCGCCAAGGCGGGCGGGCGGCAGAGCACCAAGGACGCGGGCGGCGGCAAGACGATCAAGAGCGCGGGGTCCTCCATGCGCCGCGCTAACGAGCGCGCTCTCGAGGAGGAGATCCGCGCGTGCCTCTCCGGCTGGAGCGAGACGCTCGAGCGGTGCGCGCTAGTCTTCGTCGCCGCGAGCAAGACGGACCAGAAGACCCTGTTCGACGCGCCGGGTAAGGGTAAAGAACCGTGTTTGGGACGGGGGAACGATAAGATTCGCAGGGTTCCATTCGCGACGCGAAGGCCGACGTTTAACGAGACTAGGCGGGTCGTCGCTCGGCTCGCGTCGGTGAGCCGCGACGTGGTCATCGCGGGGGGTGCCGAGGGGGGTGCCGAGGGGGGTGCCGAGGGGAGTGCTGACACAGCTGGCGAGGCCGGTGACGCGCTGACGGACGCACAGAGGGAGAGGATGTCGCAGATCGAGTCGAGAGCGGCGGCGGCGGCGGCGGCGCTTCGGGGTTTGGACGTCGGCGGCGGCGGGGTCGACGACGACGGGGACGACGACGCGCTCGGCGGGGACGGAGGGGACGACGACGTGCGTAAGCCTCTGTCCAAGAAGGAAAAGGAGAAGCTGAAGAAACAACGCGCGAAGGAGCGCGCGAAGGCTGCGGCGGAGGAGGAGGAGGAGAAGGCTCCCGCGGAGGAGGCGCCCGCCCTGGCTCAAAACGCGAAGAAGGGCGGCGGGGGAAAAGCCGCGGCGCTCCTCGCCAAGGCCAAGCGGGGCGAGGCGAACAGGCGCGACGAAGCGGTGAGATTCCAGCGCGCACACACGATCCCGGTTTCCCCGATCCACCCCTCTCTCCCCGGCGCTTCTTTCTCACGTCGAGTCTCTACTGATTTTCCCAGGCCCTCGCCGCAGAGCGAAGAGAGGCGTGCCTCAGGGCGGCGCAGCAGCGGACGGCAGCGGTCGTCGGGGCGACGCACGGGGGAGCGTTCGCCAACGAAGGCGGCGGGTCCATCGCTGGTGGACAGGCTCAGGGGAGTTGATCTCCGATCGTCGTTGCCAAAGGTGGCCATGGCGGTTGCCGCGGTTTACGTGATGTCGAGCGCCAGGGTGGTGGACACGAAACGGTCGACCAAACGCGTGATGCGATAGTACTCTTACGTAGCAGCGAGCTCTTGATTAAACCAATGCTAGTATACAAACCCACGTAGTCTTTCACAGCCCCTGAACCTCCCGAAACAAAGCTAATTTTTACGCCGCAGCCGACTTGGCCTCGGTGGACGCCAGCACCTTATCGAGCGCACCCTCCAGGGTCTTGACGCACCTCTCCTTGTTCGTCAGCTTGTCCAGTCCGAAGAGGCCGATGCGGAACGTGAAGTTTCCTGGGGGCTCGCCGATCATGAACGGCACGCCCGCGGCCACCTGGAATCCCTCAGCCTTGAACTTTTGAAACATGTCTGGCGACTGCGTGTACCACACGTTCACGCCCGGCGCCTCGTACCCGGGCGCGCTGACCGTCCTCAAACCCTTGGACTTCATCATGTCGCGGCACTCGTTCCCGAGGTCCCACGCCAGCTGCTTAGCCTTGCCGAATCCGAGCTCCTTCGTCTCGAGCGCGGCGTCGCGAAAGAGGTTCAGCGCATCCGTCGGCATCGTGGTGTAGTAGGCAAACCCGCCCGCGTTGTACGAGTCCATGACCTCGAGCCATTTCCTCATGTTGATCACCATCGACGTCGACGTCGTGTTGCGAGTCGCGTAGTCGCCGCGTTCGCTGAGCATGATCAGCGACGAGCAAGCCGGGCCGGTCCACCCTGTAAATAAAGAAAAAAACAACAACGTCAAACTAATTGCCCGTACAAAGGTTCTTAAAATAGACTCACCTTTTTGCGGCGCCGACAAGATGGCGTCCACGCCGGTGGCCTTCATGTCCACCCAGATGGTGCCGGACGCGATGCAGTCCAGGACGAACAAGCCTCCGTGCGCGTGCACCGCGGCGGCGACCTTGACGAGGTAGTCGTCGGGTAGGATGATCCCCGTGGACGTCTCCACGTGCGGCGCGAAGACAACCGCGGGTTTCTCGCGTTGGATCGTCTTGACCACCTCGTCGACGTCGTGCGGTGCGAACTGGGGCGTGGACGAGTTATCCGTCGGTTGCCCGCGCATGACGATGGTCTCGGACGGGATGCCGGTCTGCTCGAAGATGTCGGTCCACCTGTAGGAGAAGTACCCGTTGCGCAGGACGAGGACTTTTTTACCGGTGGCCCACTGCCTGGCGACTGCTTCCATGCCGTAGGAGCCCGAGCCGGGCATGACGATGGTGGATGTGGCGTTGTACGCCTCCTTCAGCGTGGCGTCGATGTCGTTCATGATCTGATGGAGTGATGTTGGGGTGAGATGGGAAGTCAGCGCGTCGGTACGCACGGGGGATGCGCACGACCGGGTCGAACGACAGATCTGGCGGGTGCTGACGAGGTTATCGCGCGAATGGGGGAAAGAGTTCGGGCGCGCGCGCGTGTTCCGGGGTTATCGCGCGTGACGTGACGTATCCGCCGGATATCCGACGACGCACCTTGCAGAAAGGCTTGGACATGTGGTTCATCGCGCGGTCCGTGTACACGACGGAGTACTCGAGCAGGCCCCCCGCGGCCTCGAGGGGCAGAGGGGACTTGTGATACGGCTTGGCCGGGTCGTGCGGGCACGCGTTGGCCTTGGCCGCGAACGCGCGCGACGCGCCGAAGAGGCGCGACCGCTCGCCGGTGGATAGCGCGCGCTGCGCGGCTCGTCTGAGTGCGTTCATCTAAAGCGTTGTTCTACGTGCGGAGTGCGTGTGAGCGGTCCGGCGTCGATGTCACGCCTCCTGTACGTTGCCCACGCGCGAAGTTCGACGTTTTTAGAATGGATGCCAGTTGTCGAGGCGGGGGTGCCCTCAGACTGCCGATCGTGTGAAGTTACACGCGTTTTCATTGGCGGACGACTAGATCTGACTGTACATCACTGAAAATCGTGAGAATCGGTAACGGCTATCGGCAACGGGAAATACACCGGGTTCTCGTGACCGAGACCCGTACGGATCGTTTCGCCAAAACTTTCTATTTGTTTGGCTAATTCCCGACTTTTGGCAGAGACGCGCTTTGATCGATTGCGATTCCGCGGTCTGGCGACGACCCGGACGGAACCGGATAGGCTCCTTGACCCAGTTTGAAGCTTGGTTGCTCGTTTGGCGTGTTTTGTTTCGCCTGGGATCGCCTCGGACCACTCACACGACTCGCAACATGGCGCTTCGTCAGTTCGCGCGCCAGTCCGCCCGTTCGCTCGGGCTTCGCTCCGATGTCTCCGCCTTCGCGCCCGCCGTGGCGACGCGCGGCATGAGCACCGTCATCGAGGGCCTCAAGTACATGGCCTCCCACGAGTGGGCCAAGGTTGACGGGGACACGGTCACCGTCGGGATCACCGATCACGCGCAGGCTGAGCTCGGCGACGTCGTGTACGTCGAGCTCCCCGAGGTGGGATCCACCGTGGAGGCCAAGTCCACCTTCGGCGTCGTGGAGTCCGTCAAGGCCGCCTCCGACGTCTACTCCCCCATCTCCGGCGAGGTCGTCGCGGTGAACGAGGAACTGGCCGATTCCCCCGGAGCGGTGAACGAGGGCGCGTTCACCGACGGGTGGATGATGAAGGTGAAGATGTCCAACCCCGCCGACCTCGACGCGCTCATGGACGCCAAGGCGTACGAGGCATCCTGCGACAACTGATTCGATTCGCGTCTAATTCGAGGCGGTCTTCACCCGATCCACGGGCGCGCGCGTTCGGGGGGGGGCGAAGATCCATCGAGTAGTCCGCGTTTAGATAGGCAAGTTTTGAAAGCTGTTCTGATCTCAAAATTACGTCGCGGGGGCGGGCGCTCCTTAATCCGCATCCCTCCCCTTGATCCCATCCGCTATGTCGATGTCATATCCCCCACCATCGACCCCAATCCGCTCAGTGCAGCCCGACGGTCCGCGAGAGCACCTCCTCTTCGCGCAGGTGCGTCTGGAACGTCGCCACCCGCGTTCGTAGCTTCGCGATGCTCGCCGCCTTTCGCTCCAGCACCGACGACAGGCGATCGACGTACGCGTCGATGGCGCTCCCGGGCTTGTCCACGTCCGCGAGCAGCGCCATCTCGCGTTTGACCAGCTCCATGGTCTCCTCGATCTGACCCCGGTGCGCGGCTATGACTTCTTCCTCCTCCTCCAAAATGACGTTGATGAGCTCGTCGTGCGCCTTGACCATCTCGGCCATGTCAACCGGCGGACCCCGGCCGGACTCCGCGGCGGTCGCCTTGGCGGCGGCGACCGCGGACGCGGACGCCTCGCGAAGGTTCACGACGGGCGGCGCCTTGATGTGAACCGGCGCGGGCTCCGGCGAAGAAGGCGGCGCCTTCTTCTTCGGCGTCCCGCGCGACGGCGGCGCCGTTCCCGGCCGCTGCTTCCGAGGCGTCGTATTCGCCGACCTCGGCGGGTTGACATCCACTGATCCAAAGTTCCCGCTCTTTCGAAGCACCTCCGCGGCGGCGGCGTCAGCATCCTCGCCAGCCATGCGCGCCATCTTCGCGGCCACCTTGGCAGCCTTCTCCGCCTCGGCGCGCGTCCGACGTTCCAGCGCGGCTAACCGCTTTTGTTCGTTTGCGGCGGATCGAGCAGCCGCGGCGTCGGCTCGGTTTTTGGCGTGCGCCTTCGGGTCGAACGCCTGGGTCCGCGGGTCCATCTGCTTCTCCTCCTTCGGCGCGGCGAGCGTCGCGGTTCGTTCGGACGCGGCGAGGGTGAGGGAGGAGGTTCGTTGGAGCGACGCGGGCGCCGCGCTCTGCGGGCGTCGGCGCGCGGCCCTCGGTTGCTCGGGCTCCGTCGACGAATAGTCGGGGCCGCCGTTGAGGTCCAGTCGTTGAAGGTCCGCGTTGAAGTTCATCGACGCCCCGCGCGCGATGGGCGTGACGCCGTCGGGGCCGAGTTTGGTTCCGTTGCCCCCCGACGCGTTCTTCTTTGGACCCCCTTGACCTTCGGATCGAAGTTCCTTGACCCGGTACGCGTAGCGCAGGGTGTTGAGGGTGTGCTCGCAGGAACCGGTGGCTGGGGAGATGTTGGCGATCATGACCGTCCGGGAATCCCCGAGGAAGGAATCTCGCAGCACCTCCGTGAGCTTGCTGCCGCGGAAGGGCACGTGGTTGGATCCCATGTCCAGCGCGCGGATGCACTCCTTCAGCGCGAGCAGCGACTTGTTGATCTCGGCGCCCTCGAGTCGCGTCTGCCGGTCGTTCTGGTCGGTATCCGCGCCTCTTTCGCTCCCGGCGAGGTCGATGAAGGAAAACTTGCCGTGGATCGCCGTGTGGTTCGCGCCCTCCTTCGCCTTGAGCTGCCTCGCCACCGAGGGCGGCATCTTGGCGGCGTTCGGGTCCACTCCGTCGCGCTGTTTCAGCGAGAGCTGGAGAATCGCGTGGGACCGCGACGATTCAGAGTTGGCTCCGGTGCTGCCCGTGCACCTCGCGGCGGTTCCGTGCTCGATGAGCCGTTCCACGAGCGTGACGTTGTCCACCTCGAACTCCTGCAGCCCGACGACGCACATCTGCTGCCTCGCATCTTCGCGAATCACGAGCTTCTTCCGCCCGTTGAGCAAGTCGTACACTTTCCCGCCGTAAATCTCGAAAAACGACACCCACAGCGCCAAGCCCTCGTTGCGCGGCTGCGCCAGCTCACACAAAATCTCACCCGCCGCGCGCGTGGGCAGCGGGGACATGGTGTACGTCTTACCGGAACCCGTCTGCCCGTACGCGAAGCAGGTCACCTTGCACCGGTTGAAGATGGTCCCGATGAGCGGGTGCACCGTGGAGGTGTAAATCTCATCGTTACTCACTTCCTCCGGGTACACGTCGTCAAAGGCAAACTCGTGCTTCTCCGTGTACTGTGTCAGGTCAACCTTCTGCCGTGGTTCCCACAGCGTCAACTGCCCGGCGCTCAACTGACTCCTCGACTGACTCTCTCCCGCTTCGCCGCCCGATGGCTCAGACACGTCCCGTTCCATCGTGACGATGTCTTCCTCCTCCTTGGCGAGTTCTTTTTTGTTCAGCGGTCGTTTGCGAACGACGACGCGAATGCGCGGCTGCTCCGCGGCAGCCTTCGCGGCCGCGGCCACCGCGGTGTCACCTCCGGACGCCACCACCGCGGCGCCCGTGAACCGCGAGAGCTCGGAGAGCCTGTCCACGGGCGAGGATTTGGACTTGTTGCTGAGGCTCGGGGACGGGACGAACGGTTTCGTCTTTGGATCGTTCGGATCGGGCGCGTCTCCGGGCGCGTCTCCGGATGCTTCTCCAGATGCTCCACGTATGTCGACGTCGCGAAGTAGGTCATCGTCGGCGTCGTGGGCGCCGCCGTGGAGCTCGAGTAGGCCACCGGGAGTCGCGAGGACGTCACCCGCCAGGCCGACAGCCTCGGAGAGGAGGTCCTCATCCGCCGGGGAGACCAACAGCGGCGCAAAGTCGTCGTCGTTCGCGGTCTTCATCGCTTTGACCGGCGTCTTGTGTTCCACGGCGGGAGCCTCAAGCGCGATGTTCTCCTGCGCGTTGACCGTCTTTAAGAGCCTGAAGAGCTTCTGCTTGTCCGCCATGTCGGACACCCCGTGCTTGGGGTAGTCCTGCATCATGAGCGACGCAAACTGAGATTCGGTCATTTTGTTGAAGCCGTCGAAGTACTTGACGAGGCCGGCTTTGTTGAGCCATTGGCGGATGCGGCCGGGTTGGTGCGGCTCGGCGATCTGAGCGTTGGTCTTGCTCGCGCCGTTGGCGAGGGCGGGCATGGCGTCGATCTTGTCTCGTTCGCGACACTCGTGCCGTCTCTGACCCTCGAAGCGACTTCAACTCCGCTGCGTCTGTTGAACGATCGGAAGTATCGTTGGGGGGGGACGTTGAGAATCTGGCGAAGGTGGGTGCGTCGTGAAGGCTATCGAGGATGGCGACGCGAGCGACGGGTCGGGATGTATCTCGACACGCGATGCGAGACGCGCGCGAGGAACGTCACGAAGAGCACGCTCCGTCGGGACGGGTCGTCGCGACTCGCGACGTTCAAAAAGGACAAACAGTCGGGCGGAGTAGGGGAAAAAGGTGATGATGTCTCCGCGGCCTGTGGAAGGGCCCTTCAGGGACGCATCGGGCGCGAGGTGTGGGTTGGGGATCGCGCACCAGTCACCACTCGCGTGTGTTCACCCACGACCCGGACGCGCGGCCTTCGCCACTCGCGCGCCTCTCTTGTGCACCGCCTCCCACCGGGGTCTGTGCTTTCTGTTTGGAAAGTCAACGTCGTCGAAAAACCCATCTTCGCAAATTCTGTATGACTGCCAGTTAACCTGTGAGTTACTTAAATAAAACACGACGTCACTCTAATTGCCCATACGGAAATAAATAAACAAAATAAGCGTGAGTTTATACGAGGTATTCTTTTCCCTTTCCTGGGACGAGGAGAAGGTCGTGGGTCTCCCACACCCGGCGAGCATGAGCGGCCACGGCGGGATGTCGCCTCGGGGCGGGCTCACCCGCATTTCAGGGACACCCCCCGGGACATCGTCCGACCAACAGGCCGAGACGTCCGACGCCGGAACCGGAGCGGACGCGTCGGGAGGAGGACCGCTTCGAGCCGAGGACATCGAGAGGCTCGCGCCGACAGCCGTGGGCACCGCCGGGGCGAGGACCAGCGCGGATCCCGACGACGCGGATCTCGGCGACGGGATCGGTAACCTGACGGCGAGGACCGCGCTCCAGCGCATCCTCGAAGCCTTCGCGGGAACATCCGGCGCCGCCAACGGGGCGCGCACGGTCCCCGAACGCGACCGCGCGCTCCGATCGCTAGAATCCCTCCTCGCCGCTCGAGCCGAGCGCGCACGGGCGAGGGGCGACGGAACCGAGACGGACGCCGCGGGTGCCGACCTAAACAGACTCGAGCGACTGCTGGAGATGAACCGCGAGCTCGACTCACTCACCGGCACATCGAACCCTTCAGTCACCGCCGGGGACGGGGGAGAGGACGGAGGCATCCCATCCTCGTGGAACGTCGACGTTAATAATGTCGGCGCCGGCGATGACGGATCCGACGCCGCGACGAACGACGCCGAAGCCAACGCACACGCGCGCTCACTCGGCGTCGACCTACAAGTCGCCCTGCGCTGGCTCGAGCAGACCGTACCGGTGTGGATCATCCTCGCGATGGTCTACTCGCTCCGAAACGTCCGAGCCATCGTGACGTTCGCGTGGCTCTTCGCGACGTGCCTTCGTTTGAACGATACGCTCAAGGCGCAGGTGGCCGCGAGGTCGGAGCGTAAACCGCGTGAATCCGCGTACTTACTCTGCGTGGTGGTCATGACGGTGACGTGCGCGTACGCGGTGCTACCGGACGACGGGTGTTGGGACCGAGTGGCGTTCAAACCGGTTCAAACGGTGAGTCCCTTTTCGTTTACCTTCGTATTATATATGTATGCACGGGCAATTTGACTGACGGCGTGTTTTG
>ENA-UOXV01006719-UOXV01006719.1-marine-metagenome-genome-assembly--contig:-NODE-6719-length-11917-cov-10.234025_pt1 | contig 11917 bp, 9 predicted proteins | sample MGYA00238165_ERZ766961 | MGnify/ENA primary metagenome ERZ766961 (study PRJEB28924, sample SAMN03173240) | marine metagenome | biome: Marine; feature: Water; material: Subsurface seawater | place: North... | reverse complement strand
CTCATCAAATAAGCTCAAGCGGTTTTTGGTTAAGCCTCGCCAACGCTGGATACGTCAATCAAAGCAGCGCTTAAGCCTCTAGACCTGCTTTGATGTATCGCAAATACCCCTGTAAATCAGTTAGACAGGCCTGATCGCCCTGAACCTGCTGCACGGCCTCAATTCTAGCCTCAGCGTCGAGTAATTGCTGACCCTCGCCCCAGTGTTCCCAGCGCCAGGCATTCCAGCGCTGACGCTCTGCTGGGCTCAAGGAGTCAGGGAAATTTCGGCCTCGATACCGAAACAACATCTCGTCGAGTCGTACATCCTGAAATTTTCCACTAAACCGTGATAGATCCTCGGGGGCAGCAAGACGCAGCTCTCGCATTAAGGCTTTATCGGCGGCACCGAAGAAACCACCTTGATAGAGCATTAAATCAGGATCATCAATGAGCGGAAATTCGTTGCGCGCAAAGGCTTCGGATATTTTTTCTACGATACCACTGGCCCGCTGCAGCTGGCGCATATGTAACAAGCACTGGGCAACATCCACGCCCAGTCGCTGTTCCTGGCCGCTGAGCGTTTTCATCGGAGCAATCGCCGGGCAGCGATTAACATGGATGGTCTTCAGGGGAATGCGGCTCACGCCTTCTTCCTCTAAGACCTGGCGAGCGCTAAACACCCGCCTATAGAGCTCGTCCGGCCCAAGCCGGATAAGCTCGTCGGGATCCTCAGTTAAATCAAAACAGATAATACCGTTAGGATTAGTCGGATGGACGCACAACGGCAGAACCACCGCCAGACAACCTCGTTGAGCGGGATACATAGATGAGACGTGAACAATGGCGGACTTACCTAACGGATAAAGTTGATCGCGCACAGCGCCTTTACGCCGCAAGTTAAACAGATAGTCGTAGAGTTTACCTTGAGCCTGGCGCAGCTTCCTGGTTACATCGATCGTTGCCATGACATCCGCCACCGCATCATGGGCATTCGCATGACCCACTTGGTTCGCTTGAGTCAGCTGCTCCAGCCTGAACGACGGTATGCCGGGGGCGCGCTCTGGCCAATGAAAACCCTCTGGACGCAGGGCCTGGGCCATACGAAATAGGTCGATAACGTCCCACCGAGAACAGCCTCCTTGCCATTCTCGCGCATAGGGATCCAAAAAATTGCGATACAGGGTGTTGCGGGTGAACTCGTCATCGAAGCGAATACTGTTAAAGCCAGTCACACAAGTGCCTGGCTGACTGAACTCAGCAAGAATCGCCGCAATAAAATCCGTTTCCCGCAGACCATCGCGCTGCAAGTCAGACATGTTAATGCCCGTCACTGCAATAGCATCCGGTGACGGCACCACATCGTCACCGGGATAGCAGAACAGGTTCACAGGCTCACCCAACACGTTCAAATCAAGGTCGGTGCGGATGCCCGCAAATTGAATAGCCCGATCCTTCGCGGGATCGATGCCGGTGGTTTCCAGGTCATACCAATAGATAGTTTCAGCCATGAACGAATCATCACACATACTCGGGCAATTGCCAAAACTATGGCCGCGGTCCAAGCCATGTATAATCAGTCATTCAACTTGTCACCGTTCACGAGTGCCGCCCATTATGAACTCTGGAAACATCAAACCCTTATTACTTATTCTCGGCCCTATCGCGAGCGCCTTGGTCTTTATGGCTCTGAACTTCTTTGGCTGGGAAGCTAAAGCCTGCTGGACCGGCGCTATCACGACCCTATGCGCAATTTGGTGGATTTTTGAGCCCATTCCGATTCCGGCGACTTCGCTAATACCGTTGGCCCTTTTGCCCGTCTTCGGCGTTCTGACTCCGAACGAAGTGGGCGCCGCCTATGGTAGCCCACTGGTGTTGTTGTTGATGGGAGGTTTTATCCTCTCAACAGCCATGGAGAAGAGCGGTGCCCACCGCAGGGTCGCACTCAACATGGTGCACCTGTTCGGCGGCACGAGCAGTCGCCGCCTGGTCTTCGGTTTCATGGCCGCCGCCGCAGTACTGAGCATGTGGATATCCAATACCGCAACCACCTTGATGCTATTACCGGTGGCTCTCGCTGTGATCGAGCGCTCCGACGACGCTGAATTGCCAACACCCTTGCTGTTAGGCATTGCTTACGCCGCCAGCGTCGGCGGCATTGGCACGCCCATTGGCACGCCACCGAACCTGATTTTCCGCGAGATATACCTGCAATATACCGGCAACGAGATCGGCTTCTTCACCTGGATGACATGGGGCGTTCCGGTTGTGCTGATTATGGTGCCGCTCATTGGGCTTTGGCTCACCCGGCATCTGCGGCATCAGGGTCACGTTAATATGCCCGCTGTCGGCGTCTGGCATACGGAAGAGCGCCGAGTCTTTTTGGTTTTCTCTCTGACCGCAATCGCTTGGATGACTCGAGGTCAGCCATTCGGCGGTTGGAGCGAGTGGCTGGGCGTACCTGGCGCTAACGATGCCAGCGTGGCGCTGGTGGCTGTTGTTGCTATGTTTTTGATCAATGACGGCAAAGGCGAAAAGCTACTCAACTGGGAAACGGCAGGGAAAATACCCTGGGGAATGCTCATCCTGTTTGGCGGCGGTATCGCGATCGCCAAAGGATTCATCGTCTCGGGCCTGAGTGAAGCACTGGGCACCGCCTTGTCAGACATTGCCGGCTGGCACATTCTATTGATGCTGGCGACTATCTGCCTGACCATCACTTTCCTGACCGAGATGACCAGCAATACGGCCACCACCAGTCTGATGATGCCAATTTTGGCTGCCGCAGCGGTAGCAACCGGCATGGAGCCTGCGCTGCTAATGGTCCCTGCGGCCATGAGTGCCAGTTGTGCCTTCATGCTACCCGTTGCCACGGCACCCAATACCATCGTCTTCAGCACCGGCAGATTCCCCACCAGTGTAATGGCCAAAGAGGGTTTCGTTCTGAACCTGACCGGCGCCGTGGTGATCACTCTGGTATGCGCGTGGCTGCTAACTGATTAAGGAAGGCGTCGCGCTCCAATCGATCTAGCGTTGCCAGCTGTTGTACCTCACGGTAGAACGCTGGCAAATTCCCGTCTAAGTTAGCGAGCCACACCTCGAAGCTCGCAACCCAGTCATTGTAATCCGCTAATGCACCGATTCCGGCATTATTGATCTCGCTCGCCATCCATTCGCTGAAAACCCCACCAACTTGCCCGGCTGCCGCGAGCTCCTTGTATCTAGCCCGCATAACCTCAAAAACCTCCGCCTTGCCTTCCCGTTTGACCGCATCCGTTGCGGTGCTGGCGTAGATTGCTGCCAAATCAACTTTAGCTGAACTAATTAAGGTCAGGACCTGCGCTCGTTGTTGTTCCAGGACGAGATAGTCTTCAAATGCTTTACTTTGCTGCTGCAACTGCAACCAGCGAAGCAATGCCGCACGCTCAACAGCCGTCGCAAAACTCTCATTAAATCGAGTATCACCAGGAATATAGACAGCTTTGTGGGCAAGCTCATGGAATAGCAACCCAGCAAGGCGGGTGTCATCCCGTTCAATAAAGGTATTTAACAACGGATCGGCGAACCAACCCAACGTCGAATACGCGGCAACGCCACCATAAAACACGTCCAACCCTTGGGCCGCCAGAGACTGGCTGAATTGAGCCGCTGAGTCTGGCGAAAAATAGCCTTTGTAACTGACGCACCCAGCTATCGGGTAACAAAATTTTTGTAGGTCCAGCGAAAACTCTGCTGCTGCGAAGACACTCCACACGACGTAGGGCGAACCCACATCAACATAGGTGGAAAAGCTATCCTCCACGGGCAACCCCAGTTCCCGTTCGGCAAATTGGCTGACCTGCCTGGCCAGCAGGATCTTTTGCTTCACAACGGGCCTTACCGCGGGATCACTCAGCACCGTGTCCAAATCACGTCGATTGACGATCAGCCGCAGTTGGCCACTGACGGCCTGTTGATAATAACCCAGCGTGCTACAACCCATTACAGGCATCAACAGTAACAGCAAGGCCGCCACAGGTGCTCGCGCCAGAGACATCAGTCTGCTCACGGACATTTTGCCCATACTCTTGGCACCTGCTTTTTATCGATTTCACCCACCATTGTCAGCTTAGCCCCGACTATAGCGGTTGGCCAGACCGGCGCGCCCTGATATCCTGCGGCTGATACCAGAGCGATTTTCCATTCAGCCTTCATTGCTAAAGTTTTATTGAATGTATAAACATTATTTTGGGTTGCAGGATTCGCCGTTTTCCATCGCACCGAATCCACAGTACTTGTATATGAGCACTCGCCATCGCGAGGCACTTGCGCACCTGCTATATGGGGTCAAGAGCGACGGTGGCTTTATCTTACTTACCGGTGAGGTCGGCACTGGCAAAACCACAGTCTGCCGTTGCCTGTTAGCGCAGATACCCAGTGACGTCGACATCGCCATGGTGCTGAACCCGAAACAAACCGCGCTAGAGCTACTGGCGACGATCTGCGATGAGTTCAATATTAACTATGGTACTGAGGCCAGCATAAAAACGCTGGTAGACAAGCTCAATTTATTCTTACTGGATAGTCATCAAGCAGGCCGCAAAGCCATTCTCATCATCGACGAAGCCCAGAACCTGGCAGTTGATGTCCTTGAGCAACTTCGACTACTAACCAATCTGGAAACTAACCAGCGAAAATTACTCCAGATTATCCTGCTCGGCCAGCCTGAATTGTTGAGCCTGCTCGGGCAACAGGAATTACGTCAACTGTCGCAACGGGTCACTGCCCGCTTTCATCTCGACGCCTTGAATTCACGAGAGGTCGCAGAATACATCCAACATCGCATTACGGTCGCAGGCGGCAACCAACCACTTTTCACAACCGCCAGCGTGCGTCGAATCTACCGAATTTCTGGAGGTATACCCCGGCTGATCAATCTGATTTGCGATCGCGCCCTACTGGGTGCCTATGTGGAAAATCAACCTCGCGTGAACCCGGCGATCGTTACCAAAGCGGCTCAAGAGGTGTTGGGGCAATCAGACAGTCGGACCAGCAAACCGCGGATAAAAAAATCTATGGCTTTGCTGGGCGCGCTGCTGCTCATTCTCGGCGGCATGGTCTTTATCTCTGAGCAATATACCCCCATCCCCATCACCGCCCCCACACCGCCTCAAGTACCGCAACTGAGTCCGTCAGCCGACATCCTGCCACCGCAAGTGACGGTTTCAGACACGCCTAGTCAGCGCTTACCCGCCTTTATCAGGCAGTCATTGGACAGCCTCAGCGGCCACAGCAGTTCTGAACCCGCATTGCTGAATGTACTCAGCATCTGGACTGCAGAACTGCCAGCAGACACCACTCAGGCAATCTGCCAGTCGGCTCTGGATCTAGGTCTGAGTTGTTTCCAGGCAGAACTAGAGCTGGCAGAGATAGCGCATATGAATCGTCCTTTAGCCGTGAATTTAGGCACAGTAGATCTAGGCGATGCAAATTCGCCACGTTGGGTGACACTCAAGCAGTTGGACGCTGACGATGCGCTACTTCAAGTCGGTGACGCGGAAGTCCGAGTTGCCAGAAGCGACTTGGCAGCAGCGGGCCGTTTAGACAGCATCGTGCTTTGGCGTTCACCACCGAACTATCAGCAACCCCTGAAACTCGGGGATTCCGGCACCAGTGTTGACGCACTGCTAAACACCTTGAGTTTCATAGATACCGGCAAGCCCACAGGAGAGGTCGGATTTTTATTCGACTTAAATCTGGAACGGCGGATCAAGAATTTCCAACGAACCTCTGGCATTGATCCCGACGGCCTGGTGGGCGCCCGCACCTGGATTCAACTCAACAGTATCGTTGGGAATGATATCCCGTTCTTGAACGCCGGAGTCCGTCACTGATGTCCTATATCCTTGATGCTTTACAAAAATCCGAGCAACAGCGAAAGAGTCAGAGCACACCGGATCTGATGACAGTGCATCCAACAAATCAACCCTCATTGATTCGTAAAATGCCTTGGATCGCCATCACTTTATGTTTGGTTATACTGAATTTCGTCGGCCTCGGGTTATGGGTTTTCCAAACCGACGACAAACACCCTGTCTTGACCACAGCATCAATCATCCCAGCTGAACCATTTGCGCCGCTGGTTGACGCGTCGACGACAGGTAGCACTACGAAACTGGTCGAACCCAAACACAACCCGCAGCCATTGTTCGAGGCTGAGCAACGCATTACAGCAGCAGACTTTACTGGTCTGGATTCAAACCGAATTATTGCCCCGCAACGAATCAGTGAGCTTCCTGAAGACATCCAGCGCCAAATTCCTGATCTGGTATTCTCCAGCCACCTGTATTCTGATGATTTTCGGCTGGTCAACATCAATGGCCAAATGATGCGGGAAGACGAGTATATTGCCCCAGAATTACTGCTAGTCGAAATTACCGAAGATGGCGTGATACTTGATTTCCGTGAGTACCGCATCTCCATGAGCATTCTGCAGAACTGGGCTTTCGACTAACCACAGCGGTGACGATACTAGACAGACATTCATCTGCTAGAGAGACTATGCAGCGAGCCGAATCATCTCACTGAGGATTAATCAGAATCTACACTTATAGTAGAATCTGCAGTTTCTTGGCTATCGCAGAGTACTCGGCCCACACTCTGATGGCACAGCCACGTTCATCGCAATGACCACAGGACAATTTTTTCGTGAATATTACGCTACTAGCCAACCACGACATCGCCAGCAATCTCGCCTTGAACCTGTTATTACCCAAACTTAAAGATCATCGCATCACAGTGTACTTGTCATCCAGAGTTGGCAAAGTCGGCACAAAACCACAGGCGCTAGAAGCCCTACAGTCATTTGAACGAGCACTATTGCAGAGCCTCAGCGATGTATCGGATAGCCACACGAGCACTGACTCGAGACTGCAATCATTCAGCGCCCTTGGCCGACTGATCGGTAGGCCCATCAACACCTTAAATCATATCAACTCTCTCGCAGGCCAAAGCATTTTGGCTGCGGACAAACCTGATCTAATCGTCTCTATCCGTTATGGCGTCATTCTGCGGCAGCCTGTGATTGCTCTGCCCAGACACGGCATCATCAACCTGCATTCAGGTCCTCTGCCCGACTACCGCGGTGTCATGGCTTCTTTCTGGGGCCTGCTCAATGGTGCTTCAGAACTCGGCACTACCCTCCACTATATCGACGACAGCAGCATCGATACCGGGCGCATTATCAGCACCACTCGCCTGCCGGTTGATCGCCAGCGCTCATACCTCTGGCACGTGCTCAATCTCTATGCTGACGGCTGTAAAACCATCATCAAAAACATTGAACTGTTGCACTTCGGCGAGCCCGTCAATTGCAAGCCACAACCGCCGGTTGGCACCTATCACACCTTTCCGACCGATGCGGATCTAGGGCGCTTTTTCAAACAAGGCTTGAAGCTGTTTGATAGTGATGTGCAATCTCTACTTTCCTGCCCGTGAGAAACTGGAAAATACTCATGTTTTTAGCTATAAAGTGTTGTATTCGAACCTCAGAACCCTATACTCGCGCCCCAACCACCCCATTTATCCGCGTTAGTCTTTTTTGCCTGGAACCCCTATGCCCGAAACCATCCCAGTGATCACCACATTTCGTGATCTCAACCTGCCCACCGAGCTCCTTAAGGCGTTGGATGAAGTGGGGTATGAAACCCCGTCACCGATCCAGGCAAAGACGATTCCGTTGCTAATGGCCGGCACCGATGTGCTGGGCAATGCACCGACCGGCACGGGAAAAACCGCTGCTTTTGGTTTACCCCTGTTATCCCGCGTTGATGTTACAGACAATCATGTTCAATTGATGGTGCTGACCCCAACCCGCGAACTAGCCATTCAAGTTGCCGAAGCACTACAACGCTATGCCTCTCATATGAAAGGCTTCCATGTTTTGCCGATCTACGGCGGCCAGGAATATTCCGGCCAGATTCGTCAGTTAAAACGTGGCGTACATGTCATCGTCGGCACACCTGGACGAATAATGGATCATATTCGCAAGCGCACACTCGACCTATCAGGTCTGCGAGCCTTGGTCCTCGATGAAGCGGATGAGATGTTACGCATGGGCTTTCTTGACGATGTCGAGTGGATTCTTGAGCAGATGCCAAAAGAGCGACAAATGGCTTTGTTTTCGGCGACCATGCCCAAAGAAGTTAAACGTATTTCACAGAAATATCTGCGGGATCCCGAGGTCGTCGAAATCAAGTCTCTGACTGCCACCGCCGAAACCATTACCCAGCGCTACTGGTTGGTGAGCAATGCCCATAAGCTGGATGCGCTCACCCGGATTCTTGAAGTTGAGCCATTCGATGCCATGCTAATTTTCGTGCGGACCAAGTTGGCAACCACCGAATTAGCCCAGCGACTCGAGGCCAGAGGCTATTCCGCCTCGGCACTGAACGGCGACATGGTACAGAAATCCCGTGAAGACATGATCAAGCGGCTGAAAAACGGCTCCCTTGATATTCTCGTCGCCACCGATGTAGCCGCCAGAGGCTTAGACGTCGACCGTATCAGTCATGTCGTGAACTACGATATTCCCTACGATACTGAAGCCTATATCCACCGAATCGGTCGAACCGGCCGCGCCGGGCGACGCGGTGAAGCGATTCTATTTGTCGCGCCCCGTGAGACTCGAATGCTGTCGGCTATTGAACGCGCCACTCGACAGAAGATCGAGCAACTGGAACTTCCCAGTACCGAGATGGTGAATAACAAGCGCATCGCGGCTTTTAAGCAAACCATCACTGATACCCTCGGCGCCGGGCAGTTGGACTATTTACGTACCGTCATGGAGCAATATCAGCAGGAACATGATATTCCTGCATTAGAGATTGCCGCTGCATTAGCTAAAATGGCCATCGGCGATCGGGATCTGTTGATCACGGACAAGCCCACTCACACTCGGCCGGAACGAGACGATAAGCCAGACAGTCGAGCGCGACCCAATGACCGACCCGGTCGAACCGCCCGCAGCAGCGAGGCCAGACCACCAAGGCGAGCTCGAGACAGCAAGCCACCTGAAGGCCTGGAGCGCTTCCGCATTGAGGTTGGGCACCAGCATGAAGTTAAACCTGGCAACATCGTTGGCGCCATCGCCAATGAGGCGGGATTGGATGCTGCACACATTGGCCATATCGATATCCATGACGAATTCAGCTATGTGGATCTGCCCTCAGGTATGCCTGCAGATATCTTTCACGATTTGAAAAAAGTGCGGGTTTGCGGTCACGCTATGAAGATTACGCGTACCAATGAAGACAGCACTGCAGCGGTTACCCGCGCCAAACCACGAGTCGAGACTGGCAAGACACCCCGCGCCGAAAAGCCCAGATCCGACAAGCCCCGCGCCGCAAAGCCTGAGCCCGAAGTCATGGCCCCTACTGAGCCAGCAGCGCCGCTAGAGAAGCCGAAGCCAACCAGAGCCAAAAAGATCACAGCGGAAGTCGTCGAGACTCAGGAAGTCAGGCCCGTAAAGGCCAAACATGCCAAACCTGTTCCCACGGAAGGCATGGGCCCTGTCAAAAAGAAGGCCAGGGTTGTCAAAAAGAGCAATGCCGATACTAAAATCAAGGCCGAGAAGAGCAGCAAGCCCTCACGTAAGGCGCGCAAACAAGCTAAAACAAATTGAGACAGCCTGACGGTTTACTGTCTTATTGAAACGGAAGATGAATGATGACTGATAGACTCGCAGGCAAAGTGGCACTGATTACAGGCGGTACCAGTGGCATCGGGGCGGCCACCGCCAAACTATTTGCAGCCGAAGGTGCGCGCGTTGTCATTGTCGGTCGCTCGGAAGAAAAAGGCCAAAAGCTCGCTGACAGCCTGGGTAGTCAAGTGATCTACAGCAAGGCAGATATTACCCAAGAAGCAGATATTGCCGCCGCCATCGCCCTAACGGTGAAGCATTTCGGCAAACTCGACATCCTCTTTAATAACGCTGGTGGACCAGTTGGCGCAGGCTTGCAAGGCGTCACACCGGAACACATTCAGGATGGTGTCAGCCTGCTCTTATCCAGTGTGATTCTTGGCATCAAGCATGCCATTGGCCCAATGACAGCCAATGGCGGCGGCTCGATTATCAACAACTCAAGTATTGCTGGCCTTCGACACCTTCAGGGCGACATTCTCTATTCCGCAATTAAGGCTGCCGTCTCGCACTATACTCGCCTCGCAGGCGTTGAACTGGGCCCCTTAAATATTCGCGTCAACGCCATTTCTCCTGGCGCCATCGCCACCCCGATATTTTATGGTGGCTCGGCCCGAGCCAACACGCTCACCGACGCCGAAAACGAAGCCAAAATGGCCAAGCTCACTGCCAATCTGGCTAAAGCCGTACCATTGCAACAGGCGGGCCTCGCTGTGGATATCGCCGAGGGCGCACTGTACCTCGCCAGCGATGCCAGTCGATTCGTCACCAGCCACGATCTGGTGATTGACGGCGGCCGCACGGCGATGTTTAACGAGCCACGCGGTTAGGCGTTGCCCCAAGCGAGTAAAGGTCCTCTAAACCGGTCGATACCGAGTGCCTCAGACCTGGTTTTTTTCAGACATGGCATTCACTATCAATACTCAGTCAACATTGAGCTAGCAGCCAGCTATGCATAACATTTCACCACCATCCAATATACGCTTGTTTAACGAAGCGTTCAGCTGGCTGGAGTTCCCGCGCCTGTTTCTCCATGCCCCAGATTTACTCACCCAGGTCCGCGGCAAGGGAGAGCGGGTTTTAGTCTTCCCGGGCTTTGGCGCAGGGGATTTTTCCACCCTGGTACTGCGCCAGTATTTGGCTTACCTGGGCTATAACAGTGCTGGCTGGCAACAAGGCATCAATACCGGTGATGTCATGGTGATGATCCGCACCCTTACCGACGCGGTAAGAAAGCAAGTACAGGATACCAACGCCCCCGTCATACTGGTGGGCTGGAGTCTGGGCGGTTATCTTGCCAGAGAGGTGGCCAGGGAATTGCCTGGTCACATCAGCCAGGTCTTGACCCTGGGCAGCCCCATCATCGGTGGGCCTAAATATACCCGCGTCGCTGCACTGTTCAAAGACAACGGCCTCAGCCTGGACATGATTGAGCAGGCTATCGCATCAAGGGATAAGCAGTTACTACAAATGCCCATCACCAATATTTACTCAAAGAACGATGGCGTCGTCGCCTGGGAAGCCTGCATCGATCACAAGTCACCCGACGTCGAGCACTTTGAAGTCCGCAGCAGCCATCTGGGGCTCGGCATTTCAGCCGACGTATTCCGTATCATTGCGCGTCAATTGAGTAAAAACCAATTGCGTCTGACAAATCCTTAAACAGGCTGCTAACAAAATATCTATGCACAATATGACATCCTGTGGAATAAGACGGTAAAGTATTGCTTTTAAAGCCCCAGGTTTACCGTAACGTTGACCCAAGCTTCCCACTAGAACAATCAAGCAGTTCGCAGCAGAGTAATCCTATGACCAATAACGACGTGTTACGCCGAATCCGCTACACCTTCAACTTCAATGACAAGACCATGATTCAGTTATTTGCCGAAGCGGGTCACACTGTTACCCGCGAACAGGTCAGTGATTGGCTCAAAAAAGATGATGATCCGGCTTACCAGGACTGCTCCGACGTTGAACTGGCCATATTTCTCAATGGATTAATCAATCTGAAGCGCGGCAAGCGTGAGGGCCCACAACCCGAGCCAGAACAACGCTTGTCGAACAATATTATTTTCATGAAATTAAAAATCGCCTTGAACTTGCAGGCAGATGACATCCTCGAGATTATGAATCGCTCGGACTTCAGACTCAGCAAACATGAACTCAGCGCATTTTTTCGCAAATCGAGTCACAAGCACTTTAGAAAATGCCAGGACCAGGTGTTAAGGCATTTCCTGAAAGGTTTGCAAGCCACTTACCG
>ENA-UOXV01006717-UOXV01006717.1-marine-metagenome-genome-assembly--contig:-NODE-6717-length-11918-cov-5.852230_pt1 | contig 11918 bp, 6 predicted proteins | sample MGYA00238165_ERZ766961 | MGnify/ENA primary metagenome ERZ766961 (study PRJEB28924, sample SAMN03173240) | marine metagenome | biome: Marine; feature: Water; material: Subsurface seawater | place: North... | reverse complement strand
CGTGGGCACATGCACCAACTCCTTGGCCAGTGGGTCCACCTGCCAGCCCACGTGCGACTCGGGCTACACCGTCTCCGGGACGAGCTCGTGCACCGCGGGCACGCTGACCGCGGCGACGTGCGCCGCGTCTCCCTCGTCGCCGGCCGCGGGCGGGTCGGGAACTCCCGCGGCTGACCTCGTACTGGACTCAACACCAGGTGAGTACGGCGCTTCCGTGGTTCTCGGCGCGTGGTTCGCGCCAGCCCAACTCGCACCCCTCACTGTTTGTTCCCGGACTCACCCGCCTCCTCACCATATCCTCCAACGCAGATTCGTCCGACAGATCGACGCCCACCTTGTACATCGCCTTCCCGGTGGTCATCGGCGTGTGCGTCGTGCTCCTCGTTCTCTTCTACCGCCGGTACACCACGAGAGTGACGGTAGTAGAGGTTCATGTCGACCCCACGAGAGTGACGGACATCAAGCTTCATGTCGCCGACAAACGTCTTTTCCCTTAATTTAATACCTACACCCGTGTAAACGCGCATGCCGTCGTCGACCACCGCGGACGTCGGCTTCTTCGACGACGAACCAATCGCCGCACTCGGCCCGCCTTGTTCCCCGTCCAGACTTGTTCCCTTTCCCTTCCTGCGAGTATCTGCCACTCCCTTCTGCACAGAAGTCGAGCGCTTGGAAATTTCGTCGATATCATCTCCCATTTTTCTGAAAAACGTGCCGCCAATCGATGGTTCCCACCTTCCGAGGACACTCCCGTCGGCGATGGTGTCCTTCGCCATCCCCGAGGAGGATCCCTCCGCGGGCGATGCGATCGACGCCTACGACCTGGTCGAGCGGTACGAGCATCGCTTCTGGGAGGCGCGCGACTGCTTCTCGCTCTACGACAACGGCAAGGGGCGCATCAAGGGCGGCGTGGTCGCCGAGGCCCTGGCGCGGTTCGGCGCCCGGCCGGACGGCGTGGGCGACGACGAGTGGGCGTCCGAGGTGGCGATCGCCATGCGGGAGTGCGGATGCGACGCGAACGGGACGGTAAACTTCAACGCGTTCAAGCGCGTGTACAACCACACCAAGGGACTCGCGGAGAAGGACAGCAGAGGTGCGAAAAAATTCCCCCTCACCCGATCGATCCCCGGCCCTGACATCCACCCCCATCCACACACACACGATCCATCGATGACCGCAGAGGCATCAAAGGCGTTCGAGTACATAGGACCCGGCGACCTCCCCAACGAGACGTTCACCGAGGGCCCGGCGCTGCGCGATCCAACCACGGGCGGCATCGTCACCGCGATCGTCCGTGACTTCGTGTTGGAGAAAACATTGGGCACCGGCGGGTTCGCGGTCGTTAAACTCGCCACGCACGTCCGCACGGGCCGGCGGTACGCGGTCAAGATCATGAACGTCACCGCGAACGTCGAGTCGGGCCGCGACGCCGGCGAAAAAAAAGCCGGCTCAGGGTCAGGCTCGGGATCGGGAGGCTCGGGCGGCGACGCCATGAGCCTGGAGGAGATCGCCGAGGAGATTCGCATCACAATCTCGGTGAACAAGGCTAAGAACGCGGTGAAGGTTTACGACTTTTACCAGACGAGCGATCACGTCTACGTCGTGATGGAGCTGCTGGAAGGCGGGGACCTGCTCGACGCGTTGTTGGAAACCGGCGGCTTGGAGGAGGGCGACGCGGCGAGGGTGATGAAGGAGCTCCTCGAGGGCATGCGGGACATCCACGACCGATCCATCACGCACCGGGACCTTAAGCTCGAGAACATCATCATGGCCAGGCGCGACGACTTCAAGTCGCTGCGCATCGCGGACTTTGGCCTCGCGAAGAAGATGAAAACGGCGAGGTCCAAGATGGCGGAGCAGTGCGGCACCCCGGCTTACGTGGCGCCCGAGGTCATCGGCGGTCAGCCGTACACCCCCGCGGTGGACATGTGGGCCGCCGGGGTGATCCTGTACGCGATGATGTGCACCGAGCTGCCGTTCGACGAGGACGATCAGCTCGCGTCCTTCAGACGCATCGGCCGGGGGGACTACCACGAGCCGTGCGTGCCGATGAGCGCGGACGCCCGGGGGCTTCTCGACGGATTACTGTGCGTGGACAAGGTTCAGCGGCTCACCGCGTCGGAGGCGCTCGGGCACCGATGGATCCGGCGGCACGCGGGGAAGCTCGCGGGCGGGGTGACGTCCAGGTCGTTGGCCAAGAGCCGCACCGCTCGCGCGGCGGAGAGCAAGCTGGGCGGCGCCCTCGAGACTCGCGCGCTCAGAGCCGGCGATTTGCTCATACGTAAAGGCGAACGCGCGAAGGAGGTGTACCTGATCAAGGAAGGGCGGTGCGAGGTGGTGATCGAGGTTGACGGGAAGGAGGTCATCGTAGCCGAGCGCGGCGAGGGCGAGTTCATCGGCGAGATGGGGGTTAAGCTGAGGGAAGAGGCTCCCGACGGGACGGACGAGCCCAAGAAATTAAACGTCGACTTTGTCGCCAAGTCCCCTTCGGTTTCGCAGAAAGGGAGCGGCGTGGGCACGCCCGAGGGCGATAGCGGCCGGAAGTCCCCGGTGGACGGGTTCGCGCTGATGCGAACGCTGATCAGGGTGAAGAACAGATGGGTCGGCGGCAGAAGAGGCGCGAACGTGCGGGCAAAGACCGATTTAACGGTGACGGTGATCAACGGCCAGCAGATGCAGTGGATCCTGGAGCACGACTACGGCGCCGACGGCGAGATGGCCAAGGCGATCAAGGACAGGAAGAAGGCGCTGGACAGGGCCCAAAATAAATAGACTAGCGTGAAGACTTATCTTACTGACGTAGAGATCTTAGTGTTGGCGTTACGTGCGGTTTGCCGATTCTATCGTCGGTCTACGCCGGATTCCTCGTCGTCCACGGTCCCGGCGCCAATTCTCGTCACGAACCTCGCCGGCGCGGTGACCACGCTCCACAAAAACTTCAGGAACGTCTCCGCCACCTCGCCCACCCCCGCCAACGCCGTCTGCACCAGCGCCAGCGCCGACATCCTCGCGGTTATGAGCGCGAGCTGCGCGATGAGCGCCCACCCCTTGGGACCGCCGCTCCACAGCCGCTTCAGGTGCCCCAGCGCGATGACGATGATCGCCTTGCGCTGCGTCTTTTCCTCGCGCGCGCGAATCGCCCGCGCCTCCTCCGACTCGGGCCACGCGTCCTTCCCTTCCTCCTTCGCCGCCCTCGCGCCGTCGCGCTCCTTCTTCCGAACCCCGAAGAAGTCCTTAGCCAGACCCGTGAGCTGTTTACTCCCGGCGTCCCACAGCGGCTTAGCCTCCGGCGAGGTCATGTACACGGCGATGGACACCGAGTTGGCGTCGTTGGCGACCCTTCGAAGCGCGGCGCCGTCCCTCGCGCCGATGAGCCGAGAGACGACCGCCTGCGACCGCCGCGCGATGAGCTCGTTGGGGTCGCCCCCGAACGTCTCCTCGGGCGTCTTCGTCTTGTCATCCTTGCGTTTGCGTGAGATGGACATGCGACCGTCCGCCTCGCGCCCGGGCCCGCGACCCTTGTCCTCGCCCTCGATGTTCGTCGCGGGATACCCGGTGGCTTCCTTGACCATGTCCTCGCGCTCTTCCCGATCAGACGCGGCGGCGGCGGCGGCGGTATCCATCACCTCCGTCAGCATCGCATCCGCCGCTTCCGCCATCGGGGCGATCATCGCAGCCTCCGCCTCGTCCAGGCTCACGTCGGCGGTCTTGTTAATCTCCGTCTCCGGTTCGATGGATGATCCGGAGACGAGATCGGCGAAGATTTCGTTTTCCATCTCGTGATCGGTTTTAGCGGCTACTTCGGTTCCATCCCCAGCGCCCGATTTCCCGGCGCCTCCGACGAGCTCGGTGATCCGCTCCCACCGTACGCTGTTGTCGTGCTCGTTGAGGAATGCGGCGCGCATCGCTTTGCGTCCCTCTGGGGTCGCGGGTGCCATCGCCCGGCGAATTGCGTAGGGTAGGCTCGCGGTGTAGATGTTGAAATCCGGGTCTGCTTTGGCCGCGATGCCCTCGAGGGTGAGAAACGTGCGGACGAGGAGGACGATGTACGGCGGTGTGAGGAACTTGTAGGTGCCGCTCATGGCGCCCAGTCCGGTGGCGAGCGCGCCGAACCGGCTCTGCCCGCCTTCCTCGCCCGAGAGCGCCTCATCGATCGCGGACGCCATCTCCTCCGCGGAGACTGGTACGTTTCGTTTGAACTTCTCCCCGGGGACGAGCTCCTTTCGGTAAAAGTTATCGGGCGGGCACATCCCGACGTCCCTGAACACGTACGCCAGCCCGACCCAGTCCCCGGCGATCATGCACTGTATCCCCTTGGCGAACCCTTCCATGATGTTATCCTCCACGGTGGACACGAGGCCAAAGTCGAGGAAAACGAGCGACCCGTCTTTTTGGTCCAAGAGCAAGTTACCCTCGTGCGGATCCGCGTGCACGAAGCCCGTGTACGTGAGCTGCGCCACGCACGCCTCCACCGCCATCTGCGCCATCACCAGTCGCTGCTCCGGCGGCAGCTCCGAGATTTGTTTGCCGTCGATCCACTCCGTGGCGAGTACCTTTGCGGTTCCGGGCTTTCCGGTGTACTCTGGAAACCATTTGGGCGCTCGAACGAACCCGAGCCACTTGTGCCGTTCGTTGAACTCGTCCATGTTCCGCGCCTCGTTGACGTAGTCCAGCTCCTTAAACACACCGACGCCCACCTCATCGGCGATCTCCGCCAAGTTCGCCTTGCTCCCCCACGCGCGCTTCAACGCGCTGAGGCACAAGGACCAGCAGGTCCAGTCCAGAGCGACTTGCCGCATCACGCGAGGCCTCTGAACCTTGATCGCGACGTCGACGCCGTCCCACGTCCGCGCCTTGTACACCTGCCCGAGGGACGCGGCGGCGATGGGCCCGTCAGAGAACTCGGCGAACAGAGGTCGTTTCCCGGCGTCCTCGCACGTCTCCGTCGACGCGTGGTTCGGCGCCAGCGGGCCGTCGAATTCGAGATCCTGTAAATACAAGTAAAACATGGCGTCAGTCTAATTTGCCATACGAGAATTAAAAATAACGTACCTCCGCGATGGTCCCGTACGCCACGTCGTCGGGGAAAGGCGCGTTTTGCATCTGTAGAGACTTGAGGGCGTCCGCGGCTTCTTCGCCGATGAGATCCGGCCGCTGCGAGAGCGTCTGGCCGATCTTGACGAAGACGGGCCCGAGGCCGCTGAGCGCGGCTCGTAGCCGATCGCTCCGCGTGCGTTCCTCGGGGGGTAACGAATCTTCCTTTTTCCACAGCCGGATCATGCGAGCGGCGACTCTGAGCACCGCGGCGAGCCTCGCGGCGACCTGCCCGGGCCTGCGCTTGAAGAAGTTCTCCAGCTTGGTCTTGTCGAACTCGCCGCGTAGTTCCCTGTCGAACGCGTCTTTCCTCGGACGCCGCTTCTTCCCGGTCCCGCCGACCCTGGCCTTGATGCGCGCGACCAAGCCTTGCTTCTTCCCGCCCTTCCCGTTCTTCTTCTTATTGGCCGCCTTTTTCGCAGCCTTCGCCGCCTTCTTCTCCTCGTTCCGCGTGTTCCACTCCGCCAGTTCGTCGGCGGACATCTCCTCTTTGCCGCGCATGCGACGGAATAGGTTCCTGACGACGACGCGCTTGTCGCGCTTGTCGCCGAATCGCAAATTGCCGTCGGCGTCGGTGGTCAGGACGACGTCATCGACGGACGCGGACGGCTCGATGGAGGCGTTCGCGTCCGTGTCGTCGTCCTCATCCCCGTCTGCGGCGGCGGCGGCCGCGGCGTGTCGCTCGCCGAGTTCCTCTAGCGCGCGTTCCGCCTCGCCCAAGAGATCCCCGGTGCCCTCTCGCCGTTCATTTTCCTTTGGCTCCGCCGCGTGGCGATGCGTGTCGTCCCCGTTCGCATCCGACGGCGGCGGCGAGATCTCGCCCGGCGCCTCGGACCCCGAGATACCGGCGGTGGCTACGAGGCGAAGAGGCGACGTTCTCGGGGCGAGGCGGCCGGTGAACCCGGGTCGAGTCGAGGGACGACGACGCCCCTTCTTTTTATTTTCACTCGTCGTCGTTCGTTGGAGCCCCGAGACGACGATGCACCCGCGGGCGAGCGCGCTTCGGGTCGCGCCCGTCCGTATCGCGCCCCTCGGGATCCATCGAGGTGAGCCGACGTGTGTAGAGCGGGCGATCGTCACCGCGGCGACCGGCATGTTCGGTCGATGTGCGCCCAACGTCTGCCCGCGAGGCGATGACGATGACGAGGCAGAGCGAGAACCCAAAGATTCCAAAGATCTGCCAGTAATAATGTACTGTATGTATATTTAGTGAGTCGGATTTATAATTGGAATTAATTAAGCTATTTGCCGAAGACAGGGACCCAACCAACGACGTTCTCAGATCGGCCCGCGCGAGGAGGGGCATGAAGCGCGGGAGACCGAGCCCAGGGGGTGGGGGCAAGGCCGGGGGCAGCGCGGCGAAGAGCAAGTCCATCACATCCTTCTTCTTCAAGGCTCCATCCAAGGCTGACGCCGACGACGGAGGAGGAAGGGGAGGCGTCGATGGAGGAACAGCGACAGCACCTTCCGATGCACCCGACGCGTCGCCCCCGACCGCGGAGGCCACGCCAGCCGCCAAGCGCCGCCGCGAGGATGACGGCGCCGATGCCGTGACCGCCGATACCCGCGAGAATCCCGACGTTTCAGCGCAGAAGCCCCACACGGACGCGGCGCCGTCACGGATGTCCGCGGAGGAGGTGCTCGAAGCGATCGGTCCGTCGGATCCCGAGCGGCACGCGCTGTTCGTCGAGAAACTGGGACGACGGTTCATCCCGAGGGAGGGTGGGCGCGTGTACGAGCGAGCGGGCATCGAGGGTGACGACGGAGACGCCGGCGAAGCAAACGACGCCGACGCCGACGCCGACGAAGACGACACAGCTGGAAAGAACACACGAGGAAAGAAGAGTTCATCAAGTAAAGCATCCTCGAGCGTCGCCAAGCTCACGCCGCTCGAGACGCAGGTCAAGAAGTGCAAGGCTGACCACCCCGGCGTCCTCTTACTCATAGAGGTTGGGTACAAGTTCCACTTCTACGGCGAGGATGCGGAGATCGCGTCCAAGGTGCTGAACATATTCGCGTATCACCCGCGAGACCGGCTCTATCTCACAGCGTCGGTGCCCGTCCCGAGGCTCCACATCTACGTCAGGCGTTTAGTAGAAGCCGGGCACAAGGTTGGGGTCATTCGCCAGACGGAGACCGCCGCGCTCAAAGCCGCGGGAGAGACGGAGGGTGGCAAGTCCGGCGTATTCGAGCGCAGGCTGGTTGGACTGTACACTCGAAGCACGCTTGAAGCCGGGACGGCCATCGCGAATGAGGATACCACCAACGACGACGGCGAGAACGTCGCGGCGGCGGACGGCCGGACCTCTTCCTACCTCCTCTGCGTCGCGGAGGGTCCGGGGGGCGACGAAGGTGACGGTTCGGATCGCGGGACCCGAATCGGCGTCGCCGCGATCGACGCGAGCACCGGCGACGTGCGACACGACGAGTTCGTGGATGGGCGGATGCGGCCCGGTCTGGAGGCTCGGCTCCTGCGGACGTCCCCTACGGAGGTGCTGGTCGTCGAGCCGGTGTCCGCGGCGACGTCGAAGATGATCGATGCGATGTACGGCGGGAGCAGCAGCGGCGTGAGGGTGGAGAGGGTGGCGAGGTGCAGCGGGTACGAGGAAGGGGGAGCCGCGGCGGCGGTGACGGCGGCGGTTGCTGAATTCACGGCTCGTACGAGTTCGTCACCGGGGGGCGCCGCGTCACCGGGTGACGTGGCTGGCGCGTTGAACCTGCCGGCGCAGACGACCCGCGCCGTCGCCGTCGCGTTCGACTGGTTGCGGCAGTTCGGGTTGGACGGCATGCTTCTGCTGGCGCCCACGTTCCGCCCGATGTCGGACACGGGCGAGATGTCGCTGGGTCCGAACGTGATTCGGCAGCTCGAGATGCTCCGGTCGCAGGACGGCACACACCGCGGCTCGCTTCTGTGGCTCCTGGGTGACAACACGTGCACGTCCGCGGGCGCGCGGGCGATCCGCCGTTGGGTCTCGCACCCGCTGACGGACCGTGATGCCATCCAGAAACGTCTAGATGCGGTGGAGGAGCTCCGGGCCGAGTCCGACGCCGGCGGGCGACTCGAAAGCGTCTTCGCGTCGCTGGCGGAGTACCACGGCGCCAAGGGCAAGGGCGGCGGGGACGTCGAGAGATACCTCGCCCGGGTCTTCCACGGTACCGCGACGCCCGCGGAGCTCGTCATCGCGCTCTCCGCGGTCGGCGGGTTCGCGAAGGCGCTCGCGAGTGAAGGCGGCGATTCACTCGGGAAAACTCCGCTGGTCAAGGAATACCTCGCCGCCGCTTCTGATCCGGCGACGGCGCACAAGTGCGACGAGCTGTTGTCGCGCGTGGACGTGGATGCGGCGAGGGTCGGCAAGGCGACCCCGGCGACGGTGCTGCTCCCGGACCCGGTGAAGTTCCCGGAGCTGGAGAAGACCCGCGGGGCCATCGCCGACGCGGAGCGGGCGCTGACGGATCTCCTCCCCGCGCTTCGCCAAAAAATAATCGACAACTGCGCGGGGGGCGGGGGCAAACCGCCGAAAAAGGGCAGCCTGCAACTGACCCCGAGGCTGACGTACACGTCGTTGAGGCAGGGAAGCAGTCAAGTGGAGCACCTCATCGAGCTCCCGGACACCCTCCCGGGCATCCCCACGAGCTGGATCCGCGTGAGCACCAACAAGAGCAAGAAGGTTGTCCGGTACCATCCCCCCGAAGTTCTCGAAGCCGCCGCGACGTTGGAGCGATCGAGGGAGCGTCACTCCGCGGCGTGCGCGGCGGCATGGCGCGGGTTCCTCCGGGACGACGCCGCCGGTGCGTTCCTGGAGCTTAGAGCCGCGGTGAGGGCGGCGGCGGGGCTCGACGCGCTCGGATCGTTCGCGGCGTTGGCCAGGTTGGACGGGTACGTGAAACCGACGTTACTCCCCGCCGATCACCCGCCGGCGATTCGTTTCACCGACGGCCGGCACCCGACCCTGGAGGCTACACTGGACCCAGGCGCGTTCGTGCCAAACTCGGTGGATTTGAGGCACGACGGCATCCGCGCGCTGGTCATCACGGGCCCGAACATGGGAGGCAAATCGTGTTTTATTCGGCAAGTGGCGCTTCTCGCGCTGATGTCGCAGATGGGCTCCTACGTCCCGGCGGCGTCCGCGGAGTTGACCGTGCTCGACGGGGTGTACACGCGCATGGGCGCGAGTGATAACCTCGCGATGGGATCGTCCACGTTCCTGGAGGAGATGTCGGAGTGTTCGTCCATCTTGAACGAGGCGACTTCAAACAGCCTCGTGGTGAGTTTCATTTTTTTTGAGTTTCTTATGGCAATTAGAATGACCTGACGTCGTGTTTAACACTCACAGGTTCTCGACGAGCTCGGGCGTGGCACGAGCACGCACGACGGCGTCGCGGTGGCGCACGCGACTCTCGACTACGTCGTCTCCACGCTGAAACCCATGTGCCTGTTCGTGACGCACTACCCCGACGTCGCCCGGGACATCACGCGGAAACACCCGGCGCATTGCGACGTCAAGTACCCGAGCTACGTCGAGATCGACGGCGAAAGCGACGGGGACGATCGGAGGATCGAGTTTTTGTTCAAGCTCGCGCCCGGGATCGCGCACAGGTCGTACGGTCTCAACGTCGCGAGGATGGCGGGCTTACCTTCGGACGTCATCGCCCGCGCGGGTGAACGCGCACGGGAGATGGAGGAAGCCGTCGCGGCTCGCGCGGTGATGCGGGATATCGAGAGGCTCGGGCCGGAGGCGGCGACGGAGAGGGCGCAGAAAATGGTCGACCTCGCGGATGAGGTAGCCGCGGTGATTGACGCGGCGCTCGCGGCGGCGACGCCGGAGGAGGGCGCGGCGATGATCGAGGAGGCGCAAAAGAAGGTTCTCGCGGTGATGAACGACACGAATGAATAGTCTCGAACGTTTTACAAACATCAATCTTACGCTAAGTGTACTTGAATCACATCACACGGTGGGTCACAAAAATCATTTCTTTTCTCACGCCCCGCTTGGCGATGAGCCGTGGTCGCCGCCGTGCTTGTTCGCGTGCGACCAGTGCAGCACCGCGAGTGCGCCCGCACTCAACAGCGCGCACGCCGCCGCCCACACCAGCTCCAGCGGCGCGGTGTACGTCATGTGCAGCGACATCTCCAGCAGGTTCACCACCATGATGGCGACGATGATCTGGCCAACCTTGTGCTCCAAGTCGTCGATGGAACTGATGCGCAGCCACGCGGGTTTCTGGAGGTCGCCCTGGTTGAACTTGGTCCTGGACAGGAAGAGCTCGAAGGACCCGAGGCCGAAGACGAGGCACACCATGCCCAACAAGAACCTGTCCAGCGCGCCCACCGCGGCGGTGACGAGCTCAACCGGGTTGAAGTGCACCCACGCCATCACGCCCTCAAACACAACCTCCTTCACCCCCATCGTGAACAGAAGCGCGCCAAGCATGAGCGTCGCGCACACGCCGAGCAACACGAACCCGCTGGACAAGAAGAGCGATAGCCTGACGAACAAAAACTCAGCCTGGTTGATCACGCGGTACTTGGTGGAGATGGTGGCGAGCTTGTCGCCCGCGCGGAGCTGCCGCTTGCGCTTCATCTTCTTGGCAAACTTTTTGGCAAACTTCTTCTCGTCCACGCCGGCGGCTTTCGCCGCCGCCGCCAGGTTGACGTCCGGCATCACCCACTTGCGCTGCTTCGGCGGATCCGGTTCAGCCTTTCCGGCGACGCGTTCGGTGGCGACGGAGGTGACGGCGACGGGTTCGCAGTGTCCCGTTTCGTCGCACGCGTACACGGCGGCGAGATCTCCTTCATCGGAGCTCGAGAGTTCCTTGGCGACCGTCTCCACCTCCTCGAGGCAATCGGTCGCGTCGCCCGGCCCTAGCGTCTCCGCGAGTTCCTCCGTGAGTTCCCGGACCTCATCCTCCACGGTGGCGAGGAGTTCGTCGAGTTCCTCGTCCTCCGCGTCGACGGCTTCTTCGTCGATGATCTCGCCGATCGCGGCTCGTTGTTGCTCGAGTAGCGCCTGGGTTTCCTCGGCGAGGAGCGCCTCGTTCGCCGCGGCGCGCGTCGCGATCGTCTCCTTCTCCTTCTTCAATCGGATCTCAGCCTCCTTGGCGAGTAGGAGCTCCTCGACGAGGCGTTTCGCCTCGGCGCGCGTCGCCTCGGGCGAAGCCTCGGGCTCCAGGAAGAATCTGTCAACCTTATTCTGCGCCTCTTCCCACTGCGCCGTCGCGTCCGCGGCGTTGAAGGCGGAGTCGGACGTCGTGGGATCGTTCGCGGGTGAATCCGCGGTGCGTACGCCGACGATGTCATCGCCGTGAACGTCGCCGCGTGGGACCCATCGCGCGATGCGAACACGCCGGTCGGGGCCCCTGTTGCGTGATCCCGCAAGATTCATATCCATCCGGCGGGTCGCGGTCGATGACGGAGCTCCAAGGCGGTGATGAGGACGCGCGCGGGACGTCGACGCATCGCCGCGTCTCTGATGCGCCATACATGACGCGACAGGCGCCGGGAACGGCACGCGAATCAAGGCCGAAGACATCCGGATGTCGAACCCTGTCGCGGGGGCGCCTGACTTGCGGATATGGTGGCCAGCTCAGCGAGCCGGGTCGGAAACGGTCATGATGACAAAGGCACCCTCGCTCGACTCGGATTTTGTGCTCGAGCAAATTTGCGGTTCGCAGCGAACGTGGATGCTGAGTCATTGAAATCTGGCGCCAATTATTCGCTCGCACGAGTAAATAGACTGGCGTCCACTCCGATATGCTAACCCTTTTGGCAAAAAAGCGGTCACATTGGCGAACGCGCGGCGGACGCGGGTACGGCGACATGGGCG
>ENA-UOXV01006714-UOXV01006714.1-marine-metagenome-genome-assembly--contig:-NODE-6714-length-11919-cov-6.612188_pt1 | contig 11919 bp, 16 predicted proteins | sample MGYA00238165_ERZ766961 | MGnify/ENA primary metagenome ERZ766961 (study PRJEB28924, sample SAMN03173240) | marine metagenome | biome: Marine; feature: Water; material: Subsurface seawater | place: North... | reverse complement strand
CGGTCCACGGGCGGCGGGGGAGAGCTGGTGGGCTGGGACGTTGTTGTGCGTTGGGAGTGGGCGCGGGTCATCTGGCTGGCACTCGTACGCGCCGGCGGCCGGGCCATCGGGTGAACAGCCCCAACCCTCGCGCAGCAGCAGATACAGAGGCAGGTGCAGATCGCCTGACGTCTCGCGCCTTTGCATGAGCAGGCAGCGCGAGCGCGCAGCCGTCGAGTCAGCGCTCAAGCGCCCCGAGTTTCCTGCGCACTTTCCCGACACACCCGCGTTTGCGCGCTGGGCCGCAGCGGAGAGGGACGCGCAGGCTGCGCGTGTGGCTGCGCTGCCCCCGCGCATGCGCGGGCCGCGACGACCCGAGGGTAGGTGCGACGGCAGCGTCGTGACTGCCGAGACATTGCAGACACTGTTTTGGGGCGGCAGCTGCGAGCGCGGGGACGGAGAGCTTCGCGGGGACAGACCGTTGTGGGTTGCGCGCAGCAGAACCGGTGACGGCGCGGTGTGCGGGGAAGGCGGGCTGGTCTTGGTGCAGCTTAAGGTGCAAGGCAAAGGGCGGCTGCGCGGCCACGTGCCGCTGACGCTGCCAGACGGCAGCCCGCCGGAACCGGTGGGGTTCGTGCTCGCCCGGGTGGCGACGGATGGCTCGGCCTGGGGGGTGCTTGCAGCGCGAGCGATGCGGGGCCACGAGAGCGGGTGCGCATTGCTCACGGCAAGCGGTGGGGGGGCACGTCGCGTGCGCGTGTGGGCTGTAGCTTGCTACAATTGCTAGCAGCCCGCGATAACAGTAGCTAGGGGAGAAGACGCAGTGCGTTCAGAGAAAACAATAACGTCTGGATGTATACGCTTTGCCGCGCGCAGCACTCAGGCCTCAAGCACGATATTCTCCTGGTCTGAGCGGGAGCTCTCCTCTTGAGTCATTGTCAGAATCATCATCGCCCTGCACCGAAACCTGCCGTGAGCACCACCGGCCGCTGCCAGGCGCCCGGCTCGCGCGCAGAAGGGCAGAGAGGCTGCTACCACATCGTCTGACTCTTCCCGCAGTGAGCCTCGCCCAGACGAGCTCTGGGGCGATGCAGGGTGGTCTGGTGCCGTGTGGTCCGCTCCCAACAGCTCCCCCGCGTCGCGTCGCGGGGTCTGAGGGTAGCTTCGCGAAACCCTGAGCCCCGTAGTACGTCAGAAGCCAGGAGCAGAGGGAGAAGCAGTGCGCGCGCGGGAGGGCCGGGGCTCACATCCATCGCGAGACCACCCCCACGCTCCGGCCCCACCACGTGCCCGCTACAAGCGCGGGCAGGCCATGCGCGTCGCCTGCAGCAAGCGTGAGCCTGCCCTCAGCACGCTCTGACGATTCGCACATGTTCTCAGCTGCCGCTGACTCTTCTGCTCCCTCTGTCGAGCTCCGTGCTTGAGGCCTCGCTGCCTGCGACGAATCGTTCACCACTCCACTGTGCGCTGATGCAGTCGTATCGCACAGTGCCGCCGTGTCAGCAGGTAGCGGGTCCCTCTCCTCTGCGCTACTCGGCATCGGCCGCCTCCCCGCCTGCACGGTCGGATCACGCGCCTCGTGGTTCGGGTGTGGCGCGCCAATCGACATGTTGCTGCGGCGGCGCCAGCGCGGGGACACGTCGTCGAGCATGAGGTTCAGCTTGTCGAGCGCCACGCCGCGCCCCATATCACCGAGGTCCCGCCACGCGCGCCACTCGCGCCGCGCCGAGAGCTGCCACAGGGGGGGTTGGTGCGCCTCACACTGCCCTGCCACAGCCTGAGGGACGAGACGTGTACAGTCAGTACGAGATGAGGGACAAGACGTGTCCAGTTAGTACGGGAAGGAGGGGAGGGGGGCAGGCACCTGGTGGAAAAGTGCGCGCGCCTCCAACGCGACTGCGCGAGGGAGCGCGCGCGCGTCTTGCTCATCGAAGGCCCTGTACCGAGAAACAAGATCCAAGTCCTTGACCAGGTCCAGCGCTGACGGGCGGTTCGCGGGGTCCGCGGCCCAGCAGCGACGGACCAGCGCAGCCATCGGCCACGAGTGTTTCGCAGCTACAGGCTCCAAGGGCGGCCTGCGAGCGCGACCCGATGGCCGTTCAGGCGCACAAGAAATTGCGGTCGTGGGTGACGTATAAATGTGCCGCGACTCGTGCCGAGCAAGCTTGTGCCACGTCACGCGAGGTGACGTCTGCACGCATACCTGTGCTGGTGCTTGGCCGCCATGATCGCAACGTGTCGTGCCGAGATATCGTTGAATGGGCGGGTTCCTGCCAAAGCCGCCTCGGTCAGACCTGGGGCCGTGCCAGGGGAGGCGTGCCGGGGCACGTGCAGAGCACGGAGAGTCCTATCACTGCGCGGACAGTGCGACCCGCAACCAGCCCAACCAAGTGCGGCGCAAGGCGTTCCGACCTGTGATGATGTACCACATGATCATGGCGAGCGAGTAGAGATCGACCTTCTCGTCGTACGTAGGGCAGTCGGTGAAGACCTGCAGAGTGCGACACATCAACACAGCCCTCGGAAGGAAGGGGCACAATTGTCGTCCGACCCAGCCACCATTCAGGGCCCTCGGCGCACCTCAGGTGCCATGTACCGGAGCGACCCCGTCTTCCCAGTCATGCGGTAAGCGCCATTGGAGTGTAATTGCCTGACACGACTGAGCCCAAAGTCGCAAACCTGCAAAACAGCCCCGTGTCTCAGTGAGCAACAGCCGGTTGGATTACGGGCGACAATCGGCCCCAGCGGAGGGATGTATCTTGCACTGGGGAAGCGTGCCTTGATGTGCCCGTGCTGGTCGAGCAGCAGATTCGATGGCTTCAAATCGCGGTGGATAATTGGTGTGACACAGTTGTGTAGGAATGAAAGGGCACGAGCAATGTCTAGGATCCACTTCAAAACCTGTGGGGGGGCGCGTTTCAACGAGCACCGATCTGACTCTCTTCGATACCCACCGCAACTGTTGAACAGGGAGGAGCGGTTGAAGCAGAGGTCAGCAACACGGTAGCACCTTCTCCTGCGGTGGGTTCCACTGCTGGTTCATCTGCCACGCGCGTGCAATATAATCTTCGAGATTTCCGCCGGCCATGAACTCAGAAAGGATGATGACGGGCTCAGTCTTGGTGCACGCTCCTGCGCGCACACGGCGTCACGCACTGCAGCGCTGGTGCCCTTCCTCAGCACCCTTCCTTCTTTGGCGCCTCTCATTCACGGGGCAGCGCAATCTCCCTGGTCACTTTCATTCACGAGGCAGTGCGCACCAAGGAACAGGACGAGCGCTGGATGTCTCAGGTGAGATATGAGCGAAATTTCGTTTGCGAGGTCCTGCCGTGCCACCTCGGCGGAGATGCCACGAGGCGCAGACCCACTCTGCACAGGCCAAACAGCTGAGACTTGCCAGCTCGATTGTACGAGTGAAGCGCAAGAGCGCCACATAAAATGCTTGACAAGGCGGATGCTCCTGGGACGGCGGTTCCTCAGGTGGGTCAGGGCACCTGGTGGAGCATTTTGGCGACACAGGTCAGCCCGCGCCACTTGGCAAGGTGGATAACTCCTCCATCTCCATGCCCCAGCCTCTTGCCAATGTGGACTTGAGGACGCACCAGCTCCCATTGTTCCAGACGCCCGCGTGTTTTGAGAGGTTGTTCCTGTTGTAACACGGAAACGGAAGTGAGTATTCGGCCTCCAAGCGTGTGATTAGGGCATGTGCGTACGAATATTCGGAGGCACGCACTAGCGGGTCGCCATGAAGTTGAAAACAGAGGAAAAACCAGTGTGCATCAGTTTGCAAGAATGGCGGGAGACCTTGCAGAACGCAAGGAATTCAGCTGAGTCCGTCCTATGCATGTTGAGACCCAGCCGTTTCGAGACCTCGTCCTTTCCCGGAATCAAGTCCGGGGCACGTGCTGGCTGCTGCAATTCCGGTGTCGATACCGTGGAAGACCTGGTCCTAGCATTGCCTACATCTCCATTGGTGAGGGGCGAGTGTAAGCTCCCGTGCCCACTCCTCGCACTCCCGGTGCTCGCGGCGGTCTCCTGGCCGCTGCTCCCAGCACTCCCCGCAGCCTCCGCATTCTCGCCCGAACGGCGCAATGTAGATCCGGTCTGAGACGAGTTGGTGCGGTGAAAGGATTCTTCGTTGGCTCCTCCGCACCTGTCGCTGGCGGTCAGGTCTGTGTTCATCTCGCTCACCGGGTCGAACGTGACGGTGGAAGATGCTGTCTTCCGGGCACGGCTCCCCGCCTTGCCGAGTGAGGTTGTGGAGGAATCTCCGTCTTCCCTCGCTCCTGGATTCGCTCCAAACCGGTCGTCCGACACCCGGCTGTCACTTTGGGAGCTGGATACATCTGTGTTCGCATCATGTGCCCTGGGAGTCATCCGACCGATTTCACTCTGGAAAGTGGAACCGGTTCAACGAGCCTCCCCTCGCCCAGAGACCACCCTGAAGCTTTCGACGGGCAGGCGCGAGCAGCCACCGTCTTCTCACCACATGCACCAAAAATTGGGTGTCTCACGAGGCCCCGAGGGTACGACCCGGACTGCCCGAGCTTTGTCGGTCGGTCAAGATATCTCGGTGACATGTTACTCGGACTAAATGGGGGTAGGTGCAATATTGCAGCTCCTCTCCGCAACAAGCACCGCCTTCCTCTGCTCCTACCGACCGAAAACTACTTACCTAGACAGCAACCGTTGCGCTGGACTCGTCCTCTACACTGGCCTCTCCTGCTTCTTCCTTACTGTCGGATCTGGTGAGCTCAACTTCGTCCCCAGCGTGCCGCACTTCGCCACCGCGACACCCGAGCAGTCCACAGCACACCTGCGCCAAACAAGGAACACGTACAAGGATGTGAGCAAGTTCAGATTCTGAAGCAGCGTGTCTAGGGGCATGCTGCAGGCCCAGAGACGAAGGGAATCCGGAGAAACGACGGAACGAGGTGTGCACACTCGCTACCTCAGAGCAAGGGACTCACCGAACCCAGCTTATTGCGAACAGAGCCATTCATTCCTGGTGAGAAGCGCGGGGACAGTGCGCATCATTATCGAGTAAGAGGGCGTCGAGGAAAGTACAGGAGAGCGGGAAGAAGGAGCACAGAGCGCGACAAGCACAGGATGCGCACCATACACACAGAAGTTCAAGAAACCCTGGCAATGGCCGAGGATCGCGTGGCCAACGTAGAGCGAGAAAATCCGTCGATCGGTGGTAAGGGAGTTGTGGATGCGGATCGCAGTGCCAAAAATCCAGCAAACGACGAGCACAACCGGGTAGAGACCGAGGCGCCAGAAGAGCTTACTCTCCTCCGGAGAACGCATCTGCGAGATTTTTCGGGTGAGGGTCCCAGAAGGCCACTCGCATGATTGCGTCCGTGTCTCTGGCATCATAATGTTTTCCTCAAGCTCACGGTTCCCGTCGCAGGTAAAAAGCGAAAGACCTGTGTCTGCTCGGTCGGCTGGACAAAGCCACGAAGGTTTCGGTAGATGCCCCAGAAGATGGATATATTGAAGGCAATGACGAGCCAAAGGGGGATGTAAAACTGGAGAAACCTGAGGAAGATCCGTGTGCACTTAGTGGTGATTCCAATTTGCGCCGCTCCGCTTGCACGATGTACGTATCAAAGTGCCTCTTCTACCCGTGCGCGTGCTTTCTAGTGATGGGGGTGGGGAAGTGCACATTAGCGCCGGGGCGGACGATAGAATCCAGCACTGCCCGTTCTCGAGACCGTACACGCCTGCCCGCGCCACGCCCAACGGCCGAGATTACGCTAGGCCGCTTGCTCCTCGCCGCTTCCCGTCTTATCTTGCGACCCGTTCCATGTCCCACGAGCGGAACAGCATGCAGAGCCATGACGGTGAGTCACAGTGCGCACAGGGGCGTGCGTAGGGTGCGGAGAACAAACCAGCGATCTGAGGGAGGATGGCGAGTACGGCAGGAACGCCCCAGCAGAAAAGGTGGTACCAACGCTCGAAACGGGAAACCTGCGCGGCACGGGGTGGGGTGAGATTCACCGTCAGACACCGAGAGAGCCAACTGCATCCGAATCCGGGCGAGTAGCGCGCCAGCTTGGCTGCGCGGGGAGTGCGCCTCGAGATCGTGGTAGCGGATGGCGCGCCAGAGACAGTGAGCGATGCTCGCTGTCCAGAGGATCTGTCAATCGAGTCAGGTCACATGGGAAATCAGATATCGTTTGGAGTTACAGGCGGCTGGCAGGCGCACCGACGCAAGGTCGAAAATTGAGATCATCCACGCCTGGAACAAGCAGGCACTGCAGCTCTCTGGCAGTCCTCCCTGGATCTTCTGTCCGACAGAAGCGAAGTCGCCTACCATCCGGCCGTTGGTGAGTCACCACATCTGATCTCTGGCTGTGAAACTGGGGTGCTTATCACTATCCACTTGCTGCGTACTTTCTTACCAATGGTGGAGAGGCAGTCAGCCACTGACAAGAAGAGAACCAGCTTGAACGCAAACTGGTGCACACGCAATCAGTCAGTGAGACACCAGCGAGTAAAAAGGTCGGGTGCAATCTGCCGAATTGTTTGGATTCATTTGGCTCGCAGCTCGGCAGAAGTTTCAGGGCTACCTTGCGCAGCGAAGGGAAGCAAATGTAGCACAAGATGATGAAGGAAGACCCACAGAAGGATAGGCAAGCAAAGCCTGTAGAAAGCACTTCGATCGTTGCAACCTGTCCCGTCGTCGAGCTTATCAGCTGCACTCATGTCCATGGGACAATCGCACCGGACGCCGCAGGGGTGGTGGAGATCTGGTAGCCACCTCGCTCTCTGTCAATCCGCCTGCAGTCCACGAGTCCTGGTGGCTGTGGGCACACCCCATCGTTGACCAGGGGCTGAGTCAGGCTCTGCTGCAAACGATAACAGTTCCAGGTACGAGCTCGGTATTCGCTGCAGAGATCATGCAAGGATGCGGCCCATCGCCGGACAACCCATCCCCGATGCCTCGTATCATAAAAAATTGTTTGTGTGTAAGTTGAGCTGAATTCGAAAATTTTGAGCATTCGGAATGCGCGACGGGACACACGCAGTCGCGCTGCTGGTGCTTGGCCTTGCTGCGTGTGTCGTTTTTGCTGAATCGCAATCGCACGTTCTATCCACATCTCTAGATGGGATCGGGTTTTCTGGGCCACGAGTGCAACTCGGGCCGTCGCCGAAGCTCACGCATGCTGCCGCAAGCTTGCGGCTTCGCGGCGGCTCGAGCGCGCCCCCGGCTGGCGCCTCCCCTGCTGCTGCGAAGCGTGTCGAGACCGTCGAGTTCCAGGTTCGGTGTGAAGACACGCAGTGGGGCGAACGTGGTGCGTTTCCCAAGACAAGCTCATGGTGCAGAACCCCCTGCTTCGCTAAAGATCCGCCCCACCACAGTTGCGGTTATTGGTTCTTCGCCCGCGATGGGGAGCTGGGAGACGCCAGTGAACATGAACTGCGAGGGGACGGTACATCCTCTCATTCTATCCCGTATCCAAACCCTGGCTGCACATCAAGGCACTTGGGTGTGGGGCCTTCGGCAGCCCTCGGTTGTGAGAAAAGCTTGTGTTTGCAGTGGCCGGTTTGGAGTCTCAAGCTCGAGCTCGAGCCATTGAGCGGGAAGGTACCTATCGAATTCAAGTTCTGTAAGGTAATACTTTTGCCGCGGGGGTGCCCTTGACCGGGTTGGGGTCGATATCAAGCAGATATCTTGCACAGCATGTGCCAGCACTCCTCTGCATGCGCGGTACTGAGCTGCGACTGGTCATGTAGATCAACGCCAACGGCGCCGTAGTGCAATGGGAGCCAGGAGAGACAAACCGACGCGTGTTTGTGAATGAGCAGACCTTGAAAGGTTCTTTGCGCTTCTAAACCCCAGCTCTGAGCGCCTTGCTTGCGGCACCGTCGCCCGTCACAGAATCGTTGCGTTGAGAGCGCCGCGCAGAATGACTGGCTGGTGGCCTATGACCAGCTTCCAAGGGTAAGAAAGACCCGCGCGTCGTCCACGGTGGGTTCTTTGGCGAGGTCCCTGCTGTGCCTGTGATCGCAACCCCGCCAGCGCCGACACCCGAGCAGATCGCCGCAGAAAAGGCAAGCGCAGCCCGACCAACATGATGACAGTCTCTTTGCCTTCAGTGCTTGATTCTCCCATGCAGCTCCCGTACAGCTGCCCCCAGTACGGCGGGTGGGCGTGCGATACACTCAAACCTGGTGTCTGGTGCAGGCGGAGCAGGAGAAGAAGGCAAAGGAGACAGCAGCGGCGGCCGAGGCTGCAGCGGTGCCACTCTCACCCCCTACTTGTGATGCGCTGCAGTGCCGGTTTGCGTGATTTCTGCGTTGCTGGCAATCCGTCCCACTTAGCGCCGAAGTGGCCCGTGTCATGCAGGCTGCGGAGGCCAAGGATAGGGAGCTTGAGCAGGCGCGCATGCGGCGGGCGCACGAAGCGGCGATGCATGCAGAGCGCAAGATGCAAGAGAAGTTGGAACAAGAGCTTCAGCAGATTCAAGAGGAAGAGGAGAGCAAGAAGAAGAGAGAGGAAGAGGAGAGCAAGGCGGCTCGACAGGCTGCGCAAGCTGCTGCCGTTGCCCGCAGCGCGGGGGGCCTACCCGAGACTCGGGCAGCGAGTGTGGCTGCGCCGCAGAAACGGCGAGACGAAGTGTCGCTGCCGTCGATCTCAGCAAAGATCGAGCAGCTTGCGGTACGCGCTGCCCTCTATGTGTTGGCGCATTGACCACAAAGGCTCGGTGGCCAGCTTGGATTGAGTTGGGGTGCTGGTCCACCTGACAGCGGGAGTACGGCGGGGGACAGGAGGAGAAGCAGCGCGCAGAGCGCGAGCTGATGGCAGAGCTCACACAGCAGAGCCAGGAAGCTGCGGCAGGTGCTGTGACTGCGGTTGCATCAGGTGCCGCAATTCACAAAGCGACTTCAACCCCTGCCAGGACCGGCGCCGTTCCAGGATCAAAGCCCCCAGCGGCTGTACCTAAAGCCGCTCAGCCTAAGCAATCATTTGCCAAGGCGAAAACAGCTTCGGGTACTGCCGCTACTTCGGGCGCTCGTATGACGGCCGGGGGGGCGCCAGTAGGCACTACCGCCAAGTCAGTGCGCAACCGTAACTAAACTCGGGCTGATGGCACACTTGGACGCCATAGGCGAAGGTGGGTTGGTTCCAGGGTGGAAGGGGTCGGCGTGGCCCCGCGATTCTGGGACGGGTTCGATGTGGTGGCTTGAGGAGCCAAGGGCACGATAGGCGAAGAGCAATGATCTTCTGCTCAGCAAAAGAAGGTGATGCAATTGCTAGTCAATCATGACCCGAGCACGTTGATCTAAATGCAACTGTACCATTGAAATATTCGCAAACAATATGCCCATCTACCCCACACCTTACTCACCGCTTCTCATGTCGACTAGCCCGGGCCGCACCCGCAAGCCCCATATCTACCTCCACTGCTTAAGGTGCAAGGATCCCCTCCTCCGCGCCACCTCCCAGTATTGCATCTTCGAGCACCAATACCCCAGACGTCGAGCGTGGGGTGGGCGCTGCAGCAGGCTCCCACGCAGCTTCCTGCTCGTCCTGGTCGGCGCGCAGGGCGCGCAGCAGCACCATGGTGGACCGCTGTGCATGAGCGACCGTGTGGAAGCACAGCCGCTCCTGGGCGCAGAACGAGTTGAGAGCACGACGCTGCTCCGCAACTGGGCTTTCGAGCGTCGGCAAATGGTCCCCGAGGGTCGGCGGCGCGTTGCTGTGCCTCGCTGTGCCGCCCAGGTATGCCACGTAGAAGCGGTCCGTCCGCGCAAGCGCGTCTAGCACTGCGCGCGACTTTGCGTCGCCAGCCTTGGCCTGGAAGAGAGCGAAGTGCGCCTCGGCCTCCTCCTCCTCTTGCGTGAGGGCCTCGGCGGGGAACCCGGCAGTCGATCGGTCGGGAGAGAAGTCAAACTGCGACACGATGCCACGGTCTTGTGCGCCCTGCAGCATACGCCGGTACCAGAGCGCGACGTGCTGTGAGGCCTTGCAGCGGACCGCCAGCGTGCGAGGAGAGAAGATGTGCGAGCAATCGTCCGTCGGCGGAGGCACGCGGAGTAGAACTGACGTGAAACCAAGAGCGGAAACGTACTCTATGTAACCCTCGACGATCGCCGTAAGGCATCGCTGTCGCTCTTCCTGTGTTTCCCCGTTGTAAAGCGGCGTTGAGTCGAAGCCCTCAATCATAGCGCGACCGCGCAGGGCCTCGGGCGCACTTGCATTGTACTCCCTCGTGTACATGCCGAAGGTGATCGCGTCGCATGCTGCGCCAGGAAGACATCGGAAGGCGAGGACCGCCTTTGAACGGTACGCAAAGGATTCCCGGAACGATGCGCCGTCACCACCCTCTTTGTGATTGCTCGCGCTCTCGAAGTCCTCGCCCCTCTCATGGGGTGAGCCACTGCCTCGGGCCGGCTCCTCCTGAAATGTATCTGCAACAACCTTGACGAAGACTGCCGACGTCACCCCCTGGACTCGTCGCGTCAGATGCTGCCCGAGCGGGTCGTCTCTCAACGCACGCGCTGTGAAACCCTGCAAAGCCGCCTTCGCCTCTCGCAACTCCGTGTCGCTTGGCGAAGGAGTGCTATCTGGCGCGCCACGCGATCGTTTGTGTGAATTGATTGAGTGCCACTCGTCCCATCCATCTGAATCGGACTTCATCTGTGAATTTCCTCGCTCCTCCTCCTGCTTCCCCGCGCGCCTTCAATTTCATGAACACCAACCCGCAATGTGTCATTCTAATTTCCCTGCACGATCCTGAGCCAATTGGTGAACCAGAGAGGCACCTTCTCGCTTGTGATTTCTTTTCCGGATCGCTGCCGTTTTGGGTTGCCTCCAGTGGATGCGCCACTGGATGTGCTTACAGGCACCTGGTAGAGAGTTGCGCAAGCCTTCAGCAACCAAGATCGCGCTCAGATATTATAAGACGACGCAAGCGTAAGCGGACACCACTGGAACGCCCAGATGCGGACCAGGACAAAAGGGCTAAGGGAGAGACCTGGTGCTCTTGCTCCGTGAGGGGCGGGATATGCATCCGGTCCCAATGCTCATGGATCGCGCCGCCAGGAGCTATTCCTCCTCCGTAGGACATTGGGTAGCTCCCCATCTCATTGTGGTAGGCTCCCGACGGATACATACCAGGACTTTGATGCATATGGTGCCCATACGGCCCGTGCACTGGGCCATAGGGGTACAACCCTGGAGAAGCCCAATGTGGCGGAGGATGGCTCGGACCATGCTGGGGACCACCCTGCCACATCCCTGAGCGCATAGACAGCTCCTCCTGTTCCCGCTGGCGCTGCTGCTCCTCTTGGAGCTTCATTGCGCGAAGGAAGCCTTGGTGTTGATCCTCAAAGCCCTTCTTGAGCGTTGGTGAGTGCACGGATATCGTCTTGAGGAAGGCCATCAGCTCCTCCGTTGGGAACTTTTTGTCCTTCCAGAACCGCACGCACGTCTCCGCGGCTATCCTTGCCCCGTCTGGCAGCTCTTTAAGTATTCTCCGAAAGACTCCGTTGTTGATTGGCGCGGGGAGCCCCGAGTCATCCTCGTCGTCTAGGCCTGACGGGCCCCCATTCTTTGAAGCTGCTTCGAGCGCTTCACCGAGTTCCCCTAGTCGAGAATCGTCGCCCTTAGTCACAGAGGATATAACCCTAAGGACCTCGGTGCTCGTCATTCTGTCCGCCACAGTGCTGAGGCCAGCTGCTTCAGTGCACTGCGCCTCTGCGCTCCTACAGGCGCGTGCCCCGCCCTGGGCTTGAAAGAGATGTCGGAACCAGAAAGCTCCCTTCCCTATGCCCCCCTCCGGTGCACTGAACCCCTACGAGTTGGTGTGGATATCGCGGACAGCCTCTTGTTCGCCTCCTGTGCTCTTTATATTGTCCGCCGGGGGCTGCGAATCTGCGTTTTCCAGGACTCTTATGTAGAACGGCAGTGTGTCGGGAACACTGTCA
>ENA-UOXV01006705-UOXV01006705.1-marine-metagenome-genome-assembly--contig:-NODE-6705-length-11928-cov-4.962688_pt1 | contig 11928 bp, 12 predicted proteins | sample MGYA00238165_ERZ766961 | MGnify/ENA primary metagenome ERZ766961 (study PRJEB28924, sample SAMN03173240) | marine metagenome | biome: Marine; feature: Water; material: Subsurface seawater | place: North... | reverse complement strand
GTTTTTTCAACAGGTAATACTCGATAATTCAATAGATCAAGTAATCGACAAAGGAGAAGAGCCATTCCGGGTTCATCTTCAACTATTAAAATGCTAATTTCTTTCTTTTCCAATTCTTATCTTTCGGCAATAATTAAAACCTATAATTATGAAGTCGTTATACTTGGTGTTAATCTCTATTTTCACATTCACGAGCTGCACTGAAACTCGCTCGAATTTAAAAAATAATTCCATTGAAATTGAAAAATTACTCAATGACCAACGAGATAAATGGAACAACGGTAATTTAGAGGGGTTTATGAGTTACTACTGGAACAATGACTCACTTTGTTTTTTGAGTAAGAATGGAATGAATTGTGGTTGGGGCGTCATTTATGACAATTACAAGCGGGGATATGACACGCCAGATAAAATGGGGAAATTGGAGTTTGAAATATTAAAATCTAAACCGCTTAATAATGAAAGTCATTTTTTAGCAGGAAGATGGACCGTTATGCGCTCTCAGGATACAATTGGTGGTAGTTTCAATTTAATTTGGGAGCTGAAAGATGGAAAGTGGGTGATCGTATTCGATCACACCAGTTAAGAGGTTAATTTTCTAAAATCTTTTCCTGAAGGGCTTTGAAATAATTCAATTTCAAAATATGGGGCGGATGCATATATATGGTCAAAAATATCTGCCATTATCCCCTCGTAAGCTACCCAGTTTTTATTCTTGCTAAAACAATAAATCTCTAGTGGTAGACCATGTTCAGTAGCTTCAAGTTGTCGAACCATGCAGGTCAAATCCGAGTTTATATTTTCATTGTTTTTTAAGTACGCTTCTATATAATTCCTGAACAATCCCAAGTTAGTTTGTCTTCTGCCGTTAATTGGCGTTTTTGTGTCTACCTTTTTATTTTCATTAAAGCTGTCAATTTCAAGAATTTTCGTTTTTAGATTATTCTTTATTAATTCTACACTTTCAAGCCTGTTTATCAGTTCGTTATTGGCAAATTGTATAGAGTCAATTTTTATTTTTATAGCTCTTTTTATTCTTCTTCCAGGCGACTCTTCCATGCCGCGCCAGTTTTTAAATGAATTGGAGATAAAGGCATAGGTAGGGACAGTTGAAATGGTTTTGTCAAAGTTTTGAACTTTAACAGTGTTGAGGTTAATTTCTAAAACATCTCCATCGGCTCCATAAGCGTGTACAGTCACCCAGTCTCCAACTTTTATCATGTCGTTACTCGCGAGCTGAATACTTGCGGTAAACCCTAATATACTATCTCTAAAGACCAATAAAAGGATTGCTGTAACTGCTCCTAATGCACTTAAAAGATACATTGGAGACTTATCAATTAAAATGGAAACGATCAATATCATGGTTACTCCATAATTCAGAATATCCAATAGTTGTCGATATGAAGTGAGGGGCTTGTCTTTAAATGCTTTTTTTCCTGATAGAATTGATTCTGCCGATTTTAGTACTGCACTAATTATACTAGCAATTACTGCTATTGTATAAATATTTGTGGCGCCTAAAATGTAGGGTTGTAAAAATGCTGAGTGTGCCAAGATGATATCGTCAAAAAGGTAAACTCCTAAAGCAGGGAATAGCAAGGTGATTTTATAGAAAACCTTATTCTCTAGAAAAATGTCGTCAACATTGGATTTAGTTTTTTTAATTATTCTCGTGACGAAGCGTATAAACACCTTGTTTCCAATTAAATGAAATAAAGAAGAAACAAGGAATAGTCCGATTATTAATACAATTGTTCGAATTATGGATGTCCAAAATTCACTTATTCCAATCTGGATTAAATAATCATATAATGGGGTGCCAAATTCGTTCATATTTTCAAATAATTAAAATGGGTAATCAATTGCTAAATTCCAGTTTACAATTTCTCTGTAATAGCTCTTTAGTTTTAAACTTTCGTATTGCTGTTTGCTTTGCCAGAGCCAGCGTTCGCCAGGGATGAGTTTAGGGTCATGGATTTTTACTCCTACATCGAACCTGACAATAAAAAAACCGGCATTATACCTTACTCCTACACCTGAACCAACTGCAATCTCTTTGTAAAATCGGTTTACATCGAAATCCGCAAGCGGACGTTGAGGGTCTTTTTCTCTGATCCAAATGTTACCGGCGTCAATAAAGTAAGCGCCTTCAAGTGAGCCGAATAAATCAAATCGATATTCAAAATTAGCTTCAAGTTTTACATCTCCAATTCTGTCAATACCTGCAAGTGAACCAGTATCTGCCATTCCTCCTGGTCCAAGTGTCCTCGATACCCATGCGCGATTAAAGTTTGCTCCACCACCATAAAATGATTTTTCAAATGGAAGTACATTTAAGTTAGCAAGTGGAATACCGATCCCCCCATAAATCCGGTAGGCAGCCTTCGTGTGCTCCGAAATTCTAGCTCGGTAAGTAATAAAACCATCTAACATAACATATTGAGCGTATCGAATATTTAATATTTCATAGTAAGAATTGGTCGAATCTCTTTCTTTACCAGATAAGTCATTTACCGCTCTCAACATATTTCCAGCAGATTCAATGGAGGTTTTAAATCGGATGCTATTTTCTTTAAACCTCGAATTGTTGAACTCATATTGAATTTTACTAGCTGATATTAAGTGATCTTGGTAGCTATTTGCCAAAAGGGAGTTATTTGATTCGTCAAGTTTTTGTTGAAACCAATCTGCCTTATCAATTTTCACCAAAGACAAATCAATTAACCCAAAACGGCAAATATTTTTATTTTTCATTATCCAGTTGTAATAAAGCCCGGTATTGAAAATATCACGATTATAGGCAGAGCGTAGTTGATGGTTATATCCAAAAGTTAAGTCTGTACTTGGTTTGGTGTAGCTAGGAACTTTGGATTTGTTCTTTGGAATAAATAATTCTGGAATTCTAAACCCAAACTCGACTCCATATTCTACAGTATTGAAAATAGAACCCCCAACTTGATCTTGGGCTATACTTTCATCTTGCTCAAAACTGGTTCCTTGTGCTTCCAGACCACCCATTACTTTAATTTGAAATAATTCCGCTCCTTTAAAAACGTTTCGGTTATTAAGTTTAAAGCTACCATTGATTCCAAAATTCCCACCTCTATTGGTTCCTTCAGTCTCAATAATATAAGAATGTCTGGAGTTTAATTCAAGGTTCACAAAAGCCGAAAGGGTAGTGTCTGTTGGGTCGTTAGATCTCGGGTAAACATTGATACTTATTGTTTTAAATGCTTTTAGTGATGATAACCGATTATAGGTGTATTCAATGTTTTGTAAATTGTATTGATCGCCTGGCTTGAAATACATGGTGCGTAAAATTACTTCAGGCCGAATACTGTTTTTAGAACTATTCACAAAGGTATATCCGTCCAATACGGCTGTGTCAATGGTAGAGTACCTTTTATCTCCACTTCTAACTTGAATATAAATATCTTGGATGCTATATTTTCTGTGTGGATATCGAATTAAAGTGTCATTTCCTAGGGGTGTTATTTCTTTTCTTTTAGGATTATCTACGTTAACATTTATCTTTACTTTTTTATTTAGGTTATTTGAGTCTATGTCAAATGTAACGAACTGTTTGTCAAAATTATAATAGCCCTTGTTTTTCATGTTTGTCTCCAACCTCACACGCTCTTGTGTCAAAGAGTTTTCATTGTAGTTTTTTCCAATTTCAATCTTCGAATTTTTACTGCTATTTACAATCGTTTTTGCAATTTTAGAATCTCGAATATTCCATGTAATGGTGTCTTTGACAACATAGGGTTGATTAAGCTTGATATAATAATTAACGGTTGCTTTTCGTTTTGAACTGTCTGTGATAATTATCGAGTCTTTAGTTTCGTTGAGGAAGTATCCATTTTTTATTAAGGATATTCTAAGTTGATTTGTTGTGTTCAAGGTTTTGGATGAGTCTAAAATGATAGGCTCGTCTCCCATTTTCATTATCCATCTTCTGAACCAATTGTCTTTTCTTTTGCCATACGCATATAAATTTGTGGCTAATGAAAAGACACCGAATAGTTTTTTGTTGGGTTTTTGCTTTATAATATTCTGTAATTCTTCTTTTTTTGCATAGTCCAATTGGTTTTTTGCGCTTTGCGCAGTATCTTTTACAAATTCAATTTTAACCTTACTTACAAGGTACTCACCCTCGGACAAATCTTTATAAGGTTTGCAAGAAACTATCACCTGGACTAAAAAAAAGCCCAAAAGTATTTTATGTATTTTCCGCTCCAATTCTAGTTTGTAGGGCTATTTTTGTGCAATACAATATTACTCAATTTGACTACTCAAAAATGCTAAATGCTTTCTAAAAACAAGATAAAACTCATTCGATCTCTTGATCAAAAAAAGTTTAGGATTGAACACAAACTATTTGTTGTTGAAGGAGAAAAAATTTGTAACGATTTAATTCTAAATCAATTTTCTCAAGATAAATTCAAATTTGAAATAGTAGAATTATATTATACACTGACTTGGAAGCAAAACCACTTAGAAGATTTAGAAGAGTTAAATGTAAATTCACAAGAAATAACTGATTCTGAACTGCAGAAAATATCTCTACTAAAATCTCCAAATCAAGTTTTAGCATTGGTTAGAATTCCTGAGGAAAAAATTCCGAGCTATGACGATGCTCTAGTTTTGGTATTGGATGGAGTGCGCGACCCTGGTAACTTAGGAACAATCATAAGAACGGCGGATTGGTTTGGAATTACGGAGTTGATTTGCAGTAATGATTGTGTAGATTCATTTAACCCTAAGGTTGTTCAAGCTACAATGGGGTCGATGTTTAGGGTGAATATATTGTATTATGATTTAGAAACGGCAATTTCCAAAATCAGAAAACATCATCCTTTAAAACCGGTTTACGGCGCAACTTTAGATGGTGAAAACGTGTATAACATGGCTCTCCCTCAAGATGCTATATTGGTTGTAGGTAATGAAGCAAAAGGCATTTCAGAGAAAACAAAAGAACTACTTACAAAAGAAATTAAAATTCCAAGGTTTGGCTCAGGCGAATCTTTGAATGTTGGTACGGCTACCGCTGTATTGTGTTCAGAATTTAAAAGAAATTAGAAATGAAAAAACCACTAATTCTTGTCTGTAATGATGATGGTGTAAATGCACCTGGCATTCGCTCGTTGATAGAAGCCACACGAGATTTGGGTAAAATGATTGTTGTAGCTCCTGATAAACCTCAATCTGGAACTGGTCATGGTATTACTATTAACTCAACGTTGAGATTAAATAAACTAGAGTCGGAAGAAGATTTTGAGATGTATAGTTGCTCAGGAACACCTGTTGATTGTGTGAAATTGGCAATTTATAAGATGCTTCCAGTGAAGCCAGATATTGTTATTTCGGGTATAAATCATGGAAGTAATGCGTCTATAAATGTAATTTATAGTGGAACCATGTCTGCCGCAGTTGAAGGGAGTTTGGAAGGGGTTCCAAGTGTTGGTTTTTCATTATTAGATTTTGATATTAACGCCGATTTTTCTGCTTCCAAAGTGATTGCCAGAAAAATTACTAAACAAGTTTTAGAAAGTGGATTGCCAAAAGGGGTTTGTTTAAATGTAAATATTCCCAAATTGTCGGAAACTGAGTTAATGGGAATTAAAATTTGTAGGCAAGCTGAAGGAAATTGGGAGGAGGAATTTGAGTCAAGAGTTGACCCTACCGGAAAAGAGTACTTTTGGCTAACTGGAACCTTTAAAATTTACGATTCGGGCACCGATACTGATATTTGGGCTTTGGAAAATAACTACGTAAGTATAGTGCCAATACAGCATGATTTAACAGCTCATACTTCATTAAATGAATTAAAAACTTGGAAGCTTTGAAAGAAAAATATGACAATCTAATTCTAGGGATATTACTTGGTGCCGTTATTCCTCCGGCAGTTGTAGAGTTGTTTTTAATGACAACTCAAGAAGAATTGCTGAAATATTCTGACACTTACTTTGAAAATGTTTGTTTGTTGGCAATTGGGTTAAACGCAGGTGTGATGTGGCTAGTTCTTAATAAGTTTAAAATGGACAAAATGGGTAGGGGAATTCTTTTAGCGAATTTCGCCTATGTCATTGCTTTTGTTGCCTACTTTTATATATAGGCTTAAACTAATTTACTTTTTCTTTCTTTCTATAGTCCCTGTAATTCTTGGTCTTGATCGCTTATGTTTTACAGAAGCTACTTTTTCTTCTTTCGATTCAAAGGCCCTAGGGATACCATATTTTTCGGTGCTTGGCTCAGTTTTTTTATCAGCTGGTTTAGGCTTTTTATCCATCGGCCCTCTCTTGTAAATGACCAATCCATTTAAAAAGTTCCTTAGTATTTGGTCTTGTAGGGGCATGAATTTAGCATGGTCTTCACTACGGAAAAATGCCCCAAGTTCACTTTTTGTAGTTTCGTAATTAACTAGCTTTAAAATCTTTACAATATCGTCATCACGAAGTTTAAGAGCCACTCTTAACTTTTTAATTATGTCATTATTTGTAAGGGCCATAAATGATGTTTGTAATGTTTTTAAAAGAAACAAAAGTAGCTCTTGTTTTTATATGAGAAGTTTTAATGTCTTATTTGCAAAAGAATATTTTTAAAACGACCAAAATCGTTAGGTTCAACGAAAAAGTTCGATTGCCATTTTTGAGTTTTTATTGCTTGATTACTTGTTGTTTTATCTGATGGCCCGTAAACTCTCATGCCTCTTTTCCCTCCATTATTATGGTTTGAAATAATTCCATTTTCTAAAAGTGTGGATTTTTGAAATATGAAAAATCCTTCAGTATTGTCATTTGAACTTTTAATGAGCAAAATGTCAAAATCATCCTTCATGTCATAGGGAGCAGTCTCTTCAGTCTCATTTCGTTTCCAAATTGTTACAAATTGCCCGGTTTTTTTTTGGAGTACTTTTAGATTGCCTATAGATGACACTTATGCCATAAATTGAAAATGAACAAGCTTTATATTCAAGGCTTTCTTTGTTTAGTCTGAAGTTAGAAATATCCACGCCTAAAGGTTCTAATTGATGTTTTATTTGTTTTTCTAAATCCAAATGAAAATGTTCTGAGGTGGTTTTTACGGAAGTAAATCCGATTTTCGTAAATTTTCAACTGTTGATTTAGCCTTTCCTGTTTTAAATTCAGTTAGTAATTCTACTCCATAAGTTTTTCCCGAAATACGGTCTAATGAGTACACAATATCCTCTAAGGTTTTATCTTCCATTCTACAACACTGTAGGTATGAATCAAATAACTGACACAAACCCGTGTTAGATTCTTTGCTCAACTTCTGGTTCCAAGCGTAAAAAAACGAAGCTCCACCCCAATACATTCCAGGATAGTTATGCTTCTTCCTTATTTGTTTGGCTCGATCAATCATGGGTAAGTCAGAGTCATAACTTTTTAGGTTTTCATCAAATTTGATTTTGAATTTCTTGTTCAATTCATTTTGATTTATTATACCCATTTCTTTCATTATTTGGTATTGCATAAAAGAAGCGAAGCCTTCGGCAAACCAAGAATTTGTTTTCCCTAAAAAGGGTAGTGCAAGATGACTGATTTCGTGAGGGGCTGTCCAGTCGTTTATGAATTCTTGTAAACTAAAATTTGGGTCAACATGAAAATGGACTTCTTGATCTGGATATCGTTTAGTATGAGCCCAAGGAACGGGCTCTTTTGCATTACTTATCTTGTGAAAGTAATAATGAACAACAAAAGGGTAGTTTCCAATTTTTGATTTAACTGACTGTTGAGTCTCTGAAACCCAAGAAATTAATTTTTCTTTTTCTGTTTCAGAAAAATCATCTACCCAATTCCATTCAGCTTTTAAGTTTTCTTGAGTTGAATTGAAAGCAAAACTCAATACCAAAAAACCTGTTAAGGTAAAAACAAGTAGAAGTTTTTTAGCCATAACTTTTGGTTATGAGTCTTTTTTATTGTTTTTAGATTCCCATTTTTCCAACATGCTATTGGTTTGGGCATTTAGTTTTGTTTTAAAGCTTGGCGTCCAACCTATTATATAACCAGGGATTCCCAAGGCCTGTTGTGACCAACGGTATAAGTTGAAAACGTCGGTGTGTTTTATAATTAGCCCATCTTTAAATTCGAAATAAGCCGTGATTTTATTATTGACGTATCGTCCTGTTTTGCTAAAAGTGTAAACAGCCTGCCAATTCGCTTTTCCTGTATTTTCAGTGGCCTCAACACCTCCAAAAGAAATGTGCATGCCTTTTCCTCGTTGAGAATCACACAACATCCGCCACATGTTACCCACTTTTTCTTTTTCTAACTTGCCAAAGGCGGGGTCTTCAAAAACCACATCTGTGTGATAGCATTCAGCCATGGTTTCAGCATCTAGATTAGCAAATGACTCGTAGAATTTGGTTATAAGTTCTTTCATTTAAATTGACCTTCTGATAGCCACCATTTTAATTGCCGTAATTGCTGCTTCATCGCCTTTATTACCATGTTTTCCACCAGAACGATCTCTTGATTGTTGAATATTATCGTCGGTCAAAACTCCAAATATTACTGGTTTTCCAAATTTTAATGAAACGTCCTTAATTCCTTGAGAAACACCTTGACATACATAATCGAAATGAGCTGTTTCTCCTCGAATTACGCTTCCTATGCAAATTACTGAATCCACTCCTGAATTTTCAAGCATCCATTGAGCGCTCAATGGCAATTCAAAGCTCCCAGGAACATATTGAACAATTATGTTCTGTTCTAACGTTCCATGTTTTAAGAGGGTAGAGTGGGCACCTTGTAATAGTCCGTTTGTGATTTCCTCATTCCATTCTGAAACGACTATGCCAAACCGCATGGGACTAGCATCAGGAACTTGAGAAGCATCGTATTCCGATAGGTTATTATTTACTGTTGCCATTTTAGAAGTTTTTTATTAAAACAAATATAGGGTAGAGCTACGCTCAATTTTTTAGAAATAAAAAAGGCGTCTGCGATAAAATCGAGACGCCTTTTTTTGAAGTTTTTAATGTTCAGATTAATGAATCCCTCTCATTGCCTTATTGAGTAAAGGAGTAATAGCAAGAATTATCAGGCCTGTTGCCAACATAATAGCCGCAATAAACGGGTATAATGGTAAATCATATTTCATTAATACACTTTCCATAATTCCCGCAAAGTAATTACCAGCGGCAAAACTGGCCATCCAAAGGCCCATGACAACTGAAACCAATTTCGGTGGAGCGAGTTTAGTAATCATAGATAAGCCAATTGGTGAAAGCATTAATTCTCCTAAGGTCAAAACAACATAAACTATAACAAGCCACATTGGAGAAATAAGTGTTCCATCACTAGCTAGATTACTTGCTTGAGACATAATCCAAAAAGCAATAGCGCCCAAAAACATTCCTAATGCAAACTTTATTGGAGTTCTAGGGTTTAGTTTTCTATCATCGGCCCTTAGCCATAAAACTGAAAATATTGGCGCGAAAATTAATATTGCAATTGGGTTAATATTCTGAAACCACGTTGCTGGAATTTCCCATCCCATTAACATTCTGTCCGTATTTTCCATTGCAAACAAGTTCATGGTTCCGCCTGCTTGCTCAAATCCAGCCCAAAAAACTATGTTGAAAAAAGCAAGTACAACGATTACAGACATTCTGCTCCATTCTTCAGCGCTTTCTGTTCCTTTAAAGATAATGTAGGAAAGGCCAACTAAAAGAGCAATAAACCCAATTGTAATAAGTGGGCTTGTAATTGAAGGAGGTATCATACCCCATAAGAAGATAATTACCAATAGTGAAATCACTAAACCAACAGAATATATTCCAATTTCTCTCCAATCTTTTGAATCTAATACAAATTTATCTTTTGGTGAATTTGGTGGTAGTCCAAATTGTTCTAAAGTAGTTTCTTTAGCGCGCATCCAAAATACACTTACGATAAGTCCAACGCCTGCCGAAAAGTATCCCCAACCCCAGTCTACATTCTCACCTAACCAACCTGCTAAAAATGGCCCTAGAATTGCGCCTAGGTTAATTCCCATATAGAAAATGTTGAAGGCGGAATCTTTTCGAGGGTCATTATCATCATAAAAGTCACCAACAATTGTTGAGATATTTGGTTTGAAAAATCCATTTCCGACGATAAGTGTCCCAAGTCCAAAGTTGAACAGGAAGAGTCTAGATTCAGCATCAAGTGAAGTGGACATAAAAGCACTTGCAGCTAGTAAAAACTGTCCTACAGCCATAACAAAACCACCTATGTAAACTGTTTTTCGTTTTCCTAAAAACTTATCAGCTATCCAGCCCCCAAGTATTGGAGTTAAATAGACTAAACCGGTGAAAATCGCATAGATTTCAAGAGCTTCTTGTCTTCCTAATCCGAAACCTCCGGCAGCTAATTCTGCGGTAAGATAAAGAGTAAGTAATGCTCTCATTCCATAATAGCTGAACCTTTCCCACATTTCTGTTGCAAACAATGTGTAGAGTCCAGAAGGGTGACCCTTTTTTTCTAATGTATCTGACATAATTTATTTTTGAATTTGTTTTAGAAGCCAACGAATATAAAATAATTTAAAGTACTCAAGCCTTTGCTCTATTTTTTAATAATGAAATTGATTAAAGATTTTCCGTAACGTAATTAGTCAACATATTATATAAATGAAGCCTTATAGTGCCGCCATATATTCCATGATTTCTGTCCGGATACATCATTAAATCAAATTGTTTGTTTGCTCGTTGAAGAGCAGAAACCATTTCAACTGAATTTTGAAAATGAACATTATCATCTGCAGTTCCATGCACTAGTAAGTATTTTCCCTCAAGTTTGCTAACATGATTTATTGGGCTGTTCTCTTCGTAACCGGGGTTTTCTTTTGGTGTTTGCATGTATCGTTCAGTATAAATGCTGTCATAAAACTTCCAGTTAGTAACCGGAGCAACGGCCATTGCCATTTTGAAAACATCAGCACCTTTGAATAAACAGAGAGAACTCATATAACCTCCATAACTCCATCCCCAAATTCCAATTCTTGATTTATCGATATAAGCTTGATCACCTAACCATTTTGCTGCAGCTATTTGATCTTCAGTTTCATATTTACCCAATTGGAGGTAGGTCATTTTTTTAAATTTCTCACCCCGAGCTCCAGTTCCTCTATTATCTACAGAAACAATAATATAGCCTTTGTCAGCAAGCATTTGATACCATAAATAGTTTGAGCTTCCCCAGCTATCTTTCACAGTTTGTGAACCAGGTCCACCATAAACAAACATCAATACAGGATATTTTTTATTTGGGTCGTATTCTTTAGGTTTAATCATAGAAGCGTTAAGAGGTGTGCCGTCAGCTCCAGGAATTTTTATAAAATCTAAGCTCGTATTGGCATATTGTGACAGTAAATCTTTGAGTGTTTGATTGTCTTTCATCATTCTAATCTCGCTTCCTTTATTGTCATTAACAGAAATGTAGTAAGGCGTAAGCGCTGTAGAATGGTAATTTATAAAGTATTTGAATCCATTACTGAATGCTGCAGTATTGGTTCCCGCATTAGGAGAAAGCCTGTTGAATGATCCTCCATTAACTTTAACAGAATATACTTCTCTCTGAAGTGGAGATTCTTTCGCAGCTTGAAAGTATATCGTTCCTGATTTTTCATTAAGACCATAAACATCAGTTACTTCCCAATCTCCCTTGGTGATCTGAGTTTTCTTTTTCCCAAGGTTTGAATACAGATAAAGGTGGTTGTAACCTTCTAACTCGCTTGTCCAAATAAAACTTTTATTATCCGAAAGAAAGGTAAGGTTGTCGTGGATATCTATGTAAGTGTCATTTTTCTCTTCAAGAATTATTGAAGTTTCCATGGTATTGGTATTAACCCAATATAACTTAAGGTTATTTTGGTGTCGGTTCATTCCGGTAATGGTGAGGAAATCATCAGATTTAG
>ENA-UOXV01006702-UOXV01006702.1-marine-metagenome-genome-assembly--contig:-NODE-6702-length-11931-cov-5.423375_pt1 | contig 11931 bp, 11 predicted proteins | sample MGYA00238165_ERZ766961 | MGnify/ENA primary metagenome ERZ766961 (study PRJEB28924, sample SAMN03173240) | marine metagenome | biome: Marine; feature: Water; material: Subsurface seawater | place: North... | reverse complement strand
TACTGTTGCCCCTACCCGTGTCCCTACTGTACACTCACTCCCTCCCTCCCTCCGGGCAGGTTCGCCGGGTTGATGAACTCGCTCGACTCGGGCGCAGACGTCGACGGCGCCCCGCCCGGGGGCAGCGCCCCGTCCGCTAGGCACCGCCGCGGCGCTGCGGGGGCGGCTGGCGCTGCGGGCGCGGCGGCTGCCCGCGGAGGCGCGGCGGGGGGTAGGGGCGCGGAGGCCCGCGGGGAGCACTTGAGCAAATCGCAGGGGGCGGGGGCGGGGGCGGGCGTGGATTCTTTGGGCGCGGCGGGAGAGGACGGGCTCTCGGCGGAGGCGCGGCGCGACGTGGCGCAGGGCGCGGCAAGGGGGAAGTCTTTGGGCGCGAGTATGTCTGACGGAGAGTCCGAGGCGCAGACGCGCCTTGGCGAGCGGCTGGCGCAGGACAAGAAAATGCACATCAAGCCGGCGGACGACGCGCTCACGCGGCTGCTGCGGCGCAAGGCGCGCCTTGAGGCGAACGCGGCGAAGCAGCGCGCGCTCATGGCCGCGCTCTCCAAGGCGTATGCGCGCGTCGACAAGGCCAAGATGGCCGAGGTGTGCGCCCGTCCCGCTGCTGTCCCGAGGCGGGCCGCTGCTGTCCCGAGGCGGGCTGCTCCCGTCCCGCTGCAGTCCCGAGGCGGGCTGCTTGCTCTTGCCATACATCGCAGATGAATAGACCCGCGCGCGCCGCGATCCCGAGGCGGGCCGCGCCTCCGCCGCGCCGCTGACCCGCGCGGCGGGCGCAGGCGACATTCGACACGCAAAACGACCATATGGGCGACCTCGTCAGCGTGATGGGCGACCTGCAGGTGTTTGACCAGCACATTTGACCAGCACAATTGACCAGCACATGGCACGCGTGTCCTCCATCGTGACTCCCCCCCCTCCCCGTGCCGCCGCTGACGCCGCGGGGCGCGCTGCTGCAGGGGACCGGGGCAGCGTCGGCGCTGACGAAGGCGTTCAAGCGCCCGGGCGCGGAGTCGGCCGCGGACCTGATGAAGAAGTGGGAGCGCGAGGGCCGCCGCTGAGCGCTGAGGGTGGCGTTGAGGAGGGGCAGAGGGCGTAGGACAAGGGTGGTAGCGTGTGGCGGGGTAGACAGGCGAGAGGAGTGCAGTTGCCGTCTGGGGCGTATGAATGCATTCCACGAGGCAACACGCCTAGGTATGCGCGTCCTTGACGCATGCGCGCGCCTTGTCGTACTAAGTGGACACGCCGCGTTCCTCACCCCGTACTAACCGGACACGTCTCGTCCCTTGTTTGGCAGGGTCACGGCCATACAGCGCACACAGAGGACACAAACAGAGGATGGGAGTTGCGCACCGCCCGTCGCCGCGTCGCGGTACTCGGACTTGAACCCGATCGGCCACAGCGCGTCCGCGGCGTGGAACGTCGGCTCTGTGGGGCCTCGCTCCACCATCAGATTGCCTAGCTCGACGACTGTCAGCGCCTTGTCGATCTTGAAGGGCAGCTTCGTCCTGCCGCGCCGCGCCGCCCGTCAGCGCCGCACCGTGCGGAGGCCGCGCCGCGCCCGCCCGCCGCTTGCGACGCTGGCCCGGGAGAAGGCGCGGGCGCGGGCGATCAGAGAGCCGGGGGACGAGGGTGCGGGTGCGCGGGGAGGGACCGCTGGCGGTAGGCGCTGGCGGCGGCGGCGGCCTCGCTGCGCGAGATGGCGGGGATGAGGCCGAGGTGGCAGAGCACTGCGTCCTTGTTCGCAAACGGCGCGCCCTTGGGCGACTTGAACGACGGCGGGTCCTTGCCCTTGGGGTCCAGCACCACCTTCCACTTCTTCATCTGGTCCGCACCCCCGAGCGCCGCCACCTGGCACCGCACCCGCGCGTTGGCGCCTCGAGCTCGTGCGCGCGTTGCCGCCGGGCGCCACCGCCGGGCGCGGCGGCATGTGGCGACCACACGCTGATGCCGGCAGCGTGCAGGCTTGCCAGTTGGAGAGTCTGGGGCGGCGGGCATGGCGCGTCGAGGCTGAGGGGGCGCAGGGACAGGGTGGGAGGGCGCGGTGCGAACCTCCTTCTGCAAATCCTTCAGGGCCGCGTTGATGGCCTTAGTCGCGGCGGACTTGGCGGGCGTCGACCCGCCTTTGCCGGAGGGTGTTTTGGGCGCGGGCGCGGAGGCTGCGCCGCTCGCCGCCTGGGGCGTGGCGGTGCTGTTGCCGTTTGCAGGGAACAGCGCCTTGGGGCCCTTCTTTGGGATCTCCTTCGTTGGCGCCTCGCTGGGCGTCCCGGGGCCCTCTGCAGCCGCCGGGGTCAGCGCCACGCTGCAATCAAGCGCCTTTGGTTTCTTGAGAGTCGGCGATGCCACTCCAAGAGCGCCCTGGGCGTCTCCGTTTTCTGGCTCCGCACGCTTGCCCATGGCCACAGGGGACTCCGGCGCCATCGCTTCTTCCGGCGCAGGCATCCTGCGTGCTCCCGCGTGAAACCCGGGAGCGGAGCAGCGCCTCAACGATCCGGATCTGCGACTTGCCTGCGAGATCGCCCGCCGCCGCACCGTGTCACACTCTTGCTCCCACTCGGTTCGCAGGGCTACCCTGGGAGAGCCCTCCGGCGGCAGTGCCGGCAAGCCGCTCCCCGTGCGGGACGAAATCTAGCCGTCACGCCCAGCACGGCGGCGGCGACAAATTTCGCGGCGGTAGTGTGGAGTGGGCAGGGGGCGGGGGCGGCTGAGGAACCTCGCAAGCAGGACGAGAGGTGCGTTCTGTCCGGTCCTGCGCAGCGCTCCTGGAGAATAACTGGATTCCCGCTTCCCGCCAACATGGTTCTTCAGTCAACCTGGTCCGTCTTACACGCAGGAACTGCGGTTTTCGTTGCTCAGACCGCCTTGAACTGGCAAGATCAAGCGATGGAGGGAACGAAACGCGCGGGGGCGGCGTTTGTCGCAGCGTCACTCGTCGTGGTTGCGGCTGTAACCTTGGTCGAACACTGCCAGCGCCCAGTTGAGCTGACCTACTGGGAAGACGTTACCGGGTGAGCCGCCTCTCCCTCCTTCCCCGCCAGTGCCCCCGCAAACCTACCGCTGCGATATCCCTCGCAGCTGCAGAGCTTCCGTCGCCAGAAAAACAACCGATCCCGCATACTGAAGTGACAGGGGATGGCCCCAGTCTTCCCTCGCAGCAGCAGCGGTTCTACCAGTACATGCATTATGCGGACTCGGACCGGGTCGGCAGAACAGAGATGGACAGTGGGGTTGGCGTGATGGGTGCGGGCTGGGACGGGATCGACCGCGACAGGATGTTTTCTACGCCAGAGTCGTTTGGTCCCCCATCTGCATTCAAGAGTGTCGGTGAAGCGCTTGCTGTCGTGCCAGAGGGTGACTCGCCATTCGAGGTGCGCTACAAAACTCATGGCCCTCACCCCAACACCCCCACAGCAACCGGCCCCAGGAAGCGCTAATGCCACCAGACGTGGGCACACGGCGTGGAGGAAATCGTGCGCGATAGGACCATGCTGACCCGGTCTTGCGTGTGTTTGTCCTGTGCGCAGACTCCTGTGCACTTCCCGCAGTTTTCGTCCAGGTCACGTAGACAGTCGCTGGTGCTGAACGATGTGATGACCAAGGGCAGCGACGGGCATGCGGACGTTCACAAGTATCTCCTGCGGTTCCGCGCTAGTAAGCACTAGCCTGCGCTATGGAGCTTTGTTTGTGTTGTAATTTGGTGGCAAGGAGGGCGCGGGGCTGGGGGTGAGTCACCGTCGTGATGTCACGCTGCAATGTCACGCTTGCAGCTGACATCACGACGGGGGCGAGATCAATATGAGGGTACGATATCAATACAGCCGGCTCGATGCAAAAGATCAAACAGACTGACAGAGAGTGATATGTGCGCGGCTGCATTTCGGCGCTGGGCGGGATGCGGGATTTCTGCTGTTGTCTTCAAACAACGCACGGGCAATGGCGCCACCCGACCTGCAGAACTGCCGCTCAGTTCTGCGGCTCCGCAGCTGCTCGCTTTTTAGCGAGCAGCGCTTCGTATCGTTCAAAGTGTTGCCGCATCTCGACAACGGCACTCGCAGCCAACACGGCGCTCTCTAGTCCCCGCGCAAACGCTTTCTGTGTCGCCCGAAGGTGCTGCGGCACCAGGACGCCAAACCAGCGCAGGGGGTCCCCTCCACCAGGGTGCTCAGTGTCGTCATTCAAGGTTGTGCTCTGTGCAGATTCTTGCTGAAGCTGGAAGACGCCGCCCTCGTCCGTGCGGTCCGTGTCAAACGAGATGCGCGCACGCGGCGTGATTCGCGCAGGGTACTGCAGCTGCGAGACCGCACGCCCAGACTGCCCCATGATACGCCGAGCTCGCGACATGTCCAGCAGACCAGCCTTGCATGCCGCCTCCACTTCCGCCTGCGCGACTTGGTACGAGTCCACGGATCGCAGGTAAGCACGCAATTCGGTGTCGATCTGTTCGCTCAGTTCGTCGGCCATCGCACGATCCTCTCGCCAAGCACGAGGTCGTCGTTCAATTCCGCAGCCTGCTTCGCTGGTGCGAGTCTTCAGCAAGGCTGTCGAAGCGGGAGGGTGATGCGCTCTGTCCAATAGCCTCACAGCTGCCCACGGCGCAAGGCAGTTCTGCAGCAAATCCGCCTGAGCTTTCCCAAACGAGTGTGTGGCTTTACAAACAGCCTCTTCTCAAGTACGAGCGCAGCTCGAACTTCGACAGGGGGACGGGCATTTCGACGGACGATGCCCGGGGGGCAGGCACTGGCTACTGCTGTCAGGGGCTCGCTCCAGATGGTATTAGGTGTGCGATCGAGCAGCAAGGCAGCCATCGTTCTGGCGCTGCTGCTATCGGGCTTCTCGGTCGCGCGGTGCTGGCCATTTGGACGTAAGAAGTCGTCTGCGCTGCGAGTGGCCGCGCTGCGGGTGAGACCGAATTTTCAGCCTATTGTGGCATTGCCCTGCTGAGGGGGTGAAGCGGGCGCCACCATGCAGGTCCGACCGGGAGAGGAAATCAAGGAAGCGCTTCTGGGACTTGCAGCAAGGGAGGGTTTCCGAGCGGTGGGTGCGATCACGGGTCATGCAGTGCCATTGCGTTTTAGTGCGAGGCATACAAACTGAAACTCAGTCTGGTCTCGGAACACGCAGGCGTGTGTTCTGACCTGCGTTGGAAGCGTCACCGGGTGCAAGTTGCGCTTGGCGAATGCGGAGCATGGCAAGAGTAACCCGACCATGGACGTCGAAGGTGACCCCCCGGAGTGGTTCCGATTGCATATCAAACCAGCCCCTCCACCCGTCCTCACGTGCGTTCGCGCCCGGTGCTCGCTCCCAGGCCCGCACGAAATCGTCTCCCTCGTGGGCACCTTTTCGAGCGACGGGACCTGCCACCTGCACGCGAGCTTTGGGGACGCCGCGGGGCGGGTGGTCGGGGGGCACGTGCTCGGCGACATGCGCGTCTTCACCACCGCCGAGCTCGTCGTCGGGGACTGCGAGGGCCTCGCCTTTGTGCGACAGTTCGACCAGTGCACCGGTGCGCAGACCCCGCGCCGCGCCCGGCGCGCAGGCGAGGCCCGCGCCAGCGCCCTCGGCGCTCAGGCGCCGGCGGCGCAGGGTTCCCGGAGCTGACCGTCAAGCGGGCGGACTGAGCGCGTGGTCTGCGCTCGAAGTGTTTGGCGCTCTTCGGGTGGCGCCCGGCGGCTTCGGGGCGGCGGGCGTGGGGGGGGACAGCGGGGACAGTCGGCGCTCCTTCATAGAGACCTTCATTCCCAACCCACGCGCCATTCTTCGCCGTGCAACTGTGTGGGTGCGCGGACCTTCCGCCCGCCTGGCCAGCGGAATTCCCTCCGCCCGTTCCTCGTCCCCAGCCGCTCGCTGCCATTTACTTGGCAGTGGGCGCCGCAGTGGGCGCCGCAGCGGGCGCCGCAGCGGGTACCGGAGCCGCGGCCGGGGCGGCGGCCTTCGGGGCGGCGGCCTTCGGGGCGGGGGCGGGGGCGGGGGCGGGGGCGGGGGCAGGCGCCGCCGCCTTGGGAGCCTCCTGCCACGAATGAACGAAGTTCAGGTTTGTTTCCTGCGTACAGTAGAGACACGGGTAGGGGCAGCAGTAGGGAGGGGGAGGGGCGTGGGCGTCCGGCGTTTGACCGGTCTGGGGTTTGCGGCGCGCGTGCACGGCGCGCGCCGGGGACGCCGCCCGGCGGCGGCGCTGGCGCGGGGGGGGCGGGGGGGCGCCACCTTCTTGGCCTCCTTCTTGGGCGCCTCGGCCTTGGGCGCCGGGGGCGCCGGTTGGACCTTGGCGAGCTTCTTCTCCTTCTCCGCCACGGCCCTGCCGGCGCGCGCGCCCGCCGTTACAGGCCAGCTCGCAGGTCGGTGGGGCTTGCTGCGGCGCGCTGTGGGCAATGCGCGTCCTCGGGACAGCAGCAGGGGCGCGAGATGTCCTGGAAGCGCACAGCGCGCGCGTCCACGGGCCGGAGGCTCTCTGGGATACTCACTTGGCCTTGTTGGCGACCTCCTGCGTCGCCTTCTTAACCTCACCCTTGGCCTTGTCTGCCTCCTTCTGATACCCCTTGATCTACACGCCCGAGCGTTTGCCGCTGCTCAGCACCAGCCGTTCCGCGCGCGAAAAAAAGGGCGGGAGAGAGGGCACCGTCGGCGCGGGTCAGGGGCCGCAGGGCCGCATGGGCCGTGATCAAAGCGAAACCACAGAACACGTTTCATCATTTGAATAATTTGAAGGAGGCTCACCTCAGCCTCGACCTTGTCGATCTTGCCGAGGGCAGCCTTCTTGGCGTTGCGGTCCTTGGAGGCGTCGAGCTCCGTCTGCAGCTTGTCGATCTGCGCGAGCGAACCGTCAGGGCACGGGCGGCGGGCGGCGGCAGTTTTGGCGGGTTGACTCGAGTCTGGAGAGGGATTCGTGTCAACGATGCGGCGATGCGGTGGAGGACGAGGGGGCACCTGGGCGTTGGCCTTGGCGATCTTGTCGGTGACCTTCTTCTCGTCCGCGGACTTGCCGTCGAGCTTCTTCTGCGCGCCCTTCTGTTCATCCTGGGTCTTCTTAAGCTCGTCCTTGACCGCCTTCACCTCCTTAGCCTTTGCGTCCGCCTTCTTCTTCTCCTCCTTGTTCTTCTTCTCCGCCTCCTTCTTCTTCTTGTTCTCCTCCTCCTTCTTCTTCTTCTCCTGCTTCTTGGCCTCGGCCTCCTTCTTCTTCTTCTCCTTCTCGGCCTTCTTCTTCTCCTGCTCGGCCTTTTTCTTGGCCTCCTCAGCCTTCTTCTTGGTCGCAGCCGCCGCAGCCTACCACACAAAATCCTCTCAGCGTCACGGCCCTGACCCTCGCCACAGCATATCCACACCAACCCCGGCGCACCGCCACTCGAGCATGCCAGACAGCGAGGAGGGGCAGCAACGCACCTTGACCCTCTTGGCCTCCTCCTCGGCGTTCTTGGCCGCCTTGGCAGCTTCCTTGTCCGCAGCCTCGATCTCCTTCTTGGCCTGCTCCTTGGCCTTCTTGGCCTTCTCCTGCGCCGCCTTGGCCGCCTTGCTTGCTGCGTCCGCCTTCTGCTGCGGGGTCAGCTCCACGGGAGCCGCGGCCGGCGCCGCCGGCGCCGCCGGCGCTGCCACCGCGGGCTGTCGCGTCAAATATGCGCCATCGGGCGGCAAAACGACCCTGATGGATGCCGCAGGCCGGCTGTCCGGGTGCGCTGCCGAATGGAGCACCCGGATCCGAGCACCGCCACTGAATGCACACTCGAGCGCGCGCGCGGGGGGATGCCGCACCCTTGTCAGCGGCGTTCGCGGGAAGGGCCGGTGCGCCAGTCAGAAGCGCAGACGCGACGTACCTGCCGGGAGAAGCAGGGTGAGGACAGGAGTTTGCGGGGGGGCACGGTGCTGTTCCGAGTCGTCCGATCTGACGAGAATCCCCATTTATATCTGGGCTGCCACTGAGCAGCAGCGACGTGCAGCGGGATCCATCCCCGACCGCGGAAACAAAATCGATGTACTGTGTTCGAACCCTGATCCTCGGTCAGGCATGCACGCGAGCACGGGCTTTGTCGCCGACCGCCCGAGGACAGCAGTGCCACTCCTCTGCGAATCCTCGGAGGGCGCGGATCCGCACCGAGCGGCAAGCAACAAGGGTGGGGAGGTATACAGGCCCGAGAGAGACGAGGCAACGCGGCGGCGGATGGTCTCCACGACGCTCTGGTCGTCGGCAGAGGCACGCGCGCCGCACACCAGGTTCGAGCGCGCGCGCGAAGTGCCCTCGGGGCGGAGCGCGGTCGCCGAGCGCAGCTGGAGTGCTGCCGGGGCAACGGAGAACGCATCGGCGGGCGCCGGGAGCGTTGCAATTGCGATGAGGGCGAGAGCCGCGGCCATGCCCACCGCGACAGCGGAACGAGCCATGACCTTCAGATAGTTCTACGGGGCGTGGGTTTCGCCAGGATCCTCCCATGTAAGGTTTTTGCTTCGAAATCGTCCCGGGGTGAAAGTTGACACACCCCAGATTCAGAGAGACAAATCGCAGGTCTGTTTGATCGCTCCATTGCTGGGGGCTGCTGCTCGGGCCCGCGCCGGCCCGGGTGCCGGCGTGGGTAGGCCGGCGCGGGTACCATGGCAGATGCTGAGCCATCAGCTGGAGCAGATCCTCCCGCTGAGGAGCCCAAGGCAAAGAAGGGCGGGAAGAAGAAGAAGAGCGGCAAGGATGCACAGCGGGACCTGCTCGCGCTCTCGGCGAACCCGGAGGAGTTCCTCAAGGAGAAAAAGAAGCTGCTCAAGACGGAGCTGGAGATGCAACTCGAGCTGCTTGACGAGACACCAGAACGGATGCAGCTCTTCAAGCGCAGAGAGAAAGACGGCTACTGCAAGTGCAAGGAGTGTGCGGCGAGGCGCGTGGCGATTGCGGTCCGGCGCGTCGACTGGGGACTGGAGCGCATCCATGAAATGTACGAGCTCGACCTCCTGGTGCAGTACGCGGCGCGCGGTGGAAAGGACCGCCAGTTGTATATTGACGAGACAATCAAGAAATATGGCCAGAATGCGCTCGTGTACCAGGGTGGGCCCGTGTTCATCTATGGCTGCATGGCATGCAAGCTGTCGTCCAAGGATCCGTGCTATCACTGCGGGCGTGAGGTCTGGATGAAGACCCAGAAGGAGGTGTACATTATGCGCAAGGATATGAAGAAGGTTCCGCGTTTCCTCGAGACGACGGTGCTGCATGCCGCGTGCATGAACGGGCACGTCAGGCTCGTCGAGAGGCTCATCGAAATGGGAGCGCCGATCGACGGGCAGGACTCCTTCGGCTGCACGCCGCTGCACTGGTGCACGTGCCAAGGGCATCGTGCAGGCGCGCGCAACCAGCAGCTCCTCCGCATCGCGGAGCTTCTCCTGCAGGCTGGCGCGAAGGTCACGCTGCTCGACCTCGAGCAGAAGACCCCCGCAGAGCTCACGTTCCCGCCAAACCCGCCGTGGAACATGATACGGCAGACCATCCTCAAGCACCGCCGCCCAGAGCTCAATCGCATGCTCCTCGAGTACTGCCAGGTGAGCGCGCGTGCGGCGTGTGCGGCGAGTTGGGCGCGGTCCCCCGCGCGAGCGCTGAGCCCCCCCCGCGCGTGCGATTACAGTCGGGCGTGGCCGAGGGAGCTTCGCGCATGATCCACGCGGGCGCGGACCTCGGCTGCAGCGACTGGCTCGGCGACACACCGTTCCACATCGCGGTGCCTGCGCCCGCCGGCAGCGCTCCGCGCTCGCGCGACTGCTGGGTGCAACCGACCGCGCAACGGCTGCCGGGCGTAACCGACCGTGCAACGGCTCCCCGGCGTAACGGACGGCGCAACGGCGCAGGTCACGTTTGGGCACATCGAACTCTTCCTCGACCTGGTGGAGATTGCCAAGTCCGAGGGGCGCCTCCTCGGCCTGCTCAAGGCCGGGCCCCGCCCGGATGCTGCGCCAGCTTGTTTTCACTCAGGTGACGGTTGTCAGAGAACGAACTTTCTTATCCAGATGCTGTAGGAGCGGGCACCCTGGGTGCGCCACAGCCTGGGCTGAGCCCGTCCGCGCGCAGGCCAAGTCCGTCGAGGGCTTCTCGCTCATCAACATGGCGACCAAGTGGGGCTACTGGACCCTTGCCGAGCGCATCAAGGGGCTGACGCAGGAGGCGGAGGTCAAGGAGACAGTCGCGGCGGCCGTGCAGGGCGGCGGGTCCATCCCGCCGCAGTTCAAGGGCGCCCCCCCCCCTCGTACTAATCGGACACGCCGCGTCCTTCACCCCGTACTAATCGGACACGCCGCGTCCCTTCTGCAGGGACGATGCTCGGGAAGCGCATGGAGGCGGAGCTGAAGCGGCAGCAAGGTATCAAGCAGCGGCTGGTCAAGAACCTGCGTCTGGAGCAGAAGGCGGCCGCGCGCGAGACGGCGCGGACGACGTACTTTGCGCGCGGCGAGCAGGCCGGGGCCGGCGGGAGCAGTACGTGCGTGGTCATGTAGCCAGCGCGTGCGCGTTCATGTGGCCGCGGGGCGTGCGGCGCGCGGGGGTGTAGATAGAGAAACATCCGTCCTCTGCCAAACAGTCGCCATGTAGATAGGGGGCGGAGTGTAGTACATAGCGGGAACGGGCGCCGTGCATCGGCCGGGCGCCGCGCCACGCAGGCACCTCACGCCGCAACACCGCCCTGGGGCCGCGAGCGCACGGCGCATGCGCCGCGAGGCTCCGCGGCGCCGTGCCGCGCTACCGGGCGGAGAGGACGATGGTGCGCAGGCCCGGGAGCGCAGCAACCCAGCCCGGGAGCGGGGTCAGCCTCGGGCAGAAGCTGACGTTGAGTGTCTGCAGCGCCGCGAGCGCCTGCATGTCATCGGGGAGGCGGGCGAGCGCGCTGCACCCGGAGAGGTTCAGCGTGCGGAGCGCCGAGAGCGCGCGGGCGCCCGCGGGGAGCGCGGCGAGCCCCTTGCAGCCAGACAGGTTGAGTGTTTCGAGCGCAGTCAGTTCTGCGAACCACTCGGGAAGCGCCTCGAGGTTCTTACAGCGCGCGAGAGCAAGCGTCTGGAGCTCGCCGAGCGCCGCGAACGACTCGGGCAGCGTCCGCAGCCCCCGGCAGCCCATCAGCCCGAGCGTCTGCAGCCCCGTGAGCGCCGCCACCCACTCCGGCGGCGCGTCGAAGCCCCCGCAGTAGGACAGGTCCAGCGCCCGCAGTGCGGTGAGCTCGTGGCAGTCCGGGACGCGCGCGAGCGCGCGGCACGAGGAGAGGTCGAGCGTACGGAGCCCCGGGAGGGTGAGGCGCGGCGGGAGCGTTGCGAGCGCCTTGCAGGACGACAGGCTGAGGGTCTCCAGGGCGGTCAGCGCGGTGTCGACCCACACGGGCAGCGCTGCGAGGCCGCTGCAGTAGGACAGGTCCAGCGTGTGCAGCGCGGTCAGCTTCTGCAGGCACGCCGGGAGCTCCGCAAGGCCCTCGCAGCCGCCGAGGTCGAGGGACAGGAGCGCTGTCAGTGCGCCGACTGCGCTGGGGAGGGCGCGGAGGCCCGCGCAGCCGGAGAGTTTGAGGCTCCGCAGCGCCGTGAGCGTGGCGAGGGTTTCGGGCAGCGCGGCGAGCGCGCGACAGTCGGAGAGGTCCAGGCAGCGGAGCTCTGCGAGGGCGCCGACCTCCTTGGGCAGCGCGGCGAGGCCCTCGCACCCCGAGAGGTCGAGCGTGTGCAGCGCGGGCGCCGCGATGGCCCACGCGGGCAGCGCGCGGAGCCCGGCGCAGCCGGAGAGCTGGAGCGTCTGCAGGTGGGCGAGGGAGGCGGCCGGCCATGGCGGGAGGCGGACGTCGCTTGCGGAGTCGCTCACGGCGAGGAGGGCGAGCCGCGGCGGAGGCTGCGCGACGCCTAGCAGGCCCGCCGCGGCGCCAGAGCCTTCGAGCCGCAGAGCAGAGAGGTTCCGCAGCGCGGACAGCCACGTCGGCGCCGCGCTCCAGCGCACGGGGCGGGCGCCGTCGGGGGGGG
>ENA-UOXV01006697-UOXV01006697.1-marine-metagenome-genome-assembly--contig:-NODE-6697-length-11939-cov-4.788539_pt1 | contig 11939 bp, 6 predicted proteins | sample MGYA00238165_ERZ766961 | MGnify/ENA primary metagenome ERZ766961 (study PRJEB28924, sample SAMN03173240) | marine metagenome | biome: Marine; feature: Water; material: Subsurface seawater | place: North... | reverse complement strand
TACAGTAGGGACATGGGTAGGGGCAACAGTAGGGAAGGGGGGGGGGGGCGCCTGCGTCTTGCCGTCCTTGAGCATGCAGAGGTACAACTTGGCGCGCGCGCGGAGCAGCACGCGCACCTGCGCGAGTGCGGCGAAGATCATGTCGTCCGGGCGCGCGTCGGGCGCCGTCGGGTAGAGGTACTGGATGGAGGTGAGCATGGCGAGCGCGCGCGCGCGCGCGTCCTCAAGGGCGTCGAGCTGAGCGTGCTGGTCGACCACGTCGCGCGCGCAGGCGCCGACGAGCTGCGCGAGGAGCACGTCTGAGGCGTCGAAGGCGCCCGAGCGCTTGCACAGCAGCTCCACCACCACCGCCGCCTCGCCCTGGTTGTCCAGCACCGGCACAAAGAGCGCGTCGCGCAGCGCCAGCGCGGGACGCGCGTCGAGCGCCGGCTGGTACCGCGGGTCCTGCGCCACCGCGGGGACGTGGCACACCTCGCGCTCGCCCGCGCAGCGCCCCGCGTAGCCCTGGTCGACGCGAAGCGTGATCTCGATCCCCGAGTCGACCGTGCGCAGACAGTGCTTGCTGCGAACAAAAAAGTTGCAGCGCTCGGCCGTCACGATGCGCGCGAGCGCGCCCTCGAGGTAGGCGAGGCGGTCGCGCTTCTCGGCCACGTTGGCGGGGATGCTCGCGATCTTGTGCGCGCACTCGTGCAGCTTCGCGGCGGTCAGCTCTGTGCGCAGCGCCGACGTTACGTGCCGCCCGAGGTTCAGCATCAGCTCCGCGTCGCGTTCCGAGAACGCTTTGTCGGGCCCGCCTCGGGGGCGCAGGCAGTTCACCAGCACGATCACCCCCACCACCGCGCCCGGCGCTCCCCCGCCCCCGCCGAGGCCGTCGAGGAGGGGTACGCAGAGGAGTGCGGCGGAGGGGAGCGCGCCGCGGTCGTCGACGGCGGTATCGTACGCGGGGTGCGGCGCGTCCACACGGTGCAGCGCCGCCGCGCCCGTCTCCAGCACGTGCCCCGCCAGCCCGCGGCGCGGCTCGAAGAAGCAGTCCGCCCGCAGCTCCTCGCTCAGCTCGAACATGGCGCGCGGGCCCGCCGCCGCAAACACCCGGCAGTCCTGCGCGTGAAGCACCGCGCGCGCCATGCGCCGCACGCGCGCGAGGAGCCCAGGCGCCTCGCCCGCGACGTGCAGCGCGGCCGCCTCCTCGATGAGCTGGTTGCGGTCGGCCACCGAGGCCTCCGCTGTCGCGCGGTGCTCCGAGAGCTCGGAGCGCACTTGCATGTTCTCCAGGAGCGCCGCCGCCAGCGGGCAGAGCTCCTGCAGCAGCGCCGCGTCGCGGTCCGAGAACACGTCCGCCTCGCCCACCTTGTTGGACACTTGCAGCACCGCCACCACCTTCGCCGGACTTGTTCTCCCGCCCGCGTCGCGCGGGCTCGACCACACAGGCGCGACCAGGCTCGTCCGCACGTCCGCACCCGAGGCCGTGGAGAGCCACTGCGAGCAGCGCGGGTCCGCGCGCGCGTCGTGCGAGATGAGCGGCTCGCCCGAGGCCAGCGCCAGCCCCGCCAGCCCCGTGTCGGGCGCGCCGACGCGCACGGGCTCGCGCCCCTCGGCAAGCACCGCCAGCAGGTCGCCCTCCGCGCGCGGAGGGGAACCGTCGAGTGACTTTACGGGGAACAGCAGCCAGCAAAGCTCCGCGCGCAAAAGCTCCGCCACGTACTTGCACAGCGCGGCCCGCCCCGCCGCGGCGCTGTTGGCGCCGACGAGCGCGGGGAGGCGCTCGAGCGTGGTGGAGAGGCGCAGCAGCTGGCGGCTCATGGCCGCGTGGTTGAGCGTCGCCTCGAGGCGGCGCCCCCACGGGCTGGAAATCGTCATGGCCGTGCGCTCGGCGGCCTGGTCGAACGCCCCAGACGCGTTGCGCTTGTTGATGGCGAGGACCACGCCGCTTAGGCGCTCGCCAGCGAGGAGCGGGACCAGCAGCAGCGCCTCGACCGGGATGCTGCGCGGGATGAAGCGGTGTGCCAGCGCCCGCACGCCCGCCGCCTCGCGCTCCGGTGGGGGTTGCGCGCCGCGCGGGGGATGCCGGAACAGCCCCTTGTGCGCGCAGACGTAGCCGAGCGGGAAGTCCGCGGGGTAGCGCGAGAAGGTCTCGACCCCTCCCTCCGCCTCCCTGGGGTGCCAGAAGCTCGCGGTGTCGCGCTCAAACACCAGCAGCCGCGCGTGCTGCGCGTTCACGGCCAGCGCCATCTGGTTCTCCACGGCCGCCACCGCCGCCGCGACGCTCGGCCACTGCTGCCCGTGGTCCGCGTTGATGGCCGCCGAGGCGCGTGTGATGTTCTCGCGCAGCGCGCCCACCATCCCGCAGAGCACGCCGAGCAGCTGCTCGTCTACCTCCGCGAACTGCCCCTTGCGGTTCCCCCGCGCCTGCACGATCCCCACCGGGCGCCCCTCCGCCACGATCGGCGCGTAGATCGACCCGAGGTGCTGCCGCACGCCCGGCGCGTCCTCGTCGCCCTGGCGTGCGCCGCGGAGCATCTCGCCGAGAAAGCCCTTGAGCGGTACGCGCTTCTCGTGGAACACCTCCGCCTTGCCGTCGTTGAGCTTGGTCCACGAGATCAGGCTCGAGTCCCCGTCCTGCAGCATGAAGCACGCCGCCTGCGAGGCCCCGCACACCTCCTTGCACAGCAGCCCCGCCTTGTGCGCCAGCTCCGAGATCGACGACTTGCCCGCGAGCTTCACGCACCCCCGCAGCATCGCCGTCGTCTTGCGCTGCTGCGCCTGCCGCGCCTCGTTCTTGACGCACAGGTCGAACCTGCCCGCGCGCGCGCGCGCGTGAGCGCCCGCACACGGGTGCACAGGGGGCGAGGGCGGGCGGGGGCGCACGTGACAGCGGCCTGGCGGGCGAGGAATTCGAGGAGAAAGAGGTCCTCATCAGTGAAGCCGCCGAGCGCCTTGTTGGTGCACTGCAGCACCCCGACCACCTTCCCCGCCAGCGTCGTCATCGGCGCGCACGCCACGGTTTTCACGCCTGCCCCGGGCGCCCAGTCGATGTCTGGGTTGAAGCGCGCGTCGTGGTGCGGCCGGTTGCTCAGCAGCGTGCAATTCTCCTGCGCGCAGATCCCCGCCAGCCCGTCGCACGGCAGCACCTTGTCCTGCGCGCCCTTCCCCTTGAGCCGCATCCGCACGTTGGCGCTGCTCTGCAGCCCGCCCGGCTGCACCTCCATCTTCTCCAGGAAGAACAGCTGCGCGTGCTTGCACTTTGTCAGCGCCTTGGCCGCGTTGGCGACGCGCTCCAGCGCCTGCCCGAAGTTGAGGTCCAGCGCCGACTGCAGCACTGCCGCGTGCAGCTTGCGCAGCGTCGACGCGCAGTACGACATCTCGAGCTGCCTGCCCGACGACGAGGCTTGCTCGCGCGCGGAGAGCGGCGTGAGGTGGAACTTCTCAGCGCTCGCCTGCGGGAGGAGCGAGCCGGTCGCCTCGAGGCGCGGCGTGAGGCCGTGGAGCGACGAGCTGCCGGGCGAGTACTCCTTGGAGCGAGGAGGCTTCGGCGGGCTCGGGCGGAAGCGGGCCGAGAGCGTGCTCGGGGAGGTGTCGAACGCGTTCGGGCCGCCAGGTCCCCACAGGCGGCGGAGCCGCGGCGATCCGATCGAGTCCTTGGGCGGCGTCGCGCGCATCCCTCCGAATCCGCCGAAGGGCGAGTCGAGCGGATCCATCGCGCCCCAGATCCCCGCTCCGCCGCGGCGGCGCGAGTTCAGTGCAGCTTTTCTGCCCCTGCGTGCGCGTGGTCGCCGCGACGATCCCTCCTGTGAGGCAGTGACGGCCGGTAATCCGCCAGTCGGTAACTTTGACAGCTTTACCCTTGGAGGATTTCACCCATGTTTTACCCCGTGAATTCAATCGGCAAACCGTTGTCCCACCGACAAGTCAAGCTCCGTGGAGGCCCGCTCCAGCACCATGGCGGCGGAAGGCGGCAGCAAGCGAGAGAAAAATCCAGTGGCTGAGATGGAAAACTGGAAGGTGCGGCACTTGCACACCCTGCTGTCCCCTTGCATCACGGCTCGGCATCTCAGGGCAGAACCCGCGGAGCAGCTTCTGCCACTCCCCCAGCTGGCAGCTACGACATCGTAGGAGGGCCCATTGGCCCTCCCTATGCATGCAGCTCGCACCTGTTGCCCTGCGTCTTTGCCCTCATACCTGACCACTACTGCCATGCTTTGGAGCTGCTGTAACAGCACCAGCTGCGCGCTGACCTCAGGCACCCGGCCTTGCAGTCGGCGGTGATCAAGGAACAGCAGGTGACGGAGGCGTTTGAGGCTAACTGGGGGTATCTTCGCGCGCGACCTGAAGAGTGCAAGCCCCGTGCGTACGAAACGCGCCTGGTGAAGTACTTCTTCGGTGGGAACGCGACGGTAAAGGAGAAGCGGCTAGCGCTGGAGGGGGAGGTGCGCGGGGACACGCCGATGACGCCCGCGGAGGAGAAGCGTGCGGAGGATCCTGACGAGCTGCGCCGGCGAATGGCCAATTCCATGTAGAGACCCGCCTCCGTAGCGATAGACGCACAATTCGCGCGGAGCCCCGTGTGCAGCGAGCCGCCCGGGGGGGGGCAGGGTCGCCATGTCCCCTCCGCTTGGGGAGGGGGGTTGGGCAGCGATGCCCGCAACCCCGGCGAGTCTGACTCTGCACGTGGCATGGCAGGTACCGCACTACCGCGTACGAGTACGGCTCGCGAGGCTCGCTGGAGCTCTTCGGAACGGGCAACCACGGCAACAAGGCCACCATCTCCAAGCTTCCCTTCTAGGCAGCGCCTACGCAAGCGCGGGCCTCTGTGTTGATAAGATCTCGCGCACAGCTTGCGTTCCGGCGGGGGTCTATCCACTCGCCTGAACTTTCGAAGTTTACCTCTTGTAAGAAATGACACGCTTTTGGCGGAATCCGGAGGGGCCTGCTCCAACTCCCGAGGTGCTTGTGCGGTGGGTGCAGCACCAACCCCACACACGCGTGGTGAGGTGCTCACCCGTTTTGTGCAACCTGTGGCCAACTCGACACGAACGAGGAGAAGCATGCCGAGGGTTAGGCATCTGATCAATTTATCAGCAGTAGCTCCAGCACCGAGTTCAGGCCACAGAACAATCCTACAGCAACCTGTGGCCAACTCGACGCAGACAGGAGAAAGCATGCCGAAGGTTAGGCATCTGATCAATTTATCAGCACACATTGCGTCCACTTTCGGCAAATCACAGCCAAGACGGGCGCTGTGGCGTCAACTTTCCGTCTACTATATTGTCACTATATGTACAGATACCGTCTCGGACAGACAGCGCGAGCCATCGCCGGGCTCACGACAAGTGGGTTATGAGCCGTCCGGCTGGCGCCGCTCAGGACTTTCCGATCTCAACACCTCGTCGCCAGAGGCTGTTCACTTGGGCTTCTGCGCGCTGTAGACGTTCTCCCAGAGCCAGCCGTCAATCTTGGACACGCGGACGTCCTTGAAGCCGGCCTCCTCGAGGAAGCGGAGCATCTCGTCGCGGAAGAGCGCGCGGAAGGTGGTGACGAACTTGGACGTCTTGTACTCGCCCGGCTTGGCATCCTCGCCGTTGACGTGGAAGGTGTTGAAGTTCACAAGCTGCTGGCCCTCGGCGCCCTTGTGCCACTCCCACACGTCAAACATAAGGTGCTCGGGCTGATTGTTGCCGATGCGCACCTGGCGCGTGTAGATCTGCTGCGTCTGGTGGATGAAGTAGTCGTAGTCGCGGACGCCGATGTTGACAATGCCTGCGCGCGAGCACGACGCATCAGGGGCAGGCAGTATCTGCACCGGCGCGTCTTGCTGTGCATCGCACGCTCCAGGGCTGCGACTGCGGGGCTCAAGGATTCGCACCGCCCGGCTTGAGAATGGTGTAGAAGTTCTTGCAGGCCTGGAGCAGGTCGGCGTTGGTGTGCAGGTGCGGGAGGGAAGAGCCCTTGGTCACGACCGCGTCGAAGGTCTCCGGCGCGAAGTCGTTGGCGAGGTTGAGAAAGTCCGACTGCCGCGCGACGAGCTTGTCCTGCACGTTGTACTTCTTGGCGTTGAGCGCTGTCTGCTCCACCAGGCCCGCCGACGGGTCGCATGCAGTGACCTCGAGGCCGAGCGAGGCAAGCGCCATGGACTGCTCCCCCGAGCCGCACGACGCGTCGATCACCTTCTCGACGTTGTACCCCTCAAAGAACTTCTTGAAATTCGACGCCTCCTTCCGCATCATCCCGTCCCAGTCGCGCTGCAATCACGGGCGCGCCTCAGAGGCCCCGCAACACGCGGCTTGGACGGTTCTGGGGCGGTGCAGGCACCTGGAACATGTGGTAGTGGTGCGCGAGACCATCGTAGTAATCGTTCGACTCAACGTCCACCTGGCCGAGACGCCGATTAGAAGTGACCAACCGCGATGGGGCCTATTGCCTACAAGTAAGGCGTGTACTAGCGCGCCGTTCATTGACAACCCGGGTGATGCGCCCCACGAAAATTCCCCGCCACGCAAGCGCACAGTAAGGTTGCGGCTCACCTTGCGCGTGGCCCCGTAGACTTGTCCCTGGCTGGACTTTCCGGTCGTCTGGATGGTTTTACGCCCCAAAGACGCGTTGACTGCAACCTGCCGGCAAATCATCGGAACACGGGTTGAGGACTCGTAACCGTTGACACGCCTGGGTTGTGCGATCAAGACCAGGGGGCTGCGGTTCTGAGCAATTGCACGAAGATCTAAGGCACCCAAAAATCATTGAAGGGGATTGTTCCCCACATTATGCCAACAAGGGCCCCAGAAGGTTTTTTCTGCAATTGCAGGGAAATCTTTGCTGGCTAGAACTTGCCGTACCGCACAGGCGTATCGCACAGGACTCGGAGGAGCGCGTTCCCGCCGAACAGAGGGATCGCGTAGGGTGGCACCCAATGGGAGGTAAAGGCGAAGGTGGCCGCAGCAGGTGCACGCTTTGTGGGTGTTTCATCCGGTCCAGGACCTGGTTCGCTCCACGGCGCACGGCAGAGGAAGCAGCACGAGAAAGAGATCGAAGCATGTTGAAAAGTGCTGCGGTTCGCAAGGGAGCGGCGGATCAGGGCTCCCCGTGAAAATTTTAAAACCCAAGTCCTCGCTTCGGCCCTTTGGCACGGGTGGGATTCGCCGAAGACGGTGACTCACCGGAGGGAACTCCTTGTGCGGATTCCTGCAGGTTCTTCCGCTGCAAAAATCTGCGGTTCCTTCTCCACGAGCGATGTAAATTAAAAAATGGCACCCTGATTCCGCGCGCGAAATTGCACTAAAGCATGTTGTTTCGACGCGCACAGAAATCCCGCGATAATATTCCGGGACGTGGCCCTATCTGGAGATTAGTTCCGTGACCCCCTCGATATTTTATCTCGCGAAAATCTCAAAAAGTCAACAGTTGAGAGAAACAAAAAGTTGAGGCATTGTGTGTCCACTTTCTGCCGATGTCCACTTTCTGTGTTTCTCCCAGAAGCTGACTATGCGACCATCGCTCTCGATTGTGATGGAGCTGGCCGCGGCCGTCGGGCTCTGGATCATCGCGCCAGGATATTCCACATGCACTCATTCCACCGCGGCGCGGCTGCGTTCGTTGCCCGGCTCGCTCACCGGGCACTCGAAGCCTACACAGGGCATTACCGGGGTGGGCAGACCTTGCTGCTGCCCTGTGCGGGCCCTGCGCGGCGGAGGCATGCCCCCCAGCCAGCCCCGGCGCAGCAGTGACCAGTCGATCGGAGGCGAGCTGCGCGACGAGGGCGCTGTCCCTGGTGGCTTGGCGAACACCGAGGAAAGAATGGAGGACGCCGACGCCGGGCACGGCGCAGAAGCGGAGGAAAGGGTCGCGGGGCCGGCAGGCAGCGCGACTTCTGGGGCGGAGCTGGGTGCTGGGTGCGTGGATGCAGAACCGTCACCGGGGCCAGTAGTGCCAGCTGGGGCAGCGTGGGGCGTGGAGGAGTTAGTGGATGCGGCGGACGCGCTTCAGGCTAGCGGGCTGCCGGAGGACGCGGCGCATGCGCAGGAGCTGTACTCGCAGGCGCTTGCGCAAAAACCCAACCACGCGCGCGCCCTGAGCCATTTGGCGCGACTTCTTCAGACGCAGGGCAGCCACGACCTAGCGGAGGAGCTGTACCAGCGCGCCATGGGACTCCCCGCGGAGAGCAAGGAGGCAGCGATCGACATGCTCAACTGCTACGCCGTGCTCCTGCACTCGTGGCGCAAGGACTACGCGCAGGCCGCTGCGCTGTACAAAGAGGTTTTACGGCACCGCCCCGACGACGCAGACACGCACTGCAACTACGCGACGCTGATCCTCGAGGTGCGGGGCCCCGCGGGGACGGCGGAGGCGGAGGCGCACCTGCTGCGGGCGCTGGAGCTGCGGCCCGACGACACGGACGCGCTCTTCAACTACGCGGTGCTGCAGCAGGAGCTACGCGGCGACTGGGAGCGCGCCGGGAAGGCGCTGGCGCGCGTGCTGGAGCTGCAGCCGGAGGACCTGGAGGCGGCGTACAACCACGCGGTGATCCAGCTCGAGGCGGAGAAGGACTACGGCAAGGCCGAGCGGCTCTGCCAGCGCATCCTCGCGGCGAGCCCCGAGGATATGGACGCACTGTACGCCTACGGCGACATCCTCGCGCAGCGGCGGCCGGAGGGCGAGCGCGACCTGGCGCGTGCCGCGGAGATGTACCGCCGCGCGCTGGCGGTGCAGCCGGACCACGCGGACGTGCTCGCCAACCTCGCCATCGTGCTCATGGAGCAGCGCGACATGCGCGGCGCCCTCGACGCCCTCCAGCGCGTCGCCGCCGTCGCCCCGGACCACCCGCTCGCCACGACGGACGGCGCGGAGACGACCGCCGCCGCGCTCGTGCAGCAGCTCTCGCTCTTCCTCCGCCGCCCCATCGCGACCGCCCTCGACGCCTCCCCCGAGGCCATCGCGACCGCCCTCGACCCCGCCCGCCTCTTCACGCCTGCCCGCGCCCGCGCCTCTCCGCGCTCCCTCTCAGCCTCGGGCTGAGCCGCGCGGCGGCGCCCGCCCCCGCGCGGGCGAGGCGACCCGCCGCCGGGGCGCCGCCCGCCGCCCGCCGCCCGCGCGCAGCAGGAGGCAGACACTAACGCAGCCTTGAATTATATATTGAATTATATACCGGCCCGTGCGGCCAGCCCGCCGCCGCCGCGCGCGCGCTCACGAGTAGCGGTTGGCATGAAGGCGCGAGAGCGCGCGCGCGGCCTCGGCGACCGCGTCGAGCGCCGCGCCGGCCTCGCGCAGCTTGCGGCGCACCAGCCCCTGCGCCTCGGCTCCGCGCGACGTGGCCCACGCCACGTCCAGCGCGTGCAGTTCCTCCGACAGCGCGCGCGCGCGCTCTGCCAGCGCCTCCTTTACCTCCCCCACGCTCCCCGCCGCCTCGTCCCCCGCGCCGCCTCCGTCGAGCGCCTCCTCCTCCTCATCCTCCTCGATCCGCGCCTGCCCCGCGCGCAGCAGCGCCACCAGCCCCGGCTCGCTCTTGGGCACCAGATCCTGCGCGCGCAGCCCCGCGGCCGAGGCCGCGTCCGCCCTCGCCCCGAGCCGCAGCAGCGTCGCCAGCGCCTGCCGGTGCCCCCCGCGCGCCGCCATGTGTAGCGCCGTCTCTCCGGCCCGCGCCGCCGCCCCGTCCGCCGCGCCGCCCTCCGCGCGCGCCGCGCGGCCCACGTCCGCGCCGCCCGCGACGAGGGCGCGGATGGCGTCGGCGTGCCCGCCCTGCGCCGCGCGGTGCAGCGGCGTGCAGCCCTGCGCGTCGCGCGGCTCGACCTGCGCCGACAGCGCGATGAGGTGCTCGCACACCCCGACGCGCCCGCGCCCCGCCGCGTAGTGCAGCGCCGTCCGCCCCAGCCCATCCGGCTCGTTCAGCGCCGCGGGCTGGATCCCCCGCTCCTCCAGCACCCGCTTCACCGCTGCCAGCCCCTGCACCCGCAACTCTTCCCTGCGCCGCCCGCCGCCCCCAAGGTCCCGCCCGGGCCCCGCGCGCCCTTCTGCCGCCGCGTGCAGCGGATACGAGTCGGCCCAGCCGCCGCCGCCGCCGCCGCCGCCGCCGCCGCCGCCGCCACCGCCCGGGAGCAGCGGGCCGGACGATGCGGGGACCGCGTCAAAGAGCGACTCCAGGTCGGCAAGGCGGCGCTCGCGCGTGCGCTCGCGCGCGCGCTGCTCCTGCACCGCAATGGTGGACGTGAAGTAGTCGGAGCGCTCCCTGTGCAGCCGGTGCGGAGAAGACTTCAGGCGCGACACGCCTGGAGTCTTCCCAGGCGTCGCGAGCGCGGTCGACCCGGCGGTGAGAACCGTCGCATCGACCACGCGCGCTTCCGCGCCGAGCATGTGCTCTGCGGGCCCTTCGACGAGACGGAACGTCTCGCGCACGCACGCGGCGAGGCGCCCTTCGTCGTTGACGACAGTCTCCACGTGCTCCTCGGCGCTCCAGTAGCTGAACGCCACCACCTCGGCCCCGAACTCCGCCGAGAAAATCTCAAGCACATGGAAGAGCGTAGCGCTGGCGCGCACGCGGATGTCGCGAACGTCATTCTCCGTTGCGCGACGGCACTTGAAAAGGATTTCCAGGTCGGCGTGCTTGGGCGACTTCTTGAGTGAGCCTGCTCGCCCGTGGGAGTTGGGCGACGACAAGGACGGGGTGCGGGCGACGAACTTCGAGCTGACACTCGGCGTTTTTGGTGCCGGTCCTGGCGTGCGTACCACAGTGGCCATGGCAGCGGGGCGCTGTGCCACGCCGCGACTACGGCAAGGAGTTCAAATCCGCGATCGAGGCGTGGCAATTAATTTGTGTGTGTTGGACACACTCGGTGTGGGAACGAACAGAACCGTTTTGCTAGTAGCTAGGGCTCGCCTTCGCGACACCGTCTCGGGCAGGGCAGGCTCGCGAGCCCTTGGCAGAGAACCGTGTCTTCTCCGGAATGTCTTCAGAGAAGCTGAGAGCGGTTGTAAAACCGGCTGCCGGGGCCTCGGGCGGGCCGCAGGAGGATGCTACGAGGTGGAGCCCGGCGTCGGGCCAGGGCGGCCAGCGCGACTCTGCAGCCCAGACAGCTCCCGCTGTGGCGGACATCGACCTCTCCCGCTACCATCAGGTGGATGATTTGGCCTCGGTTGGGACTCCTCGGCTCAAATCGGCGCTGCGGGTGAGGGGCATGGCCACGGGCGGCCGCTCGACTGCCCTGGCCGAACGTTTGTGGTGGAAGAGCAAGATGTCCCACTTTGCCGATAGCTCGCGGAGGTATCAGCCCCGCGCGCCCGGAGCCGAACATTGTATGGTCTTGTTCTTTGATCCCGGCCGGGGGCAGCACAGAGTCTGCTGGGCCGTCGGGGCGGCCCCACTGCGTGAGAGGGGGGCTTCATTCCAGCCTCCGGCTCGCATCGCAGGCCCCCAAATAGCGCAGCCTGGACAGGTCTAACGGCGGGTGCGTGGCGGACAGGATACTGCGCAAGCAGAAGGCATCGCGGCCGTCGGGGGCGTACAACGCGGTCCAGCCGACGAACCTGGCGGCGGAGCGCGAGCGCTTCCTTTGCGAGGCCGCCGCGTTCGAGGAGGTGCGTGCCCTTGGACCGCGCCGCTGCACGCCTCGCGCCCGATCGGTCCAGGCTCTGCCGCTCCGCGTCCGCGCGACCGTGCGCTGAAGGACCCGCGGCGCGGGCGCAGGGCGGGCGGGCGGAGCCTCCGCGCGACCCCATCTTCGAGTACGCGGACGAGGCTTTAGGTTGCTCGCCGGGCTGCCCCGCGGCCGCGTGCACGTGTGCGCGCGCCAGGCTCTGGGCGGGCTTCGGCGCACCCAGCTGCGCACTCCTCCCGCACGCCCTCCACGTGATGCACCTCCAGCGGCGCGCGCGCGCCGCGCCCGAGGGCGCGGGCGCGGGCGAGCTCGCGGGCGCGAGCGCGGGCGCGGGCGCGGGCGAGGGCGAGGGCGGTAGCATTG
>ENA-UOXV01006694-UOXV01006694.1-marine-metagenome-genome-assembly--contig:-NODE-6694-length-11943-cov-3.688930_pt1 | contig 11943 bp, 17 predicted proteins | sample MGYA00238165_ERZ766961 | MGnify/ENA primary metagenome ERZ766961 (study PRJEB28924, sample SAMN03173240) | marine metagenome | biome: Marine; feature: Water; material: Subsurface seawater | place: North... | reverse complement strand
TTCACGGTGCACACCGAGTAAAGAGAGAAACGCTTTGTTGCATTCAGTGACGGTGCCGCTGAGATCAAGCACGAGGATGCCAACCGGCGCTTCATCGAATAGCCAATGTAGGCGTTGTTCCGCTTGCACCCATTGATGATCGCTGCGCCAAGCAACATCGCGCAGCATCAGCGAGCGGCTATAGATCATCTCGCCATCGGGGCCGATGCGTTCCGATTGAATGAGACTGACTTTAAAGGTCGAGCCATCGATGCGCCGTAGCGTGACATCGCCATGGGACGGGCTATCCTTATCGGACTCAAAACTGGTGGTGTCGGGAATTTCCGTTTCGACCACGAAATCGCCGAACTTATGGCCGATCAAAGCGCGGCTATCGGTATCACCGGTGAGCCAGCGCGTCGTTGTTCGGTTGGCGTATTGAATGCGCCCGTTCGCATCGGCGGAAAAGAAACCGGCGGGCAACTCATCGAGAAAATCGGCGAAGCGTTCTTCTTCCTGGCGTTGCACGATTGCTAATTCGTGAGTGGCGGTGATGTCACTGGCGCGCCATAACGCGAGACCCAGATGGCCCGGCACCGGCGAGACCGAAACCCGGCGCCATTCGCGGCCGACCGACGGCACGTGTAAGGGGAATGTGGCTTCACCAGGTACGCCCGAGATCGCGGCGGTGCGCAAGCGCTTGAAGGATTCAAATGCGGCATCGCCATCGCTTAACGTTGCGGCAATGGCATCCAAGGAGTTGGCCATCGAAAACAACCGGTGGAACGAGGCGTTGGCATAGACAAAGCTGCCGTCTTGTTTGGTGATGAGCCGCGCATCGGGATTAGCTTCGGCGGCGGCGAGTAAAATTTCAGCGGTCGGGTTCAAGGGGCGGCTGCGAAACACGCTCCAGAACAAACCGGCGAGCGATACCGTAGCCAGCATTGCCAAGGCGATCACCGCGGCGATGTGACCCGGCTGAAGCCAGTACACCAATGCGGCGGCGGCAGTTAAAACGCCGGCGCCGACGCTCCACGGTGCCGGGCTTTTGGTCAGCCACGCGCCGATATCACCACCGCTACCCGTGTTGCCGGTTAGTTTCTCAAGCAGTGATTTTACAAACGGTGTCGGCACTTTTTTTACGCCTTGTTCAACTTTGCGCCTTATTCTATGCCTGATTCGCTTAGTTAACGGTCGCCTTTTCCTCAGGGAGCTTGCCCTTCAAGCGCATGACGTAACCGATGATTTCCGCCACCGCCATATAGTGTTCTTCCGGGATTTCCTCATCCAGGTCAACCGCCGCATAGAGGGCGCGCGCTAAGGGGGCATTTTCGACAATGGGAATACCGTGCTCTTCAGCCATTTCGCGAATCCGAAAGGCCACATCATCGACACCCTTCGCCAACAGTTTCGGGGCCGGCATACTATCCATCTTGTATTCCAAGGCGACCGCGTAGTGCGTCGGGTTGGTGATGATGACATCGGCTTGCGGCACGTTCGCCATCATGCGCGTCCGCGCCCGCTCCATACGGAGTTGCCGGATCTTGGATTTAATCTGCGGATCGCCCTCTTGTTGCTTGTACTCATCCTTAACCTCTTGCTTGGTCATCTTCATCTGTTCGTGGTTGGTGTACTTTTGATACGCGAAATCGATCGCAGCGATGACCGTCATTACGGCGATGGTACCGGACAACAGCATCAGTACAATCAGATGGATGCGCTCCATGGTTAAGGACAACTCGAGCATTGGTAGCAACTCGATATCACTGAGGACCGGCAAGGCCATGGTAAAGGCAACCAGCGCCACCAACGATAGCTTAAGAATGCCTTTGATGAATTCGATAAAGGCCCGCGTGCCGAAAACGCGTTTGGCACCGGACGAGAGCGATATTTTCTTGAGCTCAGGTTTTATTTTTTTCGGCGCCCAAACCATGCCGACTTGCAAAGCGGTCGCAGCAATCGCGGTGAAAACAAAGACAGCGAACACGGGCGCCAGGATCATGGCGAGATCAATCAACTGTTCCGCGAAAAAAAAACGAACGTGCCGCCGATCCATACTGATGAGATGGGGCGATTCAATAAACTTCGATAAGGTCCGGCTTAAGTCGCTCATAAACTGAGGCGCGATACCCAAGATCAGCAAGGCGGCCGACAGCAGAATGAACCAACTTTTAATTTCTTGGGAAAGCGCAACCTGCCCTTGGTCACGGGATTGCTGGATCTTTTTCCCTGTCGGCTCTTCTGTTTTCGAGGCTTGGTCTTCGGCCACAGCGGGTCACTTTCAATATTTAAAACGAGGCAATATTTAAGAACGAGGCAACGTTTAAGAATTAGGCAGAAACAAGCCTGTGTAGGTCGAGGCAAAAAAGTTCATGAAGGTCATCATGATGCTTGTCAGCGTGATCATGAAGACGAGCATCTGCAGGGTAACCTGAACCGGCAAGCCAACGAAGAAAATCGGTAACGTCGGCATCAACCGGTTAAGAATCCCGAGGCCGACATAATAAGTTAGCGCGACAATCAAAAATGGTGCGGTTAATTGCAAACCAACGGCGAAACTATCGTTGACGACTTTCGCCACGGTATCGGCGATGTCCCCATCGAAGACAACTTGCCCAGGAATAAACGTGCCGTAACTGGCGATCACTCCGCGCAGCAAAATGTGATGGGTGTCGGTGACGAAAATCATGACAACGCCCATAATGGTGAGAAAGCCTGCGGTAAGCGCACTCTGCGATTCAGCGATCGGATCGCGCACCATGGCGTTTGCCAATGACGAAAACAACGCAATAAACGAGCCGGCCGCCTGCAAGGTCGAGATCAAAACCAAGCCAATGGTACCGATAAAGGCGCCGATAAAGATTTCACCCAGCATCAACAAAAATAATTCCACCGGGGTCGACGGAATCGCCGGCCATGTGTGCTGCACCAGCGGTAGGGTAACAAGGGTTACCGCCAAGCCAACCACGACGCGGGCGCGGACGCTGATCCAAGAGGCGCTAAAACCGGGCAACAAAACGACAGCGGTGCCGATGCGCGCAAAGGTGAGGAAAAAACCGAAAACATTGAGGACGAGAAAATCACGGAGCATGTGCGATCAACCAAGGATCGCCATGCGGCCATAAAGCTTCTGCGCAAACTCGATGACGGTGGTCATCATGAAGGGCAGAAACAAAACAACGGCGATGAAAATAATAAAAATCTTCGGCACGAACGTGAGGGTAATTTCTTGAATCGTCGTCAGCGCTTGGAACAACGCAATGATAAGACCGACCCCGAGCCCCGCCATCATGATCGGGCCTGCCGTCAAAATAATAACCCAAAGGGCCTCTCGGCCAACTTCGACAACGGCAAGTTCGTTCATATCAGTTCTTCACTTCACCTACTCAATGCCTACTCAAAACTCACTCAACACCTACATTGGCATCCGCAAGATTTCTTTATACGCATCAATAACTTTATCGCGGATCGAGACCACGGTTTGTAAGGTCAGCTCGGCTTCGGCTACGGCGGTGACCACTTTGTTAAGGTCGGTCCGGTCGGTGATGCCTTTGAGCGATTGCTGCTCGCCGCGCAAACCAATTTCCTTGGCTTGCGTGAGTGCGCTTTTGACAAGGTCGGAAAAATCACCCCCGGTCGCGCCAATGCGCTGCTGGCTTCCACCACCGATGTCGCTTGAAACAACACCTGTTTTAATCGCACTTTGATAAGCTTGTGCAGCCTTGGTTGCCGCAATCATTGGATCGGCCATGGCCTACTCCCCACAGTTGGCTGGTTGACGTCAAAATTACTTTAAAATCTCAATTGCCGCTTCGAGCATACTTTTAGATGAACGGATCACCGTGACATTGGCTTCGTAAGAACGATGGGCCTCGCGCATATCCATCATTTCCACCACAGACTTCACGTTCGGCGTCAGAACATAACCATCGGCATCGGCGGCCGGATGACTCGGATCGAATTTTTTGCCAAACGACGACATGTCGGGACGGATCTTATCGACATGAACGGTATTCAGGCCGATCCGCCGGTCAAGTTCGTTTTTGAAAATGATCACCTTGCGGCGATACGGCGTGCCGTCCGGGGTTTGCGCGAGCGAGTTCGCGTTCGCGATGTTTTCCGCAATAACCCGCAGCCGCGCACCTTGAACCTTCATGCCCGCGGCCGAGATGGCCATGGTTTTTAGTAAATCCGCCATTGGGATCCCCCTACGTTAAGACTTATCGGCGGCCGAGCGCCATGCGAAACATGCCAAGATGTTTCTTATAAAGTTCGGCCGTGATTTTATGCTTGGTGCTGGTTTCGCCGACTTTGTGCATCTGTTCTTCGATGACAACAGCATTACCGCCAGGCATAGTCTCGTAGGGCTTGCGATCTTTCTCTGCAGCAAAATCTTTGATGCGCTTACGCCGACCACCAAGGTGGTCAGAGTTTTTCACATCCATATTCAACTGCATGCTTTCTCGGCGGATCAGTTCCTTAAACTTAAACTTCTTAAGGTCCTGTGCCCGGTACCCCGGCGTATCCGCATTCGCAATATTATGCGAGAGGATTTCTTGGCGCTGATTGAGCCAGTCCATCTTCTTCTTCGAAAGCGCAAAGAGAGTGATTTTTGATAAGTCCATAACGTCCACACCTGCCTTCCACAAAAGGCGTTCCACTACCCACGGCAAGGATTATGCGGGGCCATTCTTAACAATCGATGAATCAGATCTCAAACTAGAAAAATTTATTAACCAATTGATATATAAAGATAGTTTTTGAGTCTATTGAATTCCAGATAGTCCGCAGCCGGCAATCCTGTTAAGATATGTTCTTTAAACATCCCGTGGCATCCTTATGAGCAACGTCTCAGCAAAACTCAGCCGCCCGATACTTGCGGTGGTGCTTACGTGCATTACGGCACTTGTCTTTATGCTCCCAGGCCCCGTGTTTGCAAAAAAGCCTAGCCGGGTTTGCGCCCTCGGCCTTGTTCAAAAAACACCGTATATTCAACTCGCGGCACTCAAAGCACCCGTCATACCGAAGCGTCATGCCCGCATTACCTTTGTCGGCCATTCGACAATGATGGTTGAAAGCCCGCAAGGGGTATCCGTTGCCACCGATTACAACGGTTTCAATCAGCTCACGACGTGGCCCGACATCGTCACCATGAACAATTCACACATTACCCATTACACCGAGGTGATTGACCCACGGGTTAAATTCGTGCTGCGCGGCTGGGACCCCAAAGGCGGTGTTGCAAAGCATGATATCCAAGTCAAAGACATGCGCGTTTATAACGTGCCGACCAATTTTGAAGTTGTGGAAGGTCGCAAGGCCAATCAAAACTCAATCTTCATCATCGAGGCGGCGCAATTGTGCTTTGCCCACGTCGGCCACCTGCATCATGTGCTGACGGACAACCAAACGTTAAAAGTCGGACGCATTGATGTATTGTTTTTGCCAATCGATGGGGCCTATACCATGAGCTACCAAGAAGCGGCCAAAGTGATCGCTAAAGTTCGGCCGAAGCTCGTGATCCCCATGCATTTTTTTGGCTTCGAAGAAGGCAATACTTTTATTCAACACCTCAAGGGCGCCTATCCGGTTCAGCATTTGAAAAAAACGTCGATGCTGATGAACCGAAAAGACTTGCCCAAGTCGACCGAGATTTGGTTTTTACGCGAAGTGATCGTCGGCGGTCTCGGCCTGGATGATTAAAGGCTGTAACTAAAGACTATTTTTCGTAGGCGTATTTTTTTTCTAATTCGATGACGCCCGACAAACCGAGAATGTCGTTGTAATCACCATAGGGCGCGAGGTCGTCCATCGCCTCACCAAGATGACCATTGTCCTTAATCGACTGGTACAGCCGGCGCACCGCCGGAATAATCGCCATAACGACAGCGGTTGGAAAGATCGCCATCTTCACGCCGGCTTCTTCCAAATCGGCAAGCGGTACAACCGGTGTTTTACCGCTGCTATCGAGCACCGCTATTTGCGGCAATCCTAATTGTTTGGCTTCTTTGATTTGCTCGAGCGTGATCGGTGGCGGCAACATCAACATATCGGCACCGGCTTCTTTAAAGGTGGCCAAGCGATCATACGCTGCTGCATAGCCTTCAACTGGCACTGCATCGGTCCGGGCAATCACGAGAAAGTCCTCATCAACACGCGCATCGACGGCGGCTTTGATTTTACTCGCCATCTCCTCTTTTGAGACCAAGATCTTGCCATCAAAGTGACCGCATTTTTTCGGCGAGGCTTGATCTTCGAAATGAACACCCGCAACCCCTACTCGCTCATAAAGCTTAATGGCCCGGCGCACATTGAGGGCATTGCCATAACCATTATCGCCATCGACAACGACCGGTAATTCGGCAGATTCAACAATACGCGCCGCATGATCGGCCATCTCCGACACTGTTAATAAACCCACATCGGGGGTACCGAGCCGAACGGCGGTCGTTGCGTTGCCGCCCATATAGACCATGTCGAAGCCGGCTTCTTTGGCCAATCGCGCGGTAAACGGGTCAATAACGCCCGGGCCCAGGACAATTCCTGGTTTTTTTAACAAGGATCTCATGACGGCCGCGGGGCTTAGGGACATAACGCACTCCTTATGTGGACACGGGTATACAGGTGGTATACGGGCACTTGTTTGATAACACGCCTAACAAACGAGGGTGCAAAAAATGCTTTAATCGCAATAACATCTACCTAACTCACTGATTAAAACCAAATAATTAATGCGCCAATTTCTCGATTGGATTATAATATCTGCACTTGGCCCGCCTCTCTGCGGTGTACTGAAGCGGTGATAAAACCGCTGTACGACTTTATTCGTGTCATTCGAAGCCAAGACCTAAGCATGCCCTCTAAAAGACTGGGCCTGTACGACCGTTATCAAGGAGGAAGATACTATGCCAACTGGGACCGTAAAATGGTTTAACACGACAAAAGGGTTTGGTTTTATCGAACCTGAAGATGGTGGAAGTGATGCCTTTGTGCACATCTCTGCTGTTGAACAAGCAGGACTAACAAAGCTAGCAGAAGGCCAAAAAGTCCAATTTGAGCTCTCACCAGGGCGTGATGGACGGTCTTGTGCTGAAAAATTGGTTATTGTTGAATAGATAAAGATCAGTTCAGGACTCTGTCCTGCACTTCCAACAGATAGCCTACTCTTCGCTGTACGAAATTAATGTTCGTGCAATAGGAACACTCGTTTCCAATACAAAGGGGGCGTGTGTTCATTAAATCAAACGGAACTTCGGTTCTTAAAACATGAAATTACTACTCCTGGGAAGGATCAATTATGACAAAAGCGGGCAAACACAAAGCCGGAAAACATAAGAAACCGACACCCATTCAGAAGAACGATAAGAAAGTTCGCAATTGCTTAATGTGCCAAGATTCATTCATGAGTGAATGGTCTGGCGAGCGTGTTTGCCGCAAATGCAAATCAAAAAGCGAATGGCGCAGCAGCTCTGCCATGGCTATTTGATGCGGCTATCTGATATGGCCACCTAACGCTCATCTCCCCTCATCGCGAACAGCACCACCTGCATCGCCGAGGATATGCTCATTATTCTCACGGTGTTTCTAACAATCGATCAATTCTGATCAATTCTGAGGAGTCCTCCTATGAGCCAAGCTAAAGCTGGCGATACGGTCCGTTTTCATTTCACTGGCACATTAACTGACGGTACAACATTTGCCTCAACGGTCGGTGAAGACCCGATGTCGATTACGCTTGGTCAGGACGAGATTTTACCGGACGTCGATGCCGCCCTCTGCACGATGTCTCCCGGCGATACCCAAACAGTTAATATTGCCGCAGCGGATGCCTATGGGCCCCATGAGCCTGAGTTGATTCATCCGGTCGACCGCAATAAATTCCCGCCCGAGATTGATTTGCAGCCTGGTCTCGCTTTAGAAGCTGCCACACCGGAAGGCGAGCCTTTGATGATCATCATTGTCGAAGTCGCCGAGGACACGGTCACCGTCGACGAAAACCACCCGCTGGCCGGCCAAGATCTTAAGTTCGATATCGAACTGCTCGACATCGCCTGATCGCGCTACTTGATCGTGGTTTTGGGCGGCAACCGGCCTTTTTTTAACCGGTTTTCGCCCTGCCCCACCACGCCGAATTATGATTTTGTTAAGCTTGTTCCCCCACAGTGAGCGCTGTGGTGAGTGAGACGAGTGTGGTTAAGTGTTGTGGGGCCCCTTCGGGGCAAAACATGTGGCAAATCATGAAGATCAGTCAAAGAAGCCCGGTCTAACCGCGCGCGACGACGCGGTAACTGATGGCACAACAGATGAAACGGCGCCGGCCAAAAGACCGGTTGCGGTTGCGCTTCAGTATGAGCCCGATCACGATAACGCGCCGCGTGTTGTCGCCGGCGGACGCGGCACGATTGCCGAACAGATTTTACAAATCGCTTTTGCCCAGGGCATTAAAGTTCGCGCCGACCCTGATTTAGCCGAACTCTTAACCGTCATCGATATCGATAGCGAGATCCCGACCGAGGCGTTCGCCGCCGTCGCAGAGATCTTGATTTATGTTTACCGCGCCAATGGCATTTCCCTTCCGTTTGAGAATGAGTCACCCGCGGTACAGGACGCTGCACCATGACGAAAGAAGCGGAAACCAACGCCACCAACGCCACAAATGCCAAAGATATGCAGCACGATATTAAAAACGTATCAGACATGATCGCTGATGCACGCCGCCAACTCACGAAGGGCGAAACCATCAAATTGGCCACCCTCGAAAGTGAAGTCGATGCGTTATGTCAGGCCATTCATCGCAATCCACCACAAAGCGCCCGCGACATCCGTCAAAGCCTGGCAGCCATTGTCAACGATTTGGATGCCCTGGAGCACGAGCTGAATGAACAGCACCGCCAGCTTGAAGAAGGCTTAGCTGAACGCACACGCAAACTTGCCATTGAAGCCTATAGCGATCCCAGTGACCCCATTGAGACCAATGAGGGCCGTGAGGGCCGTGAAGACCGTGATGACAATGGCAAGACCTCTTAATGCAATCAAACAGAGCTGATACATAAAATGGATTTAGATTTTAGCGGCTACCTCTACGTTTTATTTGCACTTGTTTTTGTGCTCGCCCTCATCGCGTTAATTGCCACATTGGCGCGACGTTACGGTCTCGGTTTTGCCGGCGGGGCAAAATCCGGTGGCGGTCGGCGCCTCATTATCTCTGAAGTCTTAACCTTAAGCCCGAAACACCGCCTCGTTCTCATCAAGCGAGATAACACAGAGCATCTACTTTTGCTCGGCGCCAGCAATGACATTGTCGTCGAAAACAATGTCACCAAAACCCAATTCTCAGAAGCTCTTCAAGAAGCAACGGTGGTAAAACAACATGACTGAGCAGCAAAATATGCGCCACCGAATACGGTTTGGAATGCTGATATCAGCGGCCATCTCGGCCATCGCGGTTCTGTTGATTCTGCTTCCAGATCCCGCGGCCGCGCAGGCCGTCACCCTAGACCTCGGCGACAAGTCCGGCTCCTCAACGGCGCGGATCATTCAATTGATGCTGGTTGTCACCGTGCTTTCCATTGCACCATCGATGTTGATTATGGTGACATCATTTACCCGGATTGTCATCGTTCTCTCCTTTCTGCGCCAATCCATGGGCACCCAGCAAACACCGCCAAACCAAGTCCTCATTAGTCTCGCTCTCTTTTTAACTATTTTCATCATGATGCCGACCTTTCAAAAGGCCTATGACACGGGGCTAAAACCGCTCATTGAAGGTCAAATCGAAGAAACCGAAGCCATTGAGCGCACCGTCGAGCCGTTCAGAACCTTCATGATGCGTCACGTTCGCGAACGGGATCTTTTGTTGTTCACCAGCATCGCTCGGGTGCCTGATGCAGAAGCCCGTAAAAAAATGCCGCTTCGCGTTCTTGTCCCGGCCTTTATGATCAGCGAATTGAGGCGCGCCTTCGAAATCGGATTCCTTGTCTTCGTACCCTTTCTCATCATCGATATGGTGGTGGCCTCTGTGCTGATGGCCATGGGTATGATGATGCTACCGCCGATCATCATTGCCTTGCCGTTTAAAATCATCTTCTTCGTCTTAGTCGACGGTTGGTACATGATTGCCGGCAGCCTGGTGCGAAGTTTCGGCGGCTAGCGAGCCTTCTATCCAATACGATCCTTTCCTGGATAAGATCTTTTCCGGCATTCGACACGAATGGCATTTTTCAGCATAATCATGCCAAGAGAATTCCAGGAGGATTACAGCATGCCGGGACTGCGGATCATATTCATGATGCTTGTCATTTCGATAAGCACGCCAGCGCTTAATGATGCCCAGGCGAAAACTCAGGCTAAAACTCAGGCAAAAACTCAGGCAAAAACTCAGGCAAAAATTACGGCTGAAACAGATGCCACCGTTCAATCCGCCTGGCAGAGCTACCTCGCCGGCAAACATAAACGGGCGGCAAAACAATTCAAGCAGCTGGCCAACGAAAAAAATGCCCGTGCCCAAAATTATCTCGGCAGTCTTTACGCCAGTGGCCATGGCGTTAAAACCAATCACAAACGTGCCGCACGTTGGTATGAGCGCGCCGCCAAACAGGGTTTTGCTGCCGCCCAATTTAATATCGGATTTCTTTTGCTTCATGGTGCCGGAGAGGGCGCCCTCACTGTTCGCGCTAATCCAAAAGCGGCAGCTCGATGGTTAAAAAAGGCCGCCCAGAAAAACGAGCCCGATGCCCAATTTTTACTGTGCCAGCTTTATCATCAGGGCCGCGGTGTTACGCGTAATGTTAACAAGGCCCGCACCCTTTGCCGTGAAGCCGCATTAAAAGGTCTGGCCGGCGCTCAATTCGAGCTTGGCATCCTCCTGCTTCGCCACTTGGACACTCGAAAGTTTCCCGAAGCCTATCGGTGGTTCCTGCAAGCCGCCAAGAAAGGCTTTCCCGGCGCGCACCATAATGCCCGGTTGCTTGCCGACAGAATGAAACCGGAAGATATTAAGCAGGCACAAGCGACTGTGGAAAACTGACAGCCTCAAAAACCATAAAATTAAGAAGATTGTTTTGTGATAAACGCGGGTAACGCGAATGCAGCGGTATGAATAGCCGGTGTGTAGTATTGCGCTTTCAAACCCAAGTCTTCAAACCGTGATTGCAGCGTTTCAGCGGCAACAGACCGCAAATCTTGATTATCCGTCGCCCATCCCAAGGCCATAAATCCGCCAACATACGAGGGCACAACCGTGAGATAGCACCCAGCGTCTTTAAAGAGTGGGCTGAGTTTTTGTTGAGACGACTTTAATTCCTCAGATTGAAAAAACGGTACACCGTTCTGCGTAATCAAAACGCCACCCGGCGTTAAACATTTTTTGCACGATGCATAGAATGCTTCGGTGAACAACACCTCGCCCGGCCCAATAGGATCAGTTGAATCAACAATAATAGCGTCAAACCTCTGATCCGTTTCCGCAACAAATTGAATGCCGTCGGCAATAATGAGATTGGCACGCGGATGATCGAATGCACCGCCGCTTAATGACGGCATGTATTCTTTACAGAGATCGATGACGCGGGGATCGATTTCAACCATCGTAACGGTTTCCACCGGATGCCTTAAGGCTTCGCGCAACGCACCGCCATCACCGCCACCAATAATCAAAATATTCTGAGGATGATCCAATGCAAACAACGGCACATGGACTAACATCTCATGATAGGCGCTTTCGTCGGCTTCGGTTGTTTGCACAATACCATCGAGGGCCAAAACACGACCAAAATGCTGATTTTCGAAAATGATAAGATGCTGGTGCTCGGTTTTCTCTTCGAAAAGCACCTGCTGAATTTGATACCGCTGAAAGTAACCGTGCCCTAAACGACCGCCTTGGCCGTTATAGAGAGTCTCTTCAAAGAATTTCACGGAAGCAGGCCGCGTTTTTGATCGCTAACCTGCATGGATGTCGGCGAAAAG
>ENA-UOXV01006690-UOXV01006690.1-marine-metagenome-genome-assembly--contig:-NODE-6690-length-11949-cov-5.095594_pt1 | contig 11949 bp, 10 predicted proteins | sample MGYA00238165_ERZ766961 | MGnify/ENA primary metagenome ERZ766961 (study PRJEB28924, sample SAMN03173240) | marine metagenome | biome: Marine; feature: Water; material: Subsurface seawater | place: North... | reverse complement strand
CCTAAGAAATAAGGGGCTATCGACAACAGATGTTGAGAAAATAGCACCACATGCAACATTTGCGGGCAATAGGCCCTCTACAACGATGATGTATGAGAAGCTTGATCCCAAAACCTTAGGAATGTTGATAGCTATTTATGAACACAAGACATTTGTCCAAGGTGTTATCTGGAATATTAATAGCTTTGATCAATGGGGCGTAGAACTCGGCAAAGAACTTGCCAATCAGCTACTTCCCACGTTAAAGGCCAGAAAAACTCCCGATCACCTAAACCCATCAACATCCGGATTGATAGACAGGGCAAAGGTTATTCGAAAAACTTGTTCCTAAACTTCTAGGCTTTTAACGAGTCAGAAGCGCCTCAAAATCACCACCAAAAATTACATATGCGTTTATCACTAATACGATTTTAGCTTAAATAAGATACAACAATCCGTTTAATAATGCATATTGATAGGGTTTTATCTTTTGCAATTTTGGAGTATCTGGATATGGAGATTGTAGGCCTTGGATTTCACTTTGAAGAGTTACCAGTAGGTCGTAAGTTCCAAACCATTGGGCGTACTATTACCGATGCAGATATCACAAACTTTATCAATGCAACGGGTATGGTTGAAACTATGTTTACAGATCTAGAATATCTCAAAACCGAAAGCGATATAAAAGGTCGGGTCTCTCCAGGTGCTCTTGTCTACGGCTTTGCCGAGGGTTTGCTGGTGCAATCCACTATGCAGCATACAGGATTTGCCTTTCTCAACATGGAATTAAATGTCCATGCGCCAACATTTGCGGGTGACACTATACACGTGGAATGTGAAGTTATTGAAGCCCGGCTTACCCGCCGGTCCGGCAGAGGCCTAGTTAGAACCCAAAATGAAATTATCAATCAGAAAGGCCATAAAGTAATCACTTACACACCCTTGAGAATGCTAAAGTGTAAAGATCCCACGCTACAGAGAAAAGAAGATTAATATTATTCTATGACAAAGTCCTCCAAAAACCTTGGGCCACTGACCGGTGTTCGGGTGTTAGATTTTACCATTAACGTCCTTGGCCCTGTTGCCACACAAATTCTTGGTGACATGGGAGCCGAGGTTATAAAAGTTGAAACGCCGGCTGGGGATCCTATGCGCCTAATTGGAACTAGTAAAACAGGCGCCCTCGGCCCATTCTTTCAAACGACAAACCGCAATAAAAAAAGCATCGTTTTAAATTTAAAACGACCTGAATGTAAAAAAGCTTTAATAGCGCTTTTGAAAACTAGTGATGTTTTTGTCCACAATATGCGGCAGGCAGCAACAGAACGGTTAGGCATCGACTATCAGAAACTAAAATTAATAAATTCCTCAATTATCTATGCATCTGCCACCGGTTACCGACGGGGCGGCGCCAAAGATGGGCGCCCTGCTTATGACGATGTCATCCAGGGAGAAAGTGGTCTTGTGGATTTAGTCGATAGAACAAATGGAGAGGCACGTTTCGTTCCAATGCCGATATCTGATAAATTTTGTGGACATACCTTAGCCTCCGCTATTGGCATGGCATTATTTCATCGCGAAAGGACGGGGCAAGGTCAGGAAATACACGTGCCCATGTTAGAAACAATGCTTTCATTTAATTTAACGACGCATCTTTGGTACGGAACTCAGGGGAAAAAAGATAATTTGGGGTACCCTCGAGCATTATCACCGTATCGTATTCCATATAAAACAAAAGATGGAATGGTATGTGTCCTCGCCCACACGGATGACCAATGGCATCGCCTCTTGAAAGCGATCGGGAGGGAAGATTTAGTCCAGGACTGCCGCTTTACGCATCTTTCACAAAGAGCAGAAAATATAGCAACGCTTCAATCCTACTTAGCGGAGGGCCTAGCCCAGTTTAGTACTGCCGAAGCATTTAAATTACTGGACGACGCTGATTTACCAAATGGCCCGGTGGTATCCCTAGAGGACATGATGGATGATCCATATCTTGAGGATACAAACTTCTTCCCTGTGATAAACGATCCTAATGAAGGCACACTACATACCACAGCAATACCAGTCGAATTTTCGGAAACTCCTGGGACCCTTAGAAATGCGGCACCACCTTTAGGCGCAGATACGGAAACACTACTTTCCGAAGTTGGCCTCTCTCGCCAAGAAATAGATCAAATACAAACAAATAGTGGTACAGGATAAATTTTCATCCCATGCAAAGGCTCACTGATTATACAAGTTATAAAGATGCTCATAAATTCTTTACAAAAGATGCACTATGGGATCTCTTCCATGGCAATAGAGACAACTTGAACATCGCTTATGAATGTATAGACCGACATCAAAGTACCCGTGCCGCTATAAATATCGCTAATAGTAATGGAAACGATCAAACAATCACTTTTGGTGATTTATCCACTTGGTCAAATCGTGTAGCGAATTGGCTGCTGACTAAAGGTTTCCAGCCTGGGAACAGAGTAGCCATTATGCTGGAACCATCATTGGAATTCTATGCGACACTTTTTGGGGTAATGAAGGCTGGTTTCGTCGCTGTTCCGTTGTTTACAGCTTTTGGTTCGGATGGACTTAGTTCTAGGTTAGAAGATTGCAAACCTGTTTTACTAATTTTAGACCCAGAAAAACCTGAACTGTCTTCATCCAATAACGTAGAAACTGTTATAGCTGACCCTAATTTTTTAAAGAGCCTATTAAAATTCGAAACGACTTTTACAACCTCCACAACATCAGCCGATATGGCCATGTATCAATACACCTCAGGGACTTCTCGGGCACTTCCTGAAGCCGTAAAACATCATCATCGTGCAATTGTTACTGTCATGATTGCCGCCCTTTACGCTACTGGAGTTCGACCAGGTGACAAATATATGTGCCCGTCCTCTCCCGCGTGGGGTCACGGTCTCTGGCATGGTACACTTGCTCCGTTGGCACTCGGGATTGAGATTTCAACTTATGCAGGAAAGTTTGATCCCGAGAAACTTCTGGCAGCAATCGAGAAATTTGAAATCACCAACCTTTCAGCAGCAGCGACACATTATAGAATGATGCGAAATATCAACAATCCAAAGAAGTATTCTTTAAAGCTGAAAAAACTCTCTTTCACTGGGGAACCTTTAGATACCGAAACGGCCCATTGGGCCAAGCAAACTTTTGGTCATGATATTTGCAGCATATACGGCTCAACAGAGGTAGGGGTAATAATAGCAAACTACCCCGGGTCAGATGATTTACCGGTAAAGATTGGAGCCCTTGGCAAACCATTACCCGGCTGCAATGTTTCCATCCTAGACCAGCATGGTAAAACTTGCCAAGTAGGTGAAATTGGTGAAATTATGCTGTCGAGGGGTGATAGTTTTTTCCCTGTTAAAGATCTTGGAAGCATCGATGAAGACGGTTATTATTTTCATCATGGGCGAGCAGATGACGTCATTATATCTGCTGGCTGGACGATGAGTGCAGTCGAGATTGAGGACATTTTATTAAAACATCCAGATATTACGGAAGCCGCAGTAATTGGAGTACCAGATGTACAACGAGGAAAAATCGTTAAAGCATTTATTGTTTCTAAACGCCCGGAAAGTATTGCGTTCAACAAAGAAGTGCAAAGTTTCGTTCGGGACCGTCTAAGCAGACACGAGTATCCTCGACTCATAAAAAGCGTGAATGAACTCCCCAAAACGCCCGCTGGGAAAGTGAATAGAAGGGCTTTACGTGAACAAGAAAATTAGCACAAAGGAGTTATTGTGAGCATAAAAGAAGGCGATTTTCCTCGCATCACCGAAGAAGAGTTAAATAATTTGAGATCCCGGATCGGTGTAAAAATATCACGTGATCCTGAGCCATGGTGTTACGAAGCAACGAGAGATAATATTAGACATTATGCCCACGGGATTGGTGATGACAATCCTCTTTGGTGCGAACCTGATTATGCAACACAGACAAAATATAACTCTATTATTGCCTTACCGTCCTTTCTTTTCGCAACTAGCCGTATTGCTTCAGGATATGTAGGAGGATTACCTGGTATTCACGCTATGTGGGCTGGTGCAAACTGGAAATGGCATTCACCTGTATTTAGGAATGACGAGATCTCTACTGAGTCTCATCTAAAGGACCTAATAGAACATCAAACACAATTTGCAGGTAGGGCAATACAACAGATTTATCATGTCGATTTTTTTAACCAATCCGGTGTATGCGTGGCAGAATGTGATAGCTGGTGTTTTCGAACGGAACGCGATACTGCACGAGAACAAGGAACCAAGTATAATAAGGTCCGAGAGGCAAGCGAAAAACGCTACTCCCAACAAGAGCTTGACGACATTTTTCAAAACTATGCAGATGAAGAAATTCGCGGTTCAAAAGCTCGTTATTATGAGGATATAAAAATCGGCGAAACGCTACCTCGCATGGTCAAAGGACCGATGACTGTCACAGGGTTCATAGCATATGCACAAGGATGGGGTGGGTTATACATACGAGCAAACAAACTAGCGTGGAAGCAGGTAACGAAACATTCTGGATTAGGAATCCCAAACCGATTTAATATTCCCGATTGTCCTGAAAGAGTTCATTGGGAGAATGAGTTTGCAACAAAAGTGGGGGCACCGGGTGCTTATGACTATGGACCAGAACGCTGCTCCTGGATGACGCATCACATAACAAACTGGATCGGTGACGAGGGCTTCCTGATATCATCTAACACCAAAATAAGACGACATAACCCTGAGGGTGACACATTATTTATAGAAGGAAAAATAACAGATAAATTCGAGAAAGATGGCAACGGAATAGTAGAAGTCACTCATGAAGCTAGAAACCAAGATGGTGAACTTTCTATTCTTGGTACAGCAACCGCTAGGCTACCAAGAAGATAATCTTGAATTTAAATGAAAAAATTTTATGTCTGTTTGTTAAAGACAAACACGTAGATTATGCTGGTAACTTATACTTAAACTCAATAATGGGATGGGCTGATGCCGCTCGATGAAACAAAGTACAAACAGCTTAAATTAGATCGTCCAGCAAAACACGTTCTTCGAATAACATTTAATCGACCAGAGACATTCAATTCTTTAGACGAAGTAGGGCATAAAGAATTAGCTTACATTTGGCGTGATATAGACGACGACCCCTCTATTAACGCAGTTATATTGACTGGAGCAGGTAAAGCATTTTCGTCTGGCGGCGACTTCTCTATGATTGAAAAAGTCATTGATGATTTTGACTATAGAGCAAATACATGGAAAGAGGCGCGTGATCTCGTTTACAACGTGATTAATTGCTCCAAACCCATTATTTCTGCAATCAATGGACCCGCTGTGGGAGCAGGATTAGTAGCTGGATTGTTGGCAGATATATCTATCGCTGGAAAAAAAGCAAAGATCGTAGATGGGCACACAAGATTAGGAGTAGTAGCCGGAGACTCTGCTGTTATAAATTGGCCATTATTATGTGGAATGGCAAAAGCTAAATATCTGCTCCTTACATGTGAGGCTATTGATGGAGAAGAGGCAGAGAAAATTGGTCTTGTTTCATTGTGTGTTGACGATAAGGACCTGCAAGCAAAGGCGTTGGAGATCGCGATAAAGCTCTCAACGGGTGCACAGAGTGCCATTCGGTGGACCAAATACGCATTAAATAACTGGTATAGAATGGCAGGACCAACGTTTGACACGTCTACTGCACTGGAAATGTTGGGTTTCACAGGCCCTGAAGCGCGAGAAGGATTAGCTGCGCACTTAGAAAAACGAAAGCCTAATTTTCCATCTAAAAGCCCATTGTAAGGAGCGTATTCAATGATAACGGATCTTCAATCCGAGATACCAAACGACCCTGTAACACCCATACCAGCAGCAACCGTTATATCTCTAAGAGATACACCGACAGGTATGGAAGTACTAATGGTTCAAAGAACAAAAAAAGCTGACTTTGCGGGAGGCGCTCTACTTTTTCCAGGGGGAAAAGTGGATGATAGTGACTATGAGGTTTTAAAACTAGACCGCTGCAGTTTACCGAATGATGTCCCAGATAACCAAAAAGCCATCAGAGTAGCTGGTGTCCGAGAGATGTTTGAGGAGGCCGGATTACTATTCGTTAGAGATAATGGTAATACACAAGTTATCAGCAAAGAGAGAGCAGAAGCCCTAAACAACATCTACAGACAAGATTTACTATCACAGAAGATTACCTTCCATGAGATGATTGAAACCGAAAACCTGGTAGTGGCCAGTGATCTTTTAATACCTTTTGCCCACTGGATAACACCGACAACTGGGCGAAAAAGATTTGATACACATTTCTTGGTTGCACAAAGCCCGAATGGTCACATTGCCTCTCATGATGGTTCTGAAACCCTAGATACAGTTTGGATAGATCCTTTGACCGCAATAACAGAGGCCGAGGAAGGAAAAAGGCGTGTGGTATTCCCTACTAGAATGAACCTGAAAAAAGTAAGTGAATCAACCACAGCAGAATCAGCGATTAAACTCGCAAAAATAACACCTGTAGTAACTGTCCTTCCAGAAGTTCATGATGTTAATGGCGGTCGCCATTTGAAAATTCCAATAGAAGCCGGTTACGGTATATCAGAGATAACCGTTGATTATGCTGCATCAGATCAGCCACCTCCGACTAACCCTAATACCTGATAGAAAGAAAGAGAGATAGATCATGGACTTTAATCTTAGTGAAAATGAACAAACTATTCGTGATACAGCTATGAAACTAGCTAGTGAATTTGATGACGAATACTGGCTTGAGAAAGATAGTGAAAAGACAGGCGGTTTCCCCGAAGACTTTTATCGTAAGTTTGCCGAAGATGGCTGGCTTGGTATTGCCATGCCAGAAAAATATGGCGGCGCTGGGTTAGGAATTACAGAGGCATCTTTAATGATGCAAGCTGTAGCAGAGTCAGGAGCAGGAATGAGCGGTGCTTCAGCGCTTCATATGAACATTTTTGGATTAAAACCAGTTGAAATATTCGGCAATGAAGAACAGAGGCAACGATTCCTTCCACCTTTGATCAAAGGCAAAGAAAAAGCCTGTTTCGCCGTAACAGAGCCAAATGTTGGGCTAGATACAACCAAACTAAAAACGAAAGCGACCCCAGATGGCAATGGGTATGTTGTCAACGGTTCCAAGGTATGGATCTCGACAGCCCAGGTGGCCGACAAGGTATTACTGTTAACGCGGACGACAGATATAGAAGATGTTAGAAAACCAACAGAAGGACTAACACTCTTTTATACAGATCTTGACCGTGACAGAATTGAAGTACGTGAGATAAATAAAATGGGTCGCAAAGCTGTTGATAGTAATATGTTATTTATCGATGGGCTAAAGGTACCAATAGAAGATCGAATTGGTGAAGAAGGGATGGGCTTTAGGTATATTTTAGAGGGAATGAATCCCGAACGTATTCTTATTGCTGCTGAAGCTATAGGAATAGGTCGTGCAGCCCTTGCCCGAGCAACACAATATGCAAAAGACAGAATAGTATTTGGCAGGCAAATTGGCCAAAACCAAGCCATTCAACACCCATTAGCTAAATGTTGGGCTGAATTAGAAGCAGCTAATCTAATGACGATGAAAGCTGCAGCGCTTTTTGATAAAGGGGAACCCTGCGGAGCTGAGGCTAACGCAGCAAAATATTTAGCTGCCGAAGCAGGGTTTGAAGCTTGCCAAACTGCAGTTATGACCCACGGAGGATTTGGTTATGCCAAAGAGTATCAAGTCGAGCGCTATATGCGTGAAGTCATGGTGACACGTATTGCACCCATAAGCCCTCAATTAGTTTTGAGTTTTCTGGCAGAAAAAGTCCTAGGACTTCCAAAGTCTTACTAGGTTCTTTAGAACAAGGGGAAGATAGTACTTCCCCTTTTCTATATACTATATTTCTATGCATCATACCCAGGGTTAATTCGATCCAGTTTTCGTAATAATGCTGTCCAGGCTAGTTTATCGAGATCGCCTTCAGATTCTGTATCCTCGGATAATCTGAATTGCTGTGCTGTATGCTTGCAAACAGCCTCACTGGGTAAAACTAGATCCCCTCCCGCCTGAGCTGCAATCTGTAATTGGCAAGACTTTTCTAAGGAATGCATTTTAGTAAAGGCTTGCGCGACACTTTTCCCACAAGTTAACAATCCATGATTACGGAGGATCATGGCCATTTTATCACCAAGATCTCCCACTAACCTCTCTCTTTCCCCTAAATCAAAAGCAATACCCTCATATTCATGATAAGCTAAATTTTCATAGAACTCCAACGAGGTTTGCGCCAGCGGCAGTAAACCTACTTTTTGAGCCGCAACTGCCATGCCAGCAACGGTATGGGTATGCATGACACAAACTAAATCATGTCGCGCTTGGTGAACAGCACTATGAATAGTAAAACCTGCAGCGTTTACTTGATAGTCAGTTTCCATAACGACTTCACCGTCCGTATCAAGTTTAACGAGGCTAGACGCTGTGATTTCTTCGAACATTAACCCATATGGGTTTAGGAGAAAATGATTATCCGTACCAGGTACTCGGGCAGAGATGTGCGTAAAGATCAAATCAGTCCAACCATAATGCGCGACTAGTCGATAACATGCTGCTAAATCTACTCTTACCCTCCATTCTTCTTCACTAACAAGCGACCTTACTGATGGTTCAGTATATGATTCTAAGATGGCCATACTCTTTCTCCTTAAAAAATACGAATCGCAAAGATAAATAGCTTAAATATTATCTTGCTAATTCAACCAACAACACCAAAAAATATGTAAAAGTTCAAATCCTACACCTATCCTTGTTGATCTCAAATATAAAACATCCTATCGACCCTTCTGATTGACAAACCATTAAGTTTATTGGATCTTTAACTAATCGCGTTGACTAATTTGGCTTCTTTTTGGAACTGTAATTCGAACCATGAGATTTTTCTATAGCTCAATAATCCTAATAGTTGGAATACTGGCATTATCGGGTTGCTCGCGCGATGACTTTAATTTCTCAAAAATCGCGTCCACTACACTTTCAAACCTTGGTGAAAAAGTTGGTAGTTTGAGCCTTGATGGCATTGGAGAAAAAATCGGCATTAAGAATGAAGCTTTAGTAAGATTACCTCCGGCCCCACTTCCAATTTATGCTGTAGGTGATACCTTTGTATATTCATCAAGCGGGCGTCTTGTGCAAGAACAAGTGGTGAGTGCCAGTGACGAACGCGTTACCTGGACTAACGACCAAGGTATGATCTGGACTACTACTAACGACCTAATAACACCCCCAATGTCTTGGTCTTCACACCCAGAACTTGGGCGAGGACGGCAAACTATAATCGGAAACCCCGCCTCTATTTTTCCTCTTAAAAAAGGTAATAAAGTAGCTTTCGGCGTCAGGGGTAATAGTGAAAATTTACCAACTGGATGGCGACACGAACAAAGTTGTGAAGTACTAGGCCAAAAAGACATCAACGTTACTGCTGGCGATTTCACAACTTTTCACATTTCATGCAAACGCAAAGATTACAAAGAAGACCTCTATTACTCACCGTTAGCACAGAATTACGTGTTAAGGGTTCGCGAGTTCAAAAACACCAAATCAAAAAAACAGCTGGTTTCGGTTGCGCTAGGAAATAACAGGACGAAGAACATAGCAGCAAAGCTCAATCGTCCAACGAAAGAGCGAATGAACGCACGCAAAAAGATAAAGATCCCTGGGATGTTAATTAAAAAAACAAATATTCCTAGTTCAGGAAATCCCGAAGTAGATGCCTTAATAGTAAAACTTGAATCTATGATTAAGCGGTTCGAAGCAACATCAACTAGTAAAGATAAACCAGAAAAGAAAGATAAAGTTAGCTCGAGTAACACCGGAAAATATGGAGTGCATTTGGCGTCCTATAGATCTGAAAAAGGAGCCAAGAGAGGTTGGAAAATCCTTAAAAAGAAATTTTCTAGAGAACTTAAAGAATTGGACTTTGGAACAACAGAATTCGATGCTGGTAAAGGGAAAGGTACTTTCGTCCGGTTAATGGGGTTAGGTTTTGAGACCAAAGGTGCCGCTAATAAATTTTGCAAGCGTCTCAAAAAGAAAAGGCAATATTGTAAAGGTGAACGGGCAAGACCGTAAAGTTGCATTAACAATAAAAAAAAGCTTTAAAAACTTAAATTGTATCTGTGAAGTGTCGTAGCTGTGTGACCTTGGTGCATTGGTTTGAAAGAGTATAATAACACATAGAACCCTCTAAGAGAGCTTACTACTGAAAAGATGTTAGTTATGCTCAGAATTAATACCTGACCAGTGAAAACATTGTGCACGTATTGTGCAGTTTTGTGCGATACCCAACATAAATAATTACTGGAGATCCAATTGCTCAATCGAATAAATATTGGCCAAGCTCTAAATAAGCTGAATAGTCAGGAAAATAGAGCTTTATCTGGTATTGGTTTGGCAATATTAGCTGGCTTTCTATTTGTGAGCTCGGATACAATTGTAAAACTTGTAAGAGAAGAGCTTCCCGTCGCGATGGTTGTTTGGGGACGGTTTATAATGCATCTATTAATAATGTTTATCTTGTTCCCAGGCAAAAAGATTATTCCCTTATTAAAAGTAAACAATCCAAAAATGATAATTGGTCGAGGGTTACTATTACTTACATGTACTTGCCTTTTCTTCACTGCCATAGGGTATATTGGTTTGGCTGAAGCAAATTCAATAATGTTTGTGTCGCCATTTTTTGTAGTAGCACTTTCAATCCCACTATTAGGAGAAAAAGTAGGCTTACGAAGATGGACGGCGGTTTTGGTTGGGTTTCTTGGAATAATAATTGTTTTAAGGCCTGGATTTCAAGACATCCATTGGGCCTATTTTCTCATTGTAGGCTGTGCTTTCTTCTTTGCTCTTTTTACGATTATTACTAGAACGTTAAGTTTCACAGAAACTGCAACTTCGATGTGGTTCTATACGGCATTGGTTGGAACTATTGGCTCTTCTTCAGTGGTTTGGTTATATTGGGTAACACCTTCTCCAATGCAGTGGCTGATGCTACTAATTATAGGTGCTATAGGTGGGGGATCACATTATATAGTTATCAAAGCATATAATAGAGCAGCCGCCTCACTATTAGCGCCTTTTCAATATATTCAAATATTGTGGGCAACTATTTATGGGTTATTAGTTTTTAATAATTTCCCAGATAGTTGGACGCTTTTGGGAACCGCAATAATAATTACTAGTGGCCTTTACGTATGGATACGTGAGAGGCAATTGGGCACAGTCCGTCGAAGCGCTAGCTGGCGCGGCGGCGTTGCGAGGTAAATACTGTTGTCATCGAGCATAGCATTATTGCTGCAATTCCAAAGAAGACAAACGACGGTTCTGACTGATCCAGTATCCAGCCGAATAAGGGTGGCGCTATGATACCACCGATACTAAAACCTGAAGTAACAAAACCAAACACTTTACCAAATGCACCATCAGGGGTAACTGATCTAACGATCATGTCCCTTGATGGCATGATGGCCCCATGCATTATTCCCATAACAGCCATCAGAAAGAATAAAAGAAAGATATTCACATAAAAGGCACCTATAGATGCGATAATGATTGCTGTAGAAAGAAAACAGATTGCTGCGACTAAGTTATGTTTTTGAGTTCTATCTGCCACAAAACCACCAATTAAAACTCCAACAGCACTGGCAACTAGATATGTCGACAAAATCAGTGTCGCTGTCTCTACATCGGTTCCATGACGCTGTCCCAAGGCAACAATAAGAAAACTAGCAATACCTGTTGATCCAAGGGATAAAAGTGCAAAGAAACCTAAGCACATCAAAATAGGTGCGGAAAAGAGAAGTTTTACTCCATGGTCACCATGTTGTTCACGTCTAAGTTTATGTTTCGGTTTTGCATTATTTAAATTGTGTTTGAGATGACGGGAATAGACCAACAGCAATGTAG